>Ga0325401_1004509_pt1 | contig 13139 bp, 10 predicted proteins | sample PopdelMetagenome_FD_205666 | JGI IMG/M metagenome (GOLD analysis project Ga0325401, IMG submission 205666) | Populus deltoides microbial communities from Bellville, Georgia, United States - Xylem-PdKOR-R2 | ecosystem: Host-associated > Plants > Phyllosphere > Stem > Wood/Secondary xylem | place...
TTCAATCTTTTAGATCCCAAACTCGACTCGACTCAACCTTGACGGTTATGCTATGATGCTATTAAAGCCTATATGTGATATATATATATATAGACTCTCACAACCATGACATATTTACTTACTTGACTATATACATAATTTTCATTCTAAAATAAAAATAAAAGAAAAGGAAGTGATTAATTCCATAAAAGAAAAAAAAAGAAGGAAGTTGTTTTTATAAGGTAAATGTAAAACCCTAGCCAATATCATTGATAATAATAAAAGTCAATATTATAAAAAAAATAGGAGAAAGTGATAAATTAACTTATAAGAATGATGATAAAATTCAAGAATCTAAAATAAAATGTTTTGGACGGGGGTTATAGTAAAAATAAAAAAATAATAGTAATAGAATATATATATATATATATATATATATATATATATATATATATATATATATAAACACAGAAATGCGAATAGAATTTTAATAAAAGTGAATTGCACGGAATTGAAAGTACTAGTGTCTAACTTAGTGAAATTCAAAATAACTCAAGTAATATTTGTTTATGATTTGGTATAAACAGGCATCAGGATTCGAGAAATTTTACTTGAAAATCATAAAAGTTACTACTAAAGGATATAAAAGGATTTTTTTGAAAAGTTGAGTAAATATATGTGTGCAATTGTGTGTGCACGGGAAGAAAGAATTGAGGGACATAGAAGGATTTTTAAAAAAAGTTAAGTATATATAAGTGAGCAAGTTAGTGTGTGTGGGAAGAAAGGAAAAAAAAGAAGAGTACAAACTTGATTTTTCGAAAGAGAAGAGAGCATTCAACCAAGAGCAGGGAAAAAATCCAAGCAAGGGAAAATTTCTCAATTTAAAAGCATTAAAGCTTTAGCTATTGTTTGTTAAGGTGCCCTCACACTTTTAAATAAGACTCTTAAAGAATTTATGCTTTAAATTGATTGAACTTTGTGAAATGAAGAATTAGGTTTTATGATAAATTTAAAAAAAAAATTACAATTGATTGTGAAATTGTGTTAAGCTTATTGAAGTGAGTAGAGAAAGTAAGAAATTATGGTAGTTAAAGAAAAATTTTAGGTGTTCTTCAAGAAGAGATTTTTGGCAAAATAATAAAAAAAAATAAAATTCAATAATTTTGATAAGATGAGGAGATTGTATAGGAAAAAGATGAAATTAATGTTAAAGAGTGAATAGATCATGAAATTTTTTTGATGTTTTTTTTTAGTTTAAATTTTGGTCAAAAATTAAAGAATATATATAATGAAACGAATTGTGTTACAATGTGGAAATTCGAAGAATAAGAAGGAAATTTACAAAAGAAAGAAAGGAATTTTCAAGTTTCTTTCTAAATTTGATTTTGGCAAATGAAAGGATAATTGGAAGGATTTTATTTATTGATTGTGTCGATATGAAAAGTAGAATAATGATGTTATATGCTTGTCAATTCAGGAGAGACTATCAGGCTGACACCACAGTAGGGAATTTCGACCCGAGCTCAATCGTAAGGTAATTATGCAATGCCCGAATTCATTATGGGTCAATATGTATTGTTATTTGATTAATTATGGGTAATGAATTAGTAATTGCTATGTTGTTTACTTCGGGAAATAGATATGTGGTGCAATGAACTCTTTCCTGATTTAATGGAATTAATGCCCTGACGAATGGGCATGATGAAGAATTAATTTCCTGACTAATAGGATTAATGCCTTGGTGAATGGGCAAATCCTTGAACTAATTCCTGGTTTAATAGAATTAGTGCCCTGGTGAATGGGCGTGATGAAAAATTAATTTCTTAGTTAATGGGATTAATGCCCTAGTGAATGGGAAATTTTTTGAACTAATTCCTGGTTTAATGGAATTAGTGCCTTGACGAATGGACGTGATGAGGAATTAATTCCCTGATTAATGAAATTAGTACCCTGAGGAATGAGTGAATCGTTGAACTAATTTTCTGGGTTGATGAAATTAGTGCCTATTGAATGGACGAACAAGAATTAATCACCTATTAGTGGAATTAATGTCGGGGTTAATGGGCGATAGGAGAAATTATATTTTTGGTTGATGTTCAAGAATTAAGGATTATTCAGAAATTTAATTGAAATGTAATACTAGATGAATGAATTAATTTAATGATCTTGTGAGTAATTTTTTTATTAAAAAAAAGAAGGAAAAAAGAAAGAAAGAATTTTATTGATATTTTATTTCATCTGTCTAATTGAAATATTGTATTAAATCAATTTTCAGGTACATCCCCATATCGGACTGAATAGTAGATTATTTTTCTTTATATTTTGTTGGGTACCATTTTGTAATGAATGAAGTTATTATTTTTTTATGTAATATAAATTTTAAAATTTAATGTGTCAATATTTATTGAAAGTTTTTCTTCGTAGTATAATTTTTAATTATGAGTTTCTTCTTTAACTATTTACTCATTTCAGTTATAATTTCTTTAATGGTTCTTATTAGTAAATTTTTGAATTGTGTAATGTATTTTAGTTCTAATTTGTAGAATAATTCATTGAATTGCATGTAGGTAAATGTGTTATATTGAATTGTTTAACCATATGTGATTTTGTTTATTGAGAAATGGTGATGTGATGAGAGGAGAAAGTCCTGGATGATAAGACAAATAGGAAATTTGATAATTGTGAATTGTGGAGGAAAAGTCGACAACTTGATACCTATAAATACGAAGGAAACCTTGCTGGATTTTTTATTGATTGAAGAAAAAATTACCCTAATCTTAATTGAATTATTACGTCGTTGCTCTTTGTTTTAAACATAAATTTTGGGGTTGTTATAATAAAATTAGAAATTTCTATTTCTTTTTTATTGGATCAGCTATAGACCAATTCCAGTTTTATTAGGAGGTATTTAATATAGCCATAATTCTAAGCTTCATGTTACTCCTTTAAAGAGACATGTCAGACCCAAAGCATCCTATTTTGAGTAAATGAGATGGCAGTTTCTCATTCCAAAACTATAAAATCAAAATTTGGATTAAATCACACATTGCAATATACTAAGCTTTCTAATTATTTATGAGGCTTATCTAAAAGATAAGCATTATAACTAGAAAAACATTTCAAATACCACACATGAGTTACTAGACCTGGCAGCTTGATGTAGCTCATTTGATGTGAACCTTCGGCCCATAATTGGTGAACCAAGTTATATAAGGAAATATGCAATTTAAAATGATAAAATAGGAAAAGAAATTATTAAAACTAGGATGAAAATTCCCTAGTTAAATTATTTAGATCCCGAATGGAGTGGAGAAATAAATCGGTATGCAAAATGGTAGCTCAATAATAAATCGTGTAAATTTTCCAATGAGGTAATATAATTATTTAAAGAAAAATATTTGTGAATTGGGTGAAAATGTTTAGGATAATGATGATGATAGAGTGGAATTCTTAATAAACTAATGTATGATTTTATGTGCAAATAACATTGACCACTAGTATAAGTTTTGTGTACAATCGCACAGTTTTTTTAACTAGAATGGAAGGAAATCTAAGGAAAAATCGTATCATAAATATGGATGAAAGTCTCTAATAAATTATTTAATTTTTTTGATGATTTTAGTACATAAAACAGTATGCAAAAGTACCAATAGTTAAGTAAAATACTAAAATAACAAGTGGACAATTAGTAAAGGCAAAATTGTAAATAACATAAAAAATCCAGCTCCCCCTATGTATTGAGGTTGTTAGCCATAAGAGAAGGAATTTAAGCTCTCTTCCTCTCATTTCTTGCATTTTCACTCAAATCTTCTCTAAAATAAGGGTTTTTTAGGTGTTATAAGGGTGATTAGTGGAGGAAACACTTTAACACAAGTTTTGGAAGGGTTTAAGGAGATAGAAAATTAGTAGTTATTGAGAAAAATAAGAAATTTTTGAAAAGGAAGAGAATTATAGGAGAACTTTGCAAAGAAAAGGGCAAATTGGTTTTAGATTTTATTAGTAAAGTACCCTATACTATTTAATTCTAATTATTTGAGTTTAAGTGTGTGGGGAAGAGAAATCCCTAATCTCTCACCTAGAGTTTATGAGAGAAGTTTGGGGAAATGAAAAATTACTTATAAATTGGTTAGGTTATGTGAAATAACGGATAAATATAGTAAGATAAAGATATAAATTAAAAGAACAGCCATGAGAATTTCCTAACCCTGTGGCCAACCATGATAAAGAATGGGGGAAATGAAAGAATTGAATGGAATTGTGTACTTATGTGTTAATTAGATGTATATTGTATGATTATTAGGTTATGGGGTAAATGGTTTGTTAAGTATATGTGTATGTATCTATAAATTTGTTTGGGAACATGACTTTTATAATATGGAAGTGAGGTAAAAGTGTTGAGATTGTATGAATAATTGTAAATTTATTAATATATTGTCTTGAATACTTATGTTTTAGGAAAAGAATTTTGTGTTACTATACATGTGTTGTATGTATGAATGCGAGTTTGGCAAGGATATGAATTCTAAGATGAATACTTTTGTGATGTTATATGTAGTTAAGTAAATGGAAAAGTTTTAAAATTTATAGATGGAGAAATCTTATTATTGAATACATGTTGGTATGATATAGAATATAATGAAAGGGATATGTGTCAATGTTAGAGAATTATGTGTGGGTATATATTGTTATTTTGTTATGATATTATGTTGAAGTATGTATTAAGGAAGCTTGAAATTTGTTAGTGTTGTTTCATATTAATCAAACAGTTCATACGTAAGTTGATAAAATTTAGAAAGGGGTCAAAATGCTAAATGACTTAAATGGTTTTAATATCTTATATGAAAGTAAATTTTTTTAAATGAAATATAATTTAAAATAATAAGAAATTATGTTTGAGCAAATTATAAGTAACTAAACGTTTAAATGAGATTATATAAAATACTTGAATTAACAAGGAATGAATTAATTAGAAATTTGGTGATGCTTTGTTAACATGGAAAACTTTGAAATTGTTATGGTTACAAAATATAAAATGAAAAAGTGTGGGCTAAATAATAAAGGACAATCATGGAAATTTTTATATGTTCAAGTTAAAGATAATAATTATAATGATGCAAAGTAAAGTGTAGTCAAAATTATATTAACATGGATATTGATTAATGTGATGAAATTTTTGACATACTAATTGTTGTCCATCATTTTAAATTAGAAGAGACATCAGGAGTTGGACCTTCAATTGGAAGAACTAAGTCAATGAGAGAAGCAGGTAGGTGTCTGATACCTTAACCTTTTAAATTTATTAAATTCTAGTCAATATTCCTATATTTGTTATTTTAGTTGTCAGATGTGCTCATTATAAAAAGAATTGAATTATGTAATTGAAACGGAAAGTTACACATTATGGTTGAAATGACAATAAATATTTTAACCATTGAAAGAGAAACATGAGTTCTTTGTGTAAAAGATTATAGAAATTGACTACTTAGTTGTTGTGTAACGAAACTAAGGTTATAAAACTATTTACTTAGTTGACCATGTAAATAGGGCTAAGGTTAGGTAATATTGTGGATGCAACGAGTGTTGTAATGTGTCAAAATATCCACAGTTTATATTAATTCATTCTCCATCCAATATAGAATACACTTTAGAGAGTTGAAAGATAAGTTATTGAGATATGATAATGATCAACTTGTAATGGGAAAAAAGAGAAAAATTTTGGAGTTGTCATTTAAAATAGAGAGTTTATTTGTATGAAACATGTTAATACATGTTGATATAAATGGGCATGAGACACATGTAAGTTGGAAAAATAGCATACTATGTCATAAATAGGCATGAGAAATATTTATATTGAAAAAATATTGTAATGCGCCATAAATGGGCATGAGAAGTATTTAAGTTGAAAAAAAATATTGGAACGTGTAAAAAATAGACTTAAAAAAATATTTAAGTTGAAGGGAAACATTGGAATGTACCATCAATGAGTCTAAAAAATATTCAAGATGAAAATTATATTTAAAGGAGCCAAATGGGCGTAAAGTATATTAGAATGGAATAAATATATGTATAAGCTAGAAACAGTTCGGAACCATATTAAGTTTGTAAAATTATATGGATAAGCCATAATGGATATAATAGACATTGAAATTGATATTTATTTGCTAATAATGATATAATAGATGTTGAGATGAACTAACAAAACTACATGGTTAAAATGGAATAAATGCATGGGAAAGCTAAAAAAAGCATATAGTTATATTTGAGAGATGAAATGTGGTATGAATAATGGCATAAACTTATACGCGTATGAGATGAAATGGGTTATATATTAAATATGACATTGAAAGGGAACATGATATGAAAACATTACAATAAATTCGATGAACATAAAAGAAGTGATTGAAGATTGTATTGAGATGAGTTATGCAATAGTTGGTAAGTCAAGGAGTAGTTGTATGTTTGATGACGATAATGTAATGTGTTGAATGAAAAATAGAGTTTATCGATGATTGATATGAAAATATTTTGAAAAGGACATAGATTGGTGTGTTTATAAGAAGGTTAATAACATTTGTTTTGTTCATATATTCGTAAAATGTAATAACTATGATGATGTAAATAGTTATGGTAATTTTTATGATCTTGTGTCTTACAAGTACTTTTCTTTTAAAGGCTTCAATTTTAATGAAGAGGTTATTGAGCTACCTGGCATTTCCTATTGGGTAAATCCTGGTATTGTTTAATGATTATATTGTAAACAAGTTTAAGCATGTAATTTATAAGGTCTTGTAACTGCACAAATGTGTAGGTATAAATTGTATATCATTATACTTGTGGATAAAATTATTGGAGAGTGAGCTTGAAGATGTCCTTATGATATTATAAAAAGAAATTACTCCTAAATTTCACATACAAGACTATTAGAAAGATAATAATTGCATAAAAAATCTTAGGACGTTACATTTGATATCTTTGTATCCAAGAATTAACAAATTTGACCCCATTTGTATCAGGGAAACTTGTGGAGAATCTGTTTAAATCAAGACAGAGAATCTATAGCCGAAAATCATGGCAAAGATTCTACCATTAACTCTATATTTGGAGCTGATTCCAAACTTGAATTCTGCAGCTGTATTCTGCAACTGTATATTGTAATAGCATAGTTTTAGCATTACCATTTATATGTTTCTTAAATTGACTTTCCCACTACTGTATATATAGCGCACACTATTTATCAATGAAAAGTGTGGAGAATTATTCATTGAAACAACAGTTGTGTCTAGTTTTTATATGGTATCGGGGTAATCAATTTCTAACAAACCACCGATCCAAAACACCACAATGTCATCATCCTCCAATCAGAACCCAAACTTCACCCCCAATACCCCACCCTCTTCCATAGTAGACAAACCACTTATTGCTTTCAATATCACAGCACAAATCAATGAAAAATTAACCCCCTCCACCTTTCCTCAATGGCGTGCTCAATTTGAAGCTCTCTTTATTAGTTATGATTTACTCAACTATGTCGAAGGCACACTTCTGTGTCCCTCCTCCTCTGGCACTGCCACTGATGAGCTCTGCAAGCTTTACTGGGTCCAGCAGGACAAACTTATCTTGAGTGCCATTCTAGCCTCCACATCACCTTCAATCACACCACTCATTGCTACGGCAAAGACATCTTCAATCACACCACTCATTGCTACGGCAAAGACATCTCATGAAGCTTGGAAAAAGCTAAAAAATCTATATGCTAGCCAATCAATAACTTGTGCTATGCAGTTAAAGGAGGAACTCACCTTAATCCAGCATGGATATCGGTCAATCACAGAATGCCTCCACGCTGTGAAGACTTTGGCTGATGAAATAGCCATTATTGATCACTCAATTTCAGATGATGACCTAACGCTTTATGTATTGAATGCTTTAGGTTCAGAATTTCAGGAGATTGTAGCGCCTATTCGAGCCCGAGAATCACCATTGGCATTTGAGGAGCTGCACGAACTGCTGGTGGGACACAAGGCATACCTGAGGCACTTGGAAACAACAACACAACAACTGGTAGCTTCCGCTAACTACACAAAGATTAAGCATTCTATGTATAGAGGGAGTCAACAGTGGTCCCTCAAACCAAACGACAACCCCCGAGGGTCTCAAGGTCCCAACACCAGCAGAAACTTCAGTGGAGCCTAACATGATGGACGTCATTTCAATAATAATTATGGCAGACCCAACAATTTCAATCGGCGCTATCAGCCCAAATGCCAAATCTGTGACCAATTTGGCCACATTGCAAAGTCTTGTCCTCAGTTTCATCCACAGAATGTCTCTATCAATTGTGCTACAACCTCTACCGGGAAAAATGATAATTGGTTACTTGATTTGGCCGCTTCATATCTGTCCATTCCAAATATGATGGAACTGATGAAGTAATAATTGGTGATGGTTTAGGTTTGGTAGTCTCACATATTGGCTCTTTGAATTTACAATTTCCCCACCGAAACTTACTCTGTGATACCCTTTATGTTCCAAATCTTCACAAAAATTTAATTTTTGTTCATCATTTCACCAAACAAAATAATGTTTTTGTTGAACTTCATCATTTTTATTTTTTTGTGAAGGGCGAGATCACGGGAGCGATTCTACTAAAAGGAGCATGTAACAATGGCATCTACATCTTTTCGGATTCAATGGTGACGCCCCAAAAGGTTGCTAATGTGCATGAATGGACTTTCATTGATGGATGACACAAGCGTCTTGGGCATCCTTCCCTTAAAATTATTCATCATCTTGTTAAGAATTTTGCTCTTCCTATTTCATCGCAAAAACATTTTTCATATTTATTTCATTCATGTTCCATTAATAAAACACATCAACAACCTTTTCGTGGCACCAGTCTTCAAAGCCATGAACCTCTTGAACTTATTTACACAGATATGTGGGGTCCAGCTAACTATACTGGAATTGATGGATCACGATACTACCTTATTTTTATGGATCACTAGACAAAATATATTTGGTTTTATCCAATGGCAACTAAATCCGGTGTTTCTAATATTTTTCTATATTTCAAAAAGTTTGTTGAAACCCGCTTTCAAAAACTAATCAAAACACTCTACTCCGACAATGGAGGTGAATTTATTGTCTTAAGATCTTATTTCTTACATCATGGTATAACCCATTATACCACTGCTCCATACACCCCCCCAACAAAATGGCGTTTCAGAACGTCGTCGCCGTCACATCGTAGAAACGAGCCTTACACTACTTTAGGATGCAAATATTGACTTCTCGTACTGGCTCTATGCTTTTTAGACAACATCTTACCTCATAAACCGATAGTCCACACCAATCCTGCAACACAAATCCCCTTTTGAAGCCCTTTTTGGTCAAACCCCAAGTTATTTAAAATTTAAAAAATTTAGATGCATTTGTTATCCCCTCACACGACCCTATAATTCAAATAAAATGAAACCAAAATCCAAAGCATTCATTTTTCTTGGTTATTCATCAACTCAAAATGCCTACAAATGTTTTGACCCTCATTTACGAAATTTTTTTATCTCTCACCATGTGTTGTCTAATGAAAATCAACATCACTTCACCTCATCACTACTCTTATCTTCCATGTCCAACCCAGTCAGTCAAGCCAATCACCAAGTCATTCCCCTTCATTTTGGTCCCCCGCAGATCGCTGTGCCATCATCAATGGTCTCCACAACACAAGCCTCATCACTGCCTCTAGAAGGCTCCCCTGCCATTATTGCATCCTCCCCAGGTAATTTCAGCACTCATGTGTCCTCTTTAAATTTGGAACCACATTCTTCTATTCAGCCTACAAATCTGCACATTAGTTCAACTCCTCCTCTCCCAAATCCCATTGTTTCCAGTCTTATCCCATCCATCAATCCTCTTCATCGCGCACACACCATGACAACACGCTCGATGAACCAACTCTTCAGACCTAAACAAATTCACACAGTGTCCAAACACCCTATTCCTCAAACCATAGAACCAACCTGTGTGAGCCAAGCCATTACTCAACCTCACTGGCGTGAGGCTATGTCAAATAAACTCACTGCCCTAATGAAACATAGAACATGAGATCTAGTGTTATTACCTTCCAACTGTGCACCTATGGGTTGCAAGTGGATCTTTCAGGTAAAAAGGAATGCAGATGGCTCTATCGATAGATTCAAAGCCCGTTTAGTTGCTAAAGGTTTCCATCAGCGTCCAGGGGTTGACTATAAGAAAACGTTCAGCCCTATAGTAAAACCAGTAACTATAAGAGCTGCATTATCTGTTGCAGTCATGAGTGGATGGGAATTACATCAAATGGATGTCAAAAAATGCCTTTCTTAATGGTGCATTAACTGAAATTTTTTTTCATGGTGCAGCCTCCGGGGTTCAGAGATTTGTCCAAACCTAACCATGTTTGCAAGTTGAACAAGGCCATTTATAGCCTTAAACAAGCACCTAGAGCTTGGTATACAGCACTCAAAACTGTTATCCTTCAGATGGGATTTCACAACTCTAAGGCAGACTCTTCTCTATTCATTTACAGCAACGACTCCAATCTCTACTACTTACTGGTTTATGTTGATGATCTTGTCATAACAGGGAATAATCCAACTCTTGTGACCATTTTCATTCAGCAGTTAGGAGACATGTTTTCTCTCAAGGACATGGGCTCTCTTCACTTCTTCTTGGGTGTTGAGGTAATTCCTACTAGGGCAGGCTTATTCCTCACACAACACAAATATGTTCGTGAGCCTCTAGTTAATACCAACATGAGTGATGCAAAAGACATCTCCACGCCTCTGTCAACAACACAGTCACTTCAACTGGTTGATGGCACCGCTGCTGTGGACAACACATAATTTCATCGAATTATGGGCAACCTTCAATACCTCTATTTGACGCAACCAGATATATCATTCGCTGTCAACAAACTCTCTCAATTTATGCACAAACCCACCGCAACTCACTGGAGAACAACCAAACAGCTTCTGCGATACTTAAAACAAACCATTTTCTATGGTGTTCAGATTCACAGAGCTGGACCTTCAGTTTTAAAAACATACTCTGATGTCGATTGGGTTGGGAATGTGGATGATCGCAAAGAGTCAACTGGCTGATGTACTCACAAAGACAGTTTCAGGAAAGACATTTCATGATAAAATTGACAAGTTGGGCATGATAAACATCTATGCACCAACTTGAGAGGGAGTGTGCGCATGAGTTGTATTAAATCTTAGATTGATTCTGATTTGTATATATATATATATATAGGAACAACTAACTTTCCTGTTTATCGTCTCTGTATTTTTTCTATTTTGTCTCTGAATTGTAACTATATATTACCTCCTGTGGAGAAGAATAAAATAGGGAAGTAATATTACAGAAACCCTATTGTTTACATATAAGAAAATCAATAATCTGGTTTACTGATTTTCATTGCTGGGAGATGATCCCAATCAGAGTAATAACTGGCAGTTTGCTTCTCCATACTATCAATAAAGTTATTGTATATGGCATCAGAATGGACTATCAATATGTAGTGAAAATAATGACTTATGTAACAAATATGGTTTTTGAAACATCTCAGTCGAAGCACATATATATTCATAAGAGTTTGTCTTGAAAATATTACTAACCCTGTTTTGTGCATATGCATTCTTCTCCAAAAGATTAATTTTGCTGGGTGTTAAGAAAAAATCACTAAGATGTGGCATTCTTTGTTCTGGAACCATCATTTGCGATTTAGTGTCCACTTCTTCTGTTCTATTAGGAGCTTGTTTCCTGTTCATTGTAATGAAGCTGTACGTGCTAGCAAGTAGATTAGTTTCGAATGTCTTCTTGCTTCCTTTCTTTTGTATTTGCTCTCTGAACTAATGATTATCAAGTTTCCTTGATAATTATTCTATTTCTATCTTGTGAAGTTATTCCCGCAATACCGTATACTATTATATATGAATTTTTATTTGAATCATGTATTTTAAGGTGTTTGGATATTTTTACTGATTATTTCACTTTATTTTAATTGTGTTATATTATTATTTACTATTTAACTGGAATTGTCAATATATGATTAGTTAAAATATTTTATTTATGATTTTACAATTCAAGTTTACGATCCGAGTTTATATTATATATTTCGTGTCGTGTTAAAAAAGTATTTTTGACAACCTTGAATATGACTTTATATTGCATTGAGTGTTAATTGCTTGGTTTTTCTGGAACTTGCATGGGACAATTCCACCTCAATTGGGATGAGGTGAAAGATGTTATTGGATTTGTTGTCTGATTGAGACTTCTTTTTCCTTGTCTTAATTTGTATCATCTGTAAGATTTCTCACCTTGGAGAATAGATGTTGTGGAATCCTCCCATGCAAGTTTCGAAGAACCCAATCGATTGTGAAGTTTTTACCCAAAACACTTAGAGAGATATGTTCTTGTTAAAAAAATTATCCAAGACACCATTCAAAGCCGGCTTAAGGTAAAATGAGGTTTTGAAAAAAATTATAAATGAAATCTTTTAAAATATTTTAAAAGTGTATATATATATCTGATAAGTAAGACTTGAGCAATTTTCATTTTGTATTTGAAGTTTTTTTGTTAAGTGGTGTTAATTTTTATTTTATAAAGTATAATTAATAAATATATCTTACTTATTCTAATTTTGTTTTTGGTTAAATGAAAACTTTATGTTATTGATGAAGTTGCACATGTGGTCTGAATTTACATATTAAACAAAATTGAAGGTATAATATTTCTCTTTCTTCTCCCAAATACATGATGTTTTAGTTCAATTGTACCCATATTTCATATTATCATTCAAAATTAATTTTTCTCCATTTCAAACATCCCATGACATAACGAAAGACCATGCATGCCTAATCTTTATTCAATTATTATAAAGAGTAACATACTTTTATCTGAACTATATATAAGAACACCACCTTTTACCAAAAGTAAAATTTCCAACGAAGTTGTGGACGCAGTCACTTCGTCACAATCCAAGCATATTACTTTTAGTGTGGTTTTAACAATGCATTTGTGGGCCGTAGGATATCATCATCACATAGAGTACATGTGAGCTGGAAGTCGGGGTTCAAGTTCTGCAACAAGAGGGATTTGCTTTGGAGTGGAAAGGCCAA
>Ga0325401_1004511_pt1 | contig 13133 bp, 13 predicted proteins | sample PopdelMetagenome_FD_205666 | JGI IMG/M metagenome (GOLD analysis project Ga0325401, IMG submission 205666) | Populus deltoides microbial communities from Bellville, Georgia, United States - Xylem-PdKOR-R2 | ecosystem: Host-associated > Plants > Phyllosphere > Stem > Wood/Secondary xylem | place...
GGAAGAATAAAACTATTAAAGAAATGACAAGAAGCATGTTAAAAGGGAAAGGACTTCCTAATAAGTTTTGGGCTAAAACTATCAATATTGCAACTTACATTCTTAATAGATCTCCAACAAAGAAAGTTTGAAATCAAACTCCATTTGAATCATGACATAAACAAAAGCCTGATATCAGTTATATGCTCTTATTCCTTCTCAAAACAGAGACAAGTTTGATGCAAAAAAGGGAGAAACTTATCTTCATTGGCTATAATGATGAATCAAAAGGCTTTCGACTCTTCAATCCTAAAAAAGATCAATTACTTCTTTCTAGAGATGTTAATTTTTTATGAATATGCAACTTGGAAATGGGAAGATACAGTCAATCTAGAATCAACAACACTGGAGTAACTTGAAGCTCTAAAGCAATCTGATGTTTCCAATTCTTCTTCTTAAAATGGAAACTATCAGAATAGTTCTTGCCTTATCTGCAAAACTTCAATTGCATGTTTTTCAACTTGATGTTAAGTTAACATTTCTTAATGGAGAATTGCAGGAAGAAGTCTATGTTGAGCAACCCCTATGATATGAATTAAAAAGAAAAGAAGAAAAAATTTACAGACTTTATAAAGCTCTGTATGGATTAAAACAGGCACTAAGAGCATGAAATAACAAAATTGATATGTATTTTCATCAAAATGGATTTGAAAGAAGTCAATTTGAACCATCACTCTATGCGAGGAAAAAGGGAGAAGACTTTCCAATAGATTGTCTCTATATTGATAATCTAATATAAACAAGAACAAATAAAGATATGGTTGCAATGCTATGATGAAAGAATTCAAAATGTCAAATCTTGTACTGATGAGATATTTTCTTGGCATTCAAATAAAGCAATCTCTAGGGAAAATTTTTATTTTACAAGAAAAGTATGTTGCATATCTTTTCAAGAAATTCAATATGTTATAATATAAACCAGTAGGATCTTTTATGGTAGCAAATGAGAAGTTACAACAGAATGATTATAATGGATAATGTTACTGCTGAAAATTCAAGAGAATCTGTTATCGATACTTCCGCTGTTCCTATCCTAAGGACACACACACACACACACACACGAGAGGGAAGAGTTAATTAATTGTGTGTGCATATTAGTGTTAATATTTAATATGGTATTAAACCCACAAATATCCACCGAGAACAATTCAAATCCGATCATGTCTTCATCTTCACATCAAAGCCAAAATCTCAGTCCCAACACATTCCCCTCCTCTAAATCTGGAAAATCTTTAATTGCTCTAAATATCACTGCACAAATCAACAAAAAATTAACTCTGTCCACCTTCCCACAATGGCGTGCTCAATTTGAAGCACTGCTGATTAGCTACGACCTACTTGATTATGTAAACGACGACATTCCTTACCCTTTAACTGATCTTAGTTCCTCTGCAAACCTAAATAAAACACATTGGGTCCGACAAGACAAACTCATTCTCAGCGCTATCCTAGCCTCTACATTGCCAAAGATCACCCCTCTAATAGCTACTCCAAAAACATCTCAATAAGCCTGGCAAAAACTTCACACCCTTTATGCTAGCCAGTTCAGAACTAGAGTCATGTAGCTCAAGGAGGAGCTTACTTTAATTCAATAAGGAAATAGAATAATCACTTACTATCTGCATATTGTGAAGACGTTGGCAAATAAAATTGCCATTATCGATCAACCACTCTCGAATGACGATCTTACGCTCCACATCCTTCATGGACTGGGAGCCGACTTTAGAGAGATTGTTGCTCCCATTTGCGCACAAGAGAATTCCCTGACCTTTGAAGAATTATAAGATCTTCTAATAGGTCACGAAACTTACCTGCTTCTCCTAGAAGTTGCAACTTAGCAGCTAGTAGTCTCTGCAAATCACACAACTTGTATAAAGTAGAGTCCACACGATAGTTACTCCACCAAGTGTTTCAACAAAACCAATGGGCAATCCCACTCTCCAATTAAAAACCATAAAAATTGATTGATCTCACATGGCCAACCTCGTTCTCCAACTTATCCACCAGAAAATATTTGGGCCTCTTATGGATCCAACCAGCCAAATAGATTAAATCGTCGCTATTAACCCCGATGCCAAATATGTGACCACTTAGGACATACCACAAAGACCTATTCTCAATTCAACTCCAACACAGCCACGATCAACTCCACTCATACATCCAGTGCCATGGAAAAACCTTGGCTCCTTGACTCAGGGGCTTCTCATAATATTACAAATGATCTTGCAAATCTCACTACACAATCAGAATATGATGGCACTGACGAAGTAATTTTCGGCGATGGTTCAGGTTTGTAAATTTCTCACACTGGCTCTTTATCCTTACAATTTTCCAAGAAAACTTTTTGTTTACCTGATAAACTGTGCGTTCCATATCTATGTAAAAATTTAATCTCAGTTCACCATCTCACAAAACACAGCGATGTTTTTGTTGAACTTCATCCTTTCTATTTTTTGGTGAAGGACAAACACATAGGAGTGATTCTACTAAGAGGAACATGTAACAATGGTGTATATGCCTTCCCGAAACTAATGGTGTCACCCTTTTCTAAATTTCTTGCTTTAGCTTATGAAAGAACTTCCACCAATGGCTGTCATAAACGTCTTGGACATCCTTCTCACAAAATAGTTGCTCAACTAGTCAAGAATTTTTTTCTTCTAGTTTCATCTTCCAAACTCTATTCCTTATGTAATTTTTGCTTTATTAATAAAGCACATCAACTTCCTTTTCATCAAAATAGTCTCACGAGTTAGGCTCCACTTGATTTAAATTACACTGATGTGTGGGGACCTGCCTCTTCCACTGGCATTGATGGTTCTCACTATTATGTCATCTTTGTAGATCATTTTAGCAAATACATCTGGTTCTATCCAATGGTCAAAAAGTTTGATGTCTCGATAATCTTTCCACATTTCAAAAAATTCATTGAAACACAACTTCAAACAAAGATAAAGTCGCTCTATTATGATAATGGTGGCGAATTCATTACTTTACGATCAATTTTCTTAACTAGTGAGATAAGTTATTATACCATCGCCCATTATACCCCATAACAAAATGGTGTCACTGAACGTCGATATCGTCATCTTGTTGAAACAAGTCTAACATTACTTCATGATGCCAAACTTGATCATTCCTACCGGCCACATGCGTTTCACACAGCCTCATATCTCATTAATCATCATCCTACCCCTCTCTTGCAAAATCAATCTTCTTTTGAATATCTTTTTGGTCAGCATCCAAATTACCTTAAACTAAGAAAATTTCGGTGTCTCTGCTACCTTCTTACTCGTCAATACATCACCAACAAACTTCAACCAAAATCTCGCCCTTGTGTTTTTCTAGGCTATTCTCAAACTCAAAATGCATACAAATGCTTGGATGTCACCACTAACAAATTATTTCTCTCCTGTCATGTTCTATTCGATGAAAACCAGCATGTTCCTCCAATCCCACCAGATGTGTCCTTGCAGTAATTGTCCCCCTCCCCCTCGCCTCATTTTGTTATTGTCCAATGCCCACCATCAACCATTGTGTCTTCACATACGTCTCCATTAGTTCCACAGGAAGGTGACACTACCATTGCTGCTTCTCTCTTAAGTAATATCTCCACCACTTCATCTCAGTTCATATCACATCCTTAAGCACAATCAACATGCAATCCCTCACCTTCTGTCCTGCCCTTTCCTTCCCCTCCCAACCATCCTTAAACCAATGACTCTGCTCCCGTTGCATCACCATCCCATGTTCACCCTATGATCATCAGGTACGTGAATAATATTTTTAAACCAAAACAACTTAACCTTGTGGCTAAACACCCCCTCTCTAAGACCATTGAACCGTCTAGTGTCATTCAAGTTCTTTCCAATCCACAGTGGTGGGAAGCCATGTGCTCTGAACTTACAGCCTTAATGCGACATGACACTTGGGAATTAGTTCCTTGCTCTGCTTCCTCAAAAACCAGTAGGGTGTAAATGGATTTTTCAGGTAAAGCATCATCTGATGGTTCCACTGACAGGTTTAAGGCTCGCCTTGTTGCCAAGTGTTATAACCAACAGCCGGGTTTGGATTACATAGATACATTTAGCCCTGTAGTTAAACCTGCAACCATTTGGTCTGTTCTGTCCATTGCTGTTATGCATGGCTGGAGTTTACGACAGATGGATGTCCACAACGTATTCTTACATGGTGATCTCTCCGAAACAATTTTTATGATTCAACCACCTGGGTTCAAAGATCCATCAAAACCAAATCATGTGTGTCGCCTCAAGAAAGCCATTTATGGTCTCAAACAAGCTCCCAAAAGCTTGGTTTACCGCTCTTAAGGTTGTTATCACTCATCTACATTTTCTTCAATCCAAGGTGGATCCATCCCTCTTTATTTATTTGACTGACTCTCTCAAATGTTATTTATTGGTTTATATTGATGATTTGGTCATTACAGGCAACAATCCAGTCTTTATCGCCGATGTCATTCGACACCTTAGTACCCAATTCCACATAAAAAACTTGGGCGATCTACATTTCTTTCTGGGAATCGAGGTGATCCCAACCTATGTTGGCCTGTTCCTAATACAACATAAGTACATTCATGAGCTTCTATTGTAAACCCCCGGTTATAATTTTTCTAAGTTATTAAAATATGATAAATTTAACCAATAGTAAAATGGGTTAAATTAAATTAAAGAAACTTAGATCAAGATAAAAATAGTGAAATTAATGAAAATAAAAGTGAATATAGTACTAAATTGTTGAAAAGAAAAATGTTTATGGGGATAAAATAAATATATAAGACCAAGAGAGGTCAATATTCAAATAACATAAGGTTAGGAGTTTATGTACAAATGATAATAAAGGGTAGGGATAAATTTGCAATTAACAAGATGATAGTACTATAAATATCTTTTTATTTTCTCTCTTGGAGTGACTTGCGAGAGCAAGAGAGAGTTTAGAGAGAGGCTGGAGAGAAGACATATTGATGGCAGAAAATCCGATAGCTATAACTCCACCTTCCACCGTTGGATCAGAACAATATTCGGATATATTGTTCTCCTCCTTATTGTGTACATTATCACCAGAGGTATCTTTTATATTAGTCCCTGTTTGAGAGATATCGCAGGAGGAAAATTTCAGGGAAAATAGACTTCTGGATAGTCTTCGTCGCTGATTGTTTTCCCATCAGGACACCGTTGGATCAGGCTATAATTTGGATATGTTGTTCTTCCTAATGTTGTCTAGATTCTGAACAATAGAGATCAGGAGCAAACACTCGGTATAGAGATCAGGAATAATAGAGGTCAGTTTGGTTAAACCCATGTTTATGAAAATTTCACCATCTGATGAAGTTGATATTTGGATATGTATACTCATAATAATGCATTATAACTTGACCGTATGGATTGTTTGAAATATTATTCGTTTGTTATTTATGGTTGATTGAAAATGTTGTCAAAATTGGTTTTGTGTGAACTAAAACAACCATAAAATTAAATGGAAATTAAGCATTAGAAAGACTTAATTTTTTAGAGACCTTGGAGCTGCTGTGACAGCCCTGAAAGTGTATGTTTAAGGTGGTAAATACCTCTTCAAAATTAAAAGTAAAAGTAAAAATAAAAATAAAAATAAAAATAAAAATGTATAAGGTTATTGTGTTTGTTATCCTAATATCTAAGGATAACTCAGAGTGATATAAAAAGCTAGCCACATGAGTGGGGGCAAGGAAAGTTAGCCGACCATATAAAGAGCAAAGAGAAAAATGGGGAATTGTGGTTTTCCTTAATGAATTTATTATAATAGGTTGTTTTTTTTAAGTGAATGTATGTGTGAATTGAATGAAATTAGCATGAAAAAAATAAGGGAACTCCTGGTTCCTTAAGGCCATGCTTTCGATCAATTATGCATCAAAGCGGGAGGATGTTTAATTTGACATATTTAGCTTAATGACGTGTATTTAATTGTGCTAAAATGAAAAAAAAATGCATGCTGAGATGTCAAGGATTGTGTTTAGAAGAATATTGTTCAGAAAGTTTGTAAAATCGATAAGAATGTTTTATTTTGACGTTAAAAGGGAAGATTGAAATAAATAAGATAAATTGGCTCTTAAAAAGATATTTTTGACACTCTTAAATGGTATGTGATATGGCTAGGGGTTGAGATAAAAGAGAAAAAGTTAAATTATGGATGTTGTGTGTAAATGGAAAGGTTGATGAATCTGGAGAGATTTGTCTCCTAACTTTTAGAGAGAATTTGAGTAGGAGGATGAGAGAATTAAGATCAGGTTCTTCATAATAATTGTAGTTTTGGATGTTATCTAATTAAGGAAATTGGTCTTGCTCAATTTAAAGCTGTAAAACTCCAGTTATGGGTCACTATCTGAAACTGGGTCATGATTAACTCTGTAAAACAGTAGGACTGATTAGTTGATAAGCAATTTTGACTACCTTAGAGGTAGAAATGAGTTCTTCTTCCTTCGGAGAACATGTAGCCTCGTGTCTTAGCTTTCCAACGAGACCACTCTCGTTTGAAACAGAGTTTTATAACTCTAGATATAGTTAAAAATCTGAGGAGAGGTCAGACAGTAATAACTCAATGTCAAGACAGTAACAGTTGGCAGTAATAGTCCAATGTTTGTTGATGAGCAATTTTAACTGTCTTAGAGGCAGAACTGGGCTCTCCTTCCTTCAGAAAACTTGTAGCCTCGTGTCTTAGCTTTCCAATGAGACCAATCTCGCTTGAAACGAAGCTCTATAACTCTAGATATAGTTAAAAAAATAAGGAGAGATTGGACAATAACAATTCAATGTCAAGACAGTAACGGTTGGACATTAACAGTTTAATGTCTAGACAGTAATAGTTAGACAGTAATAGTTCAAGATTTAAATAGTAACAGGTCAAGATTTTAATAGTAACAGTTCAAATATAAAGAAAGGAATGATAACTATGGTTGGATAAAGGATGACAACATTAATAAGAAAAATGTAAAATATAAAGAAAGAAAATATTGAAAGAAAGATCTATTAGTTATTGATATGATTATTATAAAACATATCGTTGAATGAGGAAAATTTATGAGATGAGCCTGTGATTGTAGGAGGGACCACCGGTGTGGTGCAATAACAACAGCAAGGGAGCACGAGTAGAGCTTCTACAACAGATAGGTGATCCTCACCTAAGTTTTTTAGTTAAATTCAAGAATTTAATATGTTAATAATGTGAGATGCGAATTGGCAACGTTGGATATTATGTGAAATGATGGAAGTTGGTGTAATGATGTTATTTTGAATAGTATTATGAATGTATGTGTGTGTTCAAGATGAATTACCCTTGTATGCATTGCCAAATGATAGGAGTACCACTAACAAAGAAAATATGAGAAGTGTAATATGTGTTTCGACTAGCGTATGTTAGGATCCCACATAAGAGGATCATCATGTATTGGCCAGCATATATTTAGTATATATAGGATCCCGGGTAGGGGGATCACCTTGCATTGACTCCTACGGGGTGATGAAGATACCATGAAATTGGTATCAGTAATGTGTTAAGCAAAAATGATCATGGTTGATCTTATGAAATCTTGAATGGAGGTTGATAATGAAAATGGAAACTGTTTTTAGTAATTGAAGAAGAAAGAGTTTCTAATGAAAACCAGAAGGGAGAAGTGAATAAAATATGAATGCATGTTTGTCTTCTTAAATTGTTGGATATTTGTGTTGCTATATTATTATGATTTTCATGTTTCAATAATATGTCTTTTGTTCTAGAACCATCGCATGCACGACAGGAGTAGATCCTCGCTTATGTTCACTTTTTATAGTTTAGGTTCTAGGGAGTATACCCTTGTATTTTGTAATATTACAACTTTTATATAACTTAATTTGTATAATTGATGTTTAAACTTGAATAGATGAACTTAATTCTGAAATTCATATAATCATGTTTCATGTACGCGTGTTTATCTCATTTATTCCCCAATAATGATATTTGTTGTTTAATGTATGTTATATATGTTGTGGTTGTGATGATGATGATGATGTTTGTGGGATTGAGACCCACGATGATTGGTTCGTGATTGAGTTAAAAGATGTAAGATATTAGAAGTGTAAACAGGGTATATGTCAATAACTTGGGAACTTCTGGTATAGGGGAGACTCTGCTGAAATTTCAGTGGAAATTTTGATAGACTTATATACAAGAACTGGAAAAAAAAAATTACCTGTATTTTTACGTACCAAATCGTAGGAAAGTAACTATAATCACATATAAAAGTGTGGGGCATTACATCTATCCCATGGAAATATATTGGGTGCTAAAGATGTATCTGCTCTCCTTTCAACTAGTCATTCCTTTCACTTACAGGATAGCACAACACCCACGGATAGCTCTTTGTTTCGCAGCATTATCGAGAGCCTTTGATATCTCTCATTCACATGTCTAGATATTTGCTTTGCTGTCAACAAACTTTTACAATTCATGCACAAAGCATCTCAAAATCACTGGATTGCAACAAAACATCTCCTGTGTTATTTGAAGCAGACTATCTTTTATGGCATTCAAATCTCTAAAGTTGTTACTCTTGCCTTTAATACTTTCTCTGATGCTGACTTGCTGGAAACCTCGATGATTGAACCTCCACTTCTGCCTATATATATTTTCTCAGGGTTATGCCAATCTCTTGGAAATCAAACAAACAAAGAGCAATTGCTCGCTCTTCTACAAAAGTTGAATATCGTGCACTAGCAAATGCTGCCTCTGAAACTCAGTGGCTGTAGATCCTATTCACTGAACTTAGTCTCTTATTTCCACAGACTCCAATGCTGTTGTGTGACGTTCTTGGTGCTACATATCTAAGCTTCAATCCTGTCAATCACACGCGCATGAAACACATTTAGATTGATCTTCATTTTGTACATGATCTGGTCAGTCAAGGGTGCCTTCAAGTCTGACATGTGCACACACAAGACCAGTTAGCCAATTTGCTTACCAAATCTCTATCTCGATAAAGAACGCGATATTTGTGTAGTAAGATTAATCTGCTTAATGGCATCACAATTTTGAGGGGGCATATAATGGATAATGCTACTATTGAAAATTCAAGAGAATCTGTTACCGATACTTTTGTTGTTTAAATCCCGTTACAACTCTGATTTGATGTAATCCTATCTTAAGGATGAAGTTTAGCTTCATCCAAAGTCTTGCCTACATTGGACTTCTATAACCACTGTATAACTAGTGTGTGTGTGTGTGTGTGGAACATGTAAACTAAATAATATGAGAGGGAAGAGTTAATTAATTGTGTGTGCATATCAATGTTAATATTCAATAATGATAATGCCGCTAAGGTGGATCCACAGATTTTTTAAAGTCTTGTTAGATCTTTAATCTATCTCTCAAATTCAAGACTTGATATATTGTTTTCAGTTAGTATTATTTCCGATTTATGGAGGATCTTAACAGACTTTATTTTGCAGCAGCAAAAAGAATCCTACGATATCCTTTAAAGAGATTTCAACCATTAACTAACATTTACAACCCTTGTCATGTTGCTTTCTTTCTAGGTGAACCTTAAAATTTTAAAGAAGTAGTAAGAAAAAAAGAATGAAGGAAAGATATGAATAAGAAGATGATAAGTATTGAAAAGAATCAAACATGAAAGTTAGTTGATCTCAAAAAAAAAAAAGAAAGAAGGTAGTGGGCTTAAAATGGGTGTTCAAGATTAAATACAATGAGGATAACAATATTCTGAAGCATAAGGCTAGAATTGTTGCAACAGGCTCCTCACAACAGCATGGAGTTGATTTTACAGAAACCTTTATGCCTATTGCAAGGATTGGAAACAATCAGAATAATTATTGCCTTATCTGCATAACTTCAATTGTAGGTTTTTTAACTTGATATTAAGTTAGCATTTTTTAATAGAGAATTGCATGAAGAAGTCTATGTTGAGCAGCCCCTAGGATATGAATTAAAAGGAAAGAAAAGAAAAAGTTTATAGACTTTATAAAGCTCTTTATGGATTAAAACAAGAACTAAGAGCATGGAACAACAAAATTGATCTATATTTTCATCAGAATAGATTTGAAAGAAGTTAATCTGAACCATCACTCTATGTGAGGAAAAAAGAAGAAGACTTTCCAATAAGCAGTCTCTATGTTGATGATCTAATATATGCAAGAACAAGTAAAGATATAGTTGCAGAATTCAAGAATGCTATGATGAAAGAACTCAGAATGTCAGATCTTGGATTGATGAGATATTATCTTGACATTCAAGTGAAGCAATATCTAGGAAAAATTTTTATTTCATAAGAAAAGTATGTTACAGATCTTTTCAAGAAATTCAACATGTCACAATGTAAACCAGTAACATCTTTTATGGCATCAAATGAGAAGTTACAAAAGAATGATAGTGTTGCTAAAATGGATTCAAATATTTTTCAAAGTCTTGTTGGATCTTTAATCTATCTCACAATATTAAAACATGATTTACTGTTTTCAATAAGTATTATTTGCAGATTTATAGAGGATCCTAGTAGACTTCATTTTGCAACAACAAAAAGAATCCTGCAATATCTTTGAGGAAAAAAGGATCATGGAATCCTGTATAAGAAACAAAAAGATAACAGGTTGATTGGTTTTTCTAACAGTGATCGAGCTGGAAGCTATGATGATAGGAATAACAAATATAATTTCATGGTGCTCAAAGAAATAGAATTCTATAGCATTGTCTTCTGTAGAAGCAGAATACATTGCTACAAATGAAGCGGTATGTCAGTCAGTGTGGTTGAGAAGTATTCTTTCTGATTTGCAGTAAAAAGTCCTTGATCTTACTGTTATATTATGTGATAACATGTTAGCAATTGCAATGACCAAGAATCCAGTTTTTCATGCAAGATCAAAACATACAGAGTTAAGGCATCATTTTATCAGAGACATGGATAGCAAGAAAGAGACACAATTGAAGTTTATCAATACAAATAATTATTCTGCAGACGTCTTTCGAAAGCTGTTCTAGTTAAAAAGTTCCAACAATTCAAGGAGTTTCTTAAAAATACAAATCAAGAGGGAGTATTAAAATTTAATTTATAATTTTCAATGTCATTAATTGTTAGCTTTAATGAATCAAAGTTCTCTTGGTTTTTCTTAGATAGAAGAGATTTCATTAAATTAGTCCTTGTTATATAGAGTACTCCTCCATTCTGTTTTTGTATTGAAGAAAAGAAGAATAATAAAAGACATCTTTTGTATTGCTCTGTAGGTCTACCAATTATCTCATACAAATCTTCTTCATTTTTGTTTCTGCAATCTGTTTCCAACAGAACCAACCAGGACCATTGATTTGTAATTGGAAGCAAATGAAAAGGAATTCCAATGGAATAATCAAGCTAGGATGTCACAAGCCATGGATACGCAGACAATTCAATCTGCGCCCTTAGAAACCACTACTAAAGAAATAAGGCAAGGAGGCTCGGTTTTCGCACTTTGTTTGCAGACAACGGAGCAAGAAAATCAGCTACAAGTTCATGAGGACATGCAGCCCTGACTAGAAGCCTATGCTGATGTTTCCAAGAAACCCACAGAGCTCCCTCCGGCAAGGGAAGCCGCCGAGCCAGTTAAGGTGCGGCCCTACAGCCATGCCTATTTCTACAAAAGCTAAAATTGAAAACCAATTCCTTGACGTGCTAAAAGTGGGGCTCATCAGACCTAGCTCCGATTAAAAAGAAAGATGGCGACTGCCGCTATGACACTGACTTTTAGATCCCTCAATACGGTCACCATTAAATATCGCTTTACTGTGTCTATAGTTGATGAAAACTTGATGTACTCGTATATTTAAAGCGTCTCTTGAATTAGGTTGTAATTATTTTTTAAAATATTTTTTATTTTATATTAAAATAATATATTTTTTTTATTTTTTAAATTATTTTTGATATTAGTATATCAAAATAATTTAAAAATACTAAAAAAATATTAATTTTTTTTAAAAAAAAGAGATATCCTTTTTAAATTGAGAAAGAAAGTTTTTTTTTTCATTTGAAGATAGTTCGAAATAAATATAATGTGTTAAATTAATTGTTATATAAAATATAATAATTTTTTTACCTTTATTGCTATTAAAAATAAATTTTAATAAATAAAATCTTAATTTATTTACAAATAAAAAATATTGAAATTTCAAACACGTGAGATAATTTTCTTCGGTTTAAGAAAAGACAGTGGTATTTGGGATAAGACAGGTAACTAAACAGTGTGGACAACAACTATTTACATCAACTGATCCGAACCAGAATCCAAGGGCCAAGATCTTCTGTTTCAGGTACGCGAGATGTACATAATACATTTAACATTAAAAACATTAAAAAAACAAAAAAACAAAAAAAAAAACACACACACGTGTGATTCTGATTTCTTTTGGTTTATCTCTTTATTTTTACGCAGTTTATGTGAGAGAATTAATTGGTATATAAGTAGTGTACTTGTGTACAACTTTCAACCATCCTCCTCCTTCCTCTCTCTGCCCCATAATTCTCTCACATAAACTGCAAAAAACTAAAGAGAAGCCAAAAAAAACCGGAAACACATACACAGGTGTGTGTGTGTGTGTGTGTGAGAGTATGAAAGGTGTTTCTGCTAGGATATACACGAAGATGAAAGAATACTGGAGCAGGAGAGGGTACGAGAGGATAAATGGGTCAGGTCGGACTCGGAGGAGTTGGCCGGTGGAGCTGGGTTCGGTTAGCACTACTTCAAGGAGGAGGAGGAGGTTTGCTTGGCGGATCAAGGTCAAGCCGAAGCTTAAAGCCTTGAAAATGTCTTCTCCAAAGAGGTTTTTTGTCTGGCTACGGGATGCCTACGTGAAGATGATGCTTGGGATTGCTAAATCCAGGGCGATAGGTACTGGAGGGTACGGCGATGGGATTGGTGCCTTTGGTGCCCGCCCAATCAAGGAGTATGATGAGAAGATGATCATTGAGATCTACAAGTCGCTGGTGATGGCACAGGGTCAGTTGGTGCCACGCGATGCACCCACGCTTGGCTCCATGCCTAAACTTACTGCTATTGCAGAGTAGATGGCGTGGAGGGTTTTTTTTTTTT
>Ga0325401_1004512_pt1 | contig 13133 bp, 11 predicted proteins | sample PopdelMetagenome_FD_205666 | JGI IMG/M metagenome (GOLD analysis project Ga0325401, IMG submission 205666) | Populus deltoides microbial communities from Bellville, Georgia, United States - Xylem-PdKOR-R2 | ecosystem: Host-associated > Plants > Phyllosphere > Stem > Wood/Secondary xylem | place...
GTAATGCGATTTCCACGCATCGCCCTGCTTTAGGCCCAGGCAACGCTGCCAGTGGATACGTTGAACGTCGTCGCCGTCCGCTTCAAGGCTCGACAGGGTGATGCGGCCTCTGGTGGTAAGGTTGAGCTGTTTGCCTTGTGCGCGCGCTGCTTCCAGTACGTCGATGATGTCGATCTCGCGCAGCTGTTGCGTCGAACTGCTCGCCACGCCGACACGCGATGCATTGTCGGCCAGCGCCAGCGCGACCTGGCTGACCCGCAGATTGGCTAACGCATAGTTGGAGATCTCTACGCCATAGCAGGTCGCGGCGAGCACCAGCGGCAGCGCCATCGCGAACTCGACCATGGCGACTCCGCGAGCGTCGGCACGCAGGTGGGCGATCAGGGCTTGGGGCATGTGTTTACCACCGGCGTCTGCTTCTGCGAAGCGTAAGGCTGATTCTTGAGCAGCGTGCGGGCGGTCAGGATTTTGGTCCCGTCCCAGCCGAGCAGCGCGGTGACCGGGAACAGCCGGTCGTATTTGACCTTGAGCTGGTAGAGAGTAACGTCGTTGGCGCCGCCCTGGCCCGTGGTGCCCGGATCGGCGTCCCAGGTCTTGTTGCCGTTGACGTCGTCGAAGCACTCTGTCGCGGCGTCGTAGCGATTGTTGCTGTTAGTGTCGTAGAACGTCTCGGGCTTCATGCGCGAGAAGGAGGCGTAGTAGCTGCGCTTGCTGTCGGCGATGACCGCGGTCTTGGCGACCACGCGCACCATCGTCAGCACCTTGCCGTCCAGTTCGTCCGCACGATCGCCGCCGCCCTGGATCGCTGAGTCACGCCCTGCCTTCTGGATCGCGCCGTCCAGGATCGACTGGACATAGGCTTGATAGACGATCTCGCCCCCGCCCATCAGCAGGAAGAGCATCGGCGGGATGACGAAGGCGAACTCCAGCACGGTGACCCCGCGGACATCTCCACGCAGTCGGCCAAAAGTGCGGGCGATCACTTGGACACCCGCAACAGGGCGATCTGCTTGGCGATCTTCTCGAAATGCGCGGACAGGCCATCGCCGGACGTGGTATCGAGCGCCTGGGATGTGGTGGTAGCGCACGTCTGGAGCTCGGTTGTCGTGTCGAGCCCGATCGCGACGGTCCACACGTCGATGTTGAGCCGCTTGGCCGCGGCGCACTCGGCCAGGAACCGCGCGTTGTGGTAGGCCTTTTGCCGACTGAGGTCGCCGCCGGTGACCCGCTGGGCGAGCGGTTCGGCCCCGTACATCGAGAGCGCGTTGACGGTTGGCGCCATGTCGCCATCGGTCAGGAACACGATGACGCGCTTGGGCGCTTGCCGACCGTCGCTCGCGGTCAGATCGTTGGCGAAGATGCCGGACGGTGCGAGCAGGCGGGTGCCCCAGATCATGCCGACATCGTGAAAGGTGCCGCCCATGGCGCGGAAATCCGGTGCCTCGACGTACTTCTTGACGTCGTCCGCGGTCATTGTCCGAACACGGCGGATCGGCTTGCCGCAGGCGACGTTGCCGGCGATCTGGCGGTCGTCGCTGCCGTACCACCGCGAGGTGGACTCGTTGTCGCCGTTCACCACCGATGTGGCGGGGCTGGTCAGGCTGTTGCGGCCATAGGTTACGTCGGGCCACCACGGCCGCCAGCGCGTGTCGCTGTTGTTGGGGACAAGGCTGGGGTTAAGATCGGGGGGCAGGGCCGCCTGATCGAACGTCATCACGCCCGCATCAGTGCGCCGTTCCTCCACGCAGCCCACCCATCTGGACTTAGCCGTGACGACCTCGGTCGGATTGTTCACCTCGCCGCCGGCGATGTAGCCCGACACGTCCCAGTCGAGCGCGCGATGCGTCCACTGCGGGCCCAGCGTCTTGGTCGCCTTCGAGCATCTGGCGGTGGAACTGTTCCGCGGCGTTCGCCACTCATATCCGACCGAACTTGCAGTGCCGCTTGCAGGGTCGAAGGTCTTGGCCGTCGACGGTGTCCGCACCGTCCCCTGCGAATTGCACCAGTCGCGGTTTTGCGCCGGCGAGGTATCCACATAGTCAGTCGATATCGTGTATTCACCGGTCAGCTCGCGCGACTGGAACGTGGCGAGATTCGTGCCGCTGCCGGCACCACCCAGGATATAGGACGGCGACATCTTGATGATCGCGCCACCAGCGTTGACGGAAGAGGTGTAGGTCACGAAGCCGTAGCGGACGCGGGTCGAGGGATCGATGTTGTCGGCCATCGTCTTGTAGAAGTTCTTCACCGCCGTTCGCAGCGCCGCGATCCGTGAATCGCTCTTCTCGGTAGTGTAATAGGCGACCGATCCCGGATATCCGGGTACCTGATCGGGGTTGCCGTCGCTGGGACGCGTATACCGGACCTTGGTCGCGCTATTCGAATAGGAGCTGCATTCACTGTCGTCGTCGTCGGGAGCGCACGCCATCGAACCCGTGGTGTCGAGCACGAAGACGATGTCGGTGTCGGCGACGTCGTAGCGCGCCTCGCACGCGACGTTGAGCTTCACCGCGGGGGCGGCGAACATCTTCATGATCGTCATCGGCACGGTGGCGGTGGCGGTACCCGCGACCTGCTGGTCGGTGGTCTTGGTCGGGGTGAAGCTGACTGCTGTGGTCTGCATCCAGCCGGAGGCGAAGTTGTTGGTGAAGAACTTGCCTGCCTGGTCCGACGCCTTGGCGTCCAAGGTCGCGTTGTTGCTCGACTCCATGAACTTGCGTCCGGCGAGCACGCCGGCGTCGCAGGCCTGCTGGAGGCGGACCTTGACGACGTACATGCGGGCGGTGTCGATCGCGGAGCCGGCGAGCGCGGTGACCGGGATCATCGATGCGGCCATGATCGCCAGCGTGTTGCCCGCCGTGTCCCGGACGAGCCGCGCCGCCGTCCGCCGTTCTGGCCCGTTTACCGGCATGATGCACCCGAGTTGCTGTTCCACCCGACGGGCCTTGCACCGGGGATGGATAAGCCTAGCTCAAGGATCGTGGTGAGCGCGGATGGTTAATGCGACGGAAGGACGTCGGGCAGCGGAGCGGCGGTTGATCCTGAGCTACGCGCGGGCACCCGCGCGGGAGGGGATCGCGGCGCTGCTCGCGCTCGACGATACGCTGGGACAGATCCTGCGCACCACGCGCGAGCCGCTGGTTGGGCAGATGCGGCTGACTTGGTGGCATGAGGCGCTGGTCGCGCTGGACGGGCGTACGCCGCCGGCCGAGCCGGTGTTGCGGGGGCTTGCCGGGCATGTGCTGCCGGCGGGGGTGCGGGGCGCCGACCTCGCCCGGATGGTGGAGGGGTGGGAGGCGCTGCTCGATCCGCTCGACCGGGCGACGGTGGAGCGGGCCGCCGCGGCGCGGGGCGAGGCGCTGTTCGGCGGGCTGGCGCAGGTGCTGGGCGTCGAGGATCGGTGCGTCGCGGCGGCGGGACGCGGCTGGGCGCTGGCGGATTTCGCGCGCGGGTTGTCCGATCCAGCGCTGGCAGAAGTGATCGCGGCGGAGGCGCGGGGGGTGCTGGACGCGGCGCTGGCGGAGCGCTGGCCGGTGCGCGCGCGGGCGATCGGCGCGCTGGCGCTGGCGGCGCGGATGGACCTGGACTCGCCCGCGATGCCGCCCGCGTCGCCGGGGCGGGTCGGACGGTTGCTGTGGCACCGGACCACGGGGCGCTGACTTGCCCGGCCGCCGATCGGGCGGCTACCCTGGCGGCGAGAGCGAGCGAGGGGTTTGGGCATGTGGCGGTATCTGGTGGGCGGCGCGGCGGCGCTGGCGATGGCGGGGGCGGGCGTGCTGGTGTTCGGCCGGCCGGAAGCGCCCGCGGCGAGCCTGCCCGCCGCGCCCGCGCCGATCGCCGACCAGCAGGCCGACGCGCCGCTGCCCGACACGGTGCCGGAGGCGACGCCGAAGACGCGGGAGCAGAAGCGCTTCGGCCGCTACGACAAGGACCGGAACGGCGCGATCACGCGCGACGAGTATCTCGCGTCACGGCGCAAGGCGTATGCGAAGCTCGATGCCAATCACGACGGCGTGCTCCAGTTCGAGGAATATGCCGCCAAGACCGTGACGAAGTTCGCCGCCGCCGATCGCGACCGGTCGGGCGCGATGGACGCGGCCGAGTTCGCGACCACCGCGGTCAAGCGGAAACCGGCGCGGCGGCCGGCGGCGTGTCCGCCGGTGCGGGCTCCCGCGGCGGAGGAGGAGGGCTGATCCACCCGGCTAACGCTGTGCGGGCGCGGTCGGTGTACATCCGCTTGCGGTCGGCTTTCTTGGTGCGGCCGGGAATGGCGGGGAACAGGCCGAAGTTGACGTTCATCGGCTGGTAGGTCTCGGCCTCCGCCGCGCCGGTGATGTGGCGGAGCAGCGCGCCGAGCGCGGTTTCCACCGGCGGCGGCGTCAGCGGTGCGCCGGCGAGTTCGGCCGCGGCGAAGCGCCCCGCGAGGAGGCCGATCGCGGCCGATTCGACATAGCCTTCGCAGCCGGTGATCTGCCCGGCGAAGCGCAACGACGGGCGCGAGCGGAGGCGCAGGGTCGGGTCGAGCAGCTCGGGCGAGCGGATGAAGGTGTTGCGGTGGAGTCCGCCCAGACGCGCGAACTCGGCATTCTCCAAGCCGGGGATGGTGCGGAACAGGCGGACCTGCTCGGCATGCTTGAGCTTGGTCTGGAAGCCGACGATGTTCCACAAGCTACCTTGCGCGTTGTCCTGGCGCAGCTGGACGACGGCGTAGGGCCAGCGGCCGGTGCGCGGGTCGTCGAGGCCGACCGGCTTCATCGGGCCGTAGCGGAGCGTGTCGATGCCGCGCTCGGCCATGACCTCGATCGGCATGCAACCTTCGAAATAGGGGACGTTCTCCCACTCGCGATATTCGGTCTTCTCGCCCGCGAGCAGCGCGGCGTGGAAGGCGAGATACTGGTCCTTGGTCATCGGGCAGTTGATGTAGTCCTTGCCGCCCTTGTCCCACCTTGCGGCCATCCAGGCAGTGTCCATGTCGATCGAATCGTGGTGGACGATGGGGGCGATCGCGTCGAAGAAGGCGAGCTGGTCGCGGCCGGTCTCCGCGCCGATCGCGTCGGCGAGGAGGGCGGCGGTGAGCGGCCCGGTGGCGACGATCGCGGGCCCGTCCGGGAGCGCGTCCACCCGCTCGCGGACGATCGTGACGTTGGGATGGGCGGCGAGTGCGGCGGTGACTCCGGCGGAGAAGCCGTCGCGATCGACTGCGAGCGCGGAGCCGGCGGGGACGCGGGTGCGGTCGCCCTCGCGCAGGATCAGCGATCCCAGCGCGCGCATCTCCTGATGGAGCAGCCCCACCGCGTTCGCCTCCGGATCGTCGGAGCGGAACGAGTTGGAGCAGACCAGCTCGGCGAGGTCGTCGCCATGGTGCGCGGGGGTGCGGCCGGGGCCGTCGGGCGTTTCGGCCCCGCGCATCTCCGACAGGCGGACGCGAAAGCCCGCTTGCGCGAGCTGCCAGGCGGCTTCGGAGCCGGCGAGGCCGCCGCCGACGATGTGGATGTGGTGGGTCAAGGCGACGGGCTCCGGGAAAGGCGGATGGCGCGCCCGGCTGGATTCGAACCAGCGGCCACAAGCTTAGAAGGCTCGTGCTCTATCCATCTGAGCTACGGGCGCGCGACCGCGGTGGGGTAGCGCGGATTGCCGCCGGGGGGAACCGGGATCATAAGCCTGGAGGATGGGCGATCGGCAGGCGGGCTTTCGGCATTTCGACTTCGTGATGGCGGCGTTCGTCGCGATTCTGCTGCTGTCCAACGTGCTGGGGGCGGGCAAGGTGGCGGTGGTCGAGCTGCCCTGGGGGCCGTGGCCGTTCGGGGCGGGCATCCTGTTCTTTCCGCTGTCCTACGTCATCGGCGACGTGCTGACCGAGGTGTACGGCTATGCCCGCGCGCGGCGGGTGATCTGGGCGGGAACGGCGGCGGTGCTGTTCATGGCGGGGATGGCGTGGGTGGTCGTCGCGCTGCCGCCCGCGCCGGACTGGGGCAATCAGGCGGCGTATGAGGCGGTGTTCGGGCAGGTGCCGCGGATCGTCTTCGCCAGCGTCTGCGCGTTCTGGGCGGGGGAGTTCGTCAACGCCTATGTGCTCGCGCGGATGAAGCTCATGACCCGCGGGCGCTGGCTGTGGACGCGGACGATCGGGTCGACGGTGGTGGGGCAGGGGGTGGACAGCGTGATCTTCTATCCGCTCGCCTTCTGGGGTGCGGCGGGGTGGACCCCGACGCTGGTGATGCAGGTGCTGTTCACGCAATGGGCGCTGAAGGTGGCGTGGGAGGTGGCGCTGACGCCGGTGACGTACCTCGTCGTGGGGTGGCTCAAGCGCGAGGAAGGGGTGGACGTGTTCGACGATGGGACCGACTTCACGCCGTTCCGGACGCGGGTGTAGCGGGCGTGTCCCGAACGGCAGGAAAGGCGTCAGCCCGACAGCGCGTCCAGCAGCTCCGCCACCCGGTCGAGCCGCGCGCCCGCGTCCTCGATCCGTTCGGCCAGGATCAGCCGGTCGCCCTTCTGCGCCAGCCCCGCCGCCGCCGCGTCGCCCGCGAAGTCGCGCCGGGGGGTGAGCGCCACCGCCGCCGGTCCTGCGTCGATCCGCGCAATCCGGGCCTCGCGCGCCGCCGCACGAACGCGGGCAAGCGTCATCAGCTCGGAGGCCTCTGGCGGCAGCGCGCCGAAGCGGTCCTCCAGTTCGGCCTCGAGCGCGTCGAGCGTCTCGCCATCGGTGGCGCGGGCGAGGCGGGCATAGGTGGCGACGCGCTGTTCCTCCTCGGGCATCCACGCGGGCGGGATGCGGCCCTCAACGCCGAGGTTGAGTTCGGGGGTCCAGCGCTCGACCGTCTCGCCGCGGGCGGTGCGCAGCGCGGATTCGAGCAGGTGCTGGTAGAGGTCGATCCCGATCAGCTTCATGTGCCCGGCCTGCGTTTCGCCGAGCAGGTCGCCCGCACCGCGCATGTCGAGGTCGCGCGCGGCGATCGCGAAGCCCGCGCCGAGGCGGTCGAACGCCTCCAGCGTGCGTAGGCGCTTGAGGGTGCGGGGCGCGATCTCGGCGTCTGGATCGGTGAGGAGCAGCACCTGCCCGCGCCGGCTGCCGCGCCCGACGCGGCCGCGCAGCTGGTGGAGCTGCGACAGGCCGAAGCGGTCGGCGCGCCAGATCACCATGGTGTTGGCGCGCGGCACGTCCAGCCCCGCCTCGATGATGTTGGTCGCGAGCAGCACGTCGCCGTCGCCGCGGCCGAAGCGGACCATCGCCTCGTCGATGTCGGCGGCGGGCATCTTGCCGTGCGCTTCGAGGATTTCGAGTTCGGGGACCAGCCGGCCGAGCTTCTCGGCGAGCGGGGCCATGTCCTCGATCCGGGGGACGACCACGAAGCTCTGGCCGCCGCGGCTCTTCTCGCGGAGCAGCGCGGTGCGGACGGTGGCGTCGTCGAACGCGCCCACGGAGGTGCGGATCGGCTGGCGGCGCGCGGGCGGGGTGGCGATCACCGACAGCTGTTGCAAGCCCACCAGCGCGGTCTGGAGCGTGCGCGGGATCGGGGTGGCGGACAGGGTGAGGACATGGCCGGCGGACAGGTCGCGCAGCCTCGCCTTGTCGGCGGCCCCGAAGCGCTGTTCCTCGTCGATGATGACGAGGCCGAGGTCCTTGTACGCGATCCCCTTGGCCGCGACCGCGCCGGTGCCGACGACGACGCGGACCGATCCGTCCGCGAGGCCCGCCTTGACCTTCTTCTTCTCGGCGGCGGTGGACAGGCGCGACAGGCCGGCGACCTCGATCCCGGTGCCTTCGAACCGCTCGGTGAAGCTTTCGAGGTGCTGGCGGGCGAGGACGGTGGTGGGGGCGGCGATCGCCACCTGCTGCCCCGCCAGCGCGGCGGCGGCGGCGGCACGGAGCGCGACCTCGGTCTTGCCATAGCCGACGTCGCCGATCACCAGTCGGTCCATCGGCGCGCCCGAGGCGAGGTCCGTGCGCACCGCCGCGATCGCGCGGGCCTGATCGGCGGTTTCGGTATAGGGGAAGCCGGCAGCGAAGCGTTCATAGGCGGCGGTATCGGGTTCGAGCACCGGCGCGGAGCGGCCCGCGCGCGCCTCCGCCAGCTCGGTCAGCCCGCGCGCGCTCTCCGCGATGGCGGCGTCGATCGCGCCGCGGCGCTTGTCCCAGCTCGCGCCGTCGAGCCGGTCGAGCGTCACCGCATCGGCATCCGCGCCATAGCGCCAGATGCGGTCCGCCTCCGCCACCGGCACCAGCCGCACGTCGTCGCCGTGATAGGTCAGCCGGATCGCGTCGCCGGCCTCCCCCTCGGGCGTGGACAGCGTTTCGAGGCCCGCGACGACGCCGATGCCGTGATCCTCGTGGACGACGACGTCGCCGACTCGGATCTCACCGAGGTTGAACAGGCCGGTATCGCCCGCGCCGGTGCGGGTGTCACCGCGTTCGGCGCGGCTGCCGAGCAGGTCGGCGGCGGCGACCGCGAGCACGCCTTCACGCCGGAAGCCGCGATCGGCGGGCATCTCCAGCGTCATGACGCCGCCTGCCGGCGATGCGGCGAGGTCGGTCCAGGACGGGGCGTCGGCCACGTCCGCCTTGAGCGCCTTGGCGACTCGACCGCGCAGGAAGCGCAGGTCGCGAGGCGAGCCGATCAGCGCCACGCGGTCGCCGGCCGCGATCGCCTCGCGGGCGGCCTTGGCGAAGGCGCGCAAGGGCGACTTGCCCTCGACAAATCGGGCCGGCGGTTCGTCGGTGCGGGTGACGTCCAGCCGCTCGCGGGACGAGAGCGCCTTGTCCCAGCATTTTGCATCGCAGATGTCGCGAACGGCCCGCTTGGGCCGACGGCGGGCGGCATCGGCGGCGAGCGCGAGGAAGCGGCGGCGGCGATCCTCGGCCGCGTCGGGAATCGCGACCCGCGCGCCGGGCAGGTGGTCGAGCAGCGTCGCGTCGCTGCCGCCGAGCGGGGGTTCGGACACGCGGCCGAGCTCGTGCCCTTCGCAGTCGCCGATGGTGAGCTGGTCGCCGGGGTCGAAGAAGCGCAGCGATACGACCGCGCCGTCCGCCGCCTCGACCCGGATCGGCCGGTCGCTGTCTGCCGGGTAGACGTCAAGCACCTGCCCGCGCAACGCGACCTCGCCCGGCTCGTCGACCCGCTCGTCGGGAACGTAGCCGATGCCTTCCAGCGTCGCATAGAGGTCCGCGAGGTCGATCAGCTCGCCCGGCGCCAGCCGCGGGGGCGCGGCGTCGAAGTCGTCGGGGCGGGCATAGACCCGGCCGAGCGCTTCGCCCGTGGTGATGCAGGCGATGGCTCCGCGATCGGGGGCGGCGAGGCACAGGCGGATGCGGCGGAGCGCCGACACGCGCTGGCCGACATTGGCGGGGGAGGCGGGGGCCTCGTCGCCGGGGAGCGCGTCGCTGCCGGGGCAGAACACGACCGTGGCGTCGGGGGCGGCGCAATCCAGCGCCTGCGCGACCGCGATCGCGTGGGGTTCGTCGGCGGCGGCGAAGATGAGGTCGCCGCCGCTCCCCAGCGCTTCGGCGAGCGCCGCGGCGGTCTCGGCAGCGGACAGGGGGGTGGCGGGCGCTGGCGACTTCAGGGCGGCGGAGACGGACGTCATGGCGGTCCTTGGACGGGAGAAGCCGCTCGAACGGGCAAGCGCGCGGGCCGTTCCGGCGCGTCGCGCGTTCCCGTCGCGACACGATGATGGAGGTTTCCGATGGCGGCGCGAGAGGGATGGGGCAGGAGGGTCGCGGGCGGGATCGCAGTGACGACGCCCGCGCTGCTCGCCGCATGGTCCGGCGCGAGCGCGAGGGGCGCGGAGCGCGCGGTGCCGCAGGACGGGCGGCTGGTGGAGGTGGACGGGGCGACTCTCCACGTCGTCGAGATCGGGGAGGGCCCGCCGGTGGTCATGATCCACGGGTTGGGCGGGCAGTTGCGCAATTTCAGCTATGCGCTGACCGGGCGGCTACCGGGGCGACGGCTGGTGCTGGTCGATCGGCCGGGGTCGGGCTACTCGCGCGGGGCGGGCGGGCCGATGGAGGTGCCTGCGCAAGCCGCGTTGGTCGCGGGGCTGATCGCCCGGCTGGGGTTGGAGCGGCCGTTGGTGGTCGGGCACTCGCTGGGCGGTGCGGTCGCGCTGGCGCTGGCGCTCGATCATCCGGAGCGGGTCGGCGCGCTGGCGCTGGTTGCGCCGTTGACGCAGGTGCAGGGCCGGGTTCCGGGGCCGCTCAGCGCCTTCGCCCGCCTGCCCCGGACGGCGCGGCTGCCGTTCGCCTGGGTGCTGGGAACGCCCGCGTCGAAGCTGGCCGGGGCGCAGACGCTCAACCATGTCTTCGCGCCCGAGCCGGTGCCCGAGGACTTTCCGGTCCGCGGCGGCGCGCTGCTCGCGTCGCGGCCGGGCAATGTCGATGCGGCGACGTTCGAGCTGGGCACGCTGGATCGCAGCCTCGCCGCGATGGTGCCGCGCTACGGCGAGCTCTCGCTGCCGGTCGGGATCCTCTATGCCCGCGAGGACCAGGTGCTCGACCCCTTGCGCGACGGGGTGCTGGCGGAGGGGCAGATCCCAGGCGCGGTGCTGGAGATGGTCGATGGCGGCCACATGCTGCCGGTCACCCAGCCCGACCGGACCGCGCGCTTCATCGAGGGGGTCGCGGCGCGTCAGACCCGGACGTAGCGGAAATACCAGACCTCGTGCCCGTGCCGCCGCGCCTTGCGTTCGTAGCGGGTCTCGGGCCAGTCGGCAGGGCGTTGCAGGAAATCCTGCGGCCCCGTCGCGGTCCATTCGAAGTCGCGGCGGGCGTTCATCACCATGGTCGCCCAGCGGCAATAGGTCGGGTCGTCGGTGCCGAGCCGGAACTCGGCGCCCGGCTTCAGCTTGGCGGCGATCGCGTCGAGCGGGCCGTTGTTGACCATGCGCCGCTTGGCGTGGCGGGCCTTGGGCCAGGGATCGGGGTGGAGCAGGTAGACACGGGTCAGGCTGGCGTCGGGCAGCCGCTCGACGACGTCGAGCGCGTCGCCCATGTGGAGGCGGACGTTGGCAAGGCCGCCGTCACGGACGTGGCCGAGCGCCTGGACGACGCCGTTGAGGAACGGCTCGCAGCCGATGAAGCCGGTGCCAGGCCGCACCGCCGCCTGCGCGGCGAGATGCTCGCCGCCGCCGAAGCCGATCTCGAGTTCGAGCGGGCGCTCCTCCCCGAACAGGGCTGCGGCGTCGAGCGGGCCGTCCGGAACCGCGACGGTCGGCAGCACCTCGTCGACCAGCGCAGCCTGGCCGATGCGCAGCTTGTGCCCCTTGCTGCGGCCATACAGGCGGCGGATGGTGCTGGGATCGTTCATCGCGCGCTACTAGCCGCACGTGGCGGCGGGAGCAAAGGCGGGCGTGGCGGGTTCACCTGGATCATGCCCAAAACTTCCGCAAAGGCCGCCGCCGAGACGGTGCTGGAGGCCGACCGCCGCGCCACTCACAAGGCGGCGCGCTATCGCGACACCCCGCTCGCCCGCGCGGCGGGACAGGCGGCGGAGATCGCGGACCAGCCGCCGCTGATCGCATTGTCGGTCGCGACGGCGGCGGTGGGGCTGTTCGTGCGCCGCCCCGACCTGGTGCGCGGCGGCACGCGGATGCTGGCGGCGCATCTGGTGGCGACCGGGATCAAGCACGTCGTCAAGCGCTCGGTGGACCGCACCCGCCCCAGCCGCGCGATCAGTGACGGCGAACACCGGTTCGAGCCGGGGAGCAGCCACGACCACGACCTGAACTCTTTCCCCTCGGGCCACCTCGCCGGCGCGGTGGCGGTGTCGCGCGCGCTGGCGCATGAGGTGAAGGGCAGCGCACTTCCCGCCGCGCTCGCGACCGGAGCGGTCGCGGCGGCGCAGGCCCCGGCGGGCAACCATTATTTCACCGACATGGCGGCGGGCGCGGCGATCGGCTGGGCGGCAGAGGCGGCGGTGGGACTGGTGTTCGACCGGGTGCTGCCGGCAGGCGGAAGCGCGGAGAGCTCCGGGGTGGAGACGCCGGTCCGCGCCGCTACTTGAACATGTCGCCGTTGACGTTGACCTGCACCTTGCCGTTCGGCCCACGCGCGGTGCGGGTCATCGGCTGGGAGGTCTGGATCATCGCCAGCACCTGTTCGGGCCGGGGCATCGCGTCGAACGCGGGATAGCCGGCGACGCTGCCGTCGACGTCGGTCAACGTCACCGAGTAGCCGCCGCTGCCCGGCATGGTGGGCAGCTTCATGCCGGGATAGACGCCCGCGGTCTTGCCGGCGTCGCCGAGCGCCAGGACGTAGCCGTCGCTGGCGGAGGCGCGGCGATAGGCACCCCAGATCCCGGTCTGCTCGCCTTCGCGGCACCAGGGCAGGGGCGCGTCGGCGGTCGGTTTCGCCTTGCCGTCCAGCACCGCGCTGGCCAGCATCGAGCCGAGCACCGCCTGACCCATGTCGGGCTTCTGCAGGGTCGCGGGCCGGAACGCGAGCGGGGTGGGGCATGCGGCGACCGGCGTCGCCGCGGTCGCGGGCGCCTTTACGCGGGGCCAGCCGAGTTCGGCGAGGACGGAGGCGAACCGCGTGTCGAGCGCGGCGGGGTCGAGCGTGGTGCTGCTCAGCCGGATCGTGACCAGCCACTCGCCGATCGGCAGCAGCGCGACGCCGGCGCTCTTGTACGGCCCGTTCGCCGGCGCGAACACGCGGCGCAGTCCCGATGCGACCGACCCGCCCGGCGGCGCGAATGCGGTGGCGGGGCCGGCGGGGCGGACGCCGCCATAGCCGGGGCGATGGGCCAGCGCGTATTCGGCGCGGTCGAACCAGATCGCCACGTCGGGAGTGGCGGCGCGAAAGATGTAGACCGTGGCCGACTCACGGATGTCGGGATCGTTGAACTGCGCGGCGACGTCCCACTCGCCCGCGGTGCTGTCGGTCAGCGCGACCCGCGGCAGCCCGGCGAGCGTCGGGCGCAGGACCAGCCCCGACGCATCGTGCTTCCAGTCCTTGCCGGCCTTGGCGGAAAGGTCGCGCGCATCGGCCGGCCCTGTTGTCGCAAGCAGCGCCGCCGCTGCCATTGCCATCCACCGCATGTCCGCCTCCCCCGCGCAACTATCGGGGGGAGGCTAGATCATCGGGGGGTCTCGTCAACTGCTCAGGCGAACGCGGCCTTGAGGCGGTCGACCAGGTC
>Ga0325401_1004513_pt1 | contig 13133 bp, 16 predicted proteins | sample PopdelMetagenome_FD_205666 | JGI IMG/M metagenome (GOLD analysis project Ga0325401, IMG submission 205666) | Populus deltoides microbial communities from Bellville, Georgia, United States - Xylem-PdKOR-R2 | ecosystem: Host-associated > Plants > Phyllosphere > Stem > Wood/Secondary xylem | place...
TACTAATGGCATTCCGCTTCTACTGGGTATTGCTTTGTTTTTTAGTTGGCTCTGCTCCTAGCTTTGCCCAACGTGCTCCTTCCTCCCCCCTACCTAGTGTAGCAGTTCAAGAGGAAATTACCTTGCCGCTTTCCTCCGATACCCACCAAGTGCGCTACCGCCAGCAAATTCCTTTGCAGGGCCTTTCCCGCACGGAAATCCAGCAGCGTAGCAAGCAATGGCTGCTCGCCCATTGCCAACAAGAAAATGATTCCTTGTCCAGCACTCAGCTGCCCAATGCCCTAACGGGTAATGGTACTCAGGAGTACCACTTGCAGTTCCAAAGCCTAGCTATTCCTTACCAATTGCATTATCAAGTTGCGTTGCACCCAAACGGGGATACGTATGCCTACACCATCAGCAACTTTATTGTGGAGCTCTACCCAGACCCGGAACACCCCAAGTCAGCTTTTTTTCCCATCGAGAAGTATCTGGAGGCTGTTTTTATTCCGCAAAGCAACGAGGAGCAAATGGTAGCCCAGTTCAAGCAGCACGTTCAGGCTTGCGCCAATCAAGTTGCAACGTCTCTTAAGCAGGCAATGCGCAGCCCCATCGCACCTGGCTCGCCTTCCGTAACGCTCCGACGCTAAAGTGCTTACGTCCGGCTAGTTTGATCCATTTGAAGCTACCCGTAAATAAGTACAATAATATATTTATTATATATTAAAATATAAATACTAATATTGTCTCTTCCTGTTCTCTTCTATTCTATGCTCTCTACTTCTACACTACCGACTTTGCCCCCTGCATTAGCAAATAATCCTTTGTCATTGACCGATGCTGCCCCGCACTTGCAACGCTGGCAGCGCAGCCACTTACGCCGACAGCGCGCGCAAGCACAAGCGCAAGCTAGCTCCCCAATGGGCTCTCCCGGATTACTTGCCTAAGCCAGCATAAAGGCAAGCAAATAAAAAACTCCAAGTAGCAATCCGCATTTACTTGGACTTCGTAGGTCTTCGCACAGCACTTTATTCGGGTGCTGGTATGGAAGAGTTAAAGCCCTGCCCTTTGGCCAGGGTTTTTCTGTTGATAGCTACCGCTCGTCTCTAGTCAGACGATGCCTCCTGTATTACCCCATTGCGCCAGTTCCTGCTGGCAAAAGGGTAACGAAACCACTCCGTTCTCTTCACGTTGCCCGGCGCATGCATCAGATCGTTTACATCAGCGAAGCTACTACGCCCGTGAGTGAAACTCTTCTATTAGAGTATCTGCACCACTGGGGAGAAAGCAATGCTCGGGCGGGCGTCACGGGCATCTTGCTTTATAGTCAGCAAGAACACCGTTTTATGCAGCTGATCGAGGGAGAACAGGCGATAATCCAGCAACTGTTCAACAAGATCGAACAAGATATTCGGCACGGCAGCGTGCTTAAGCTGGCCGATGGCCCTATTGCCCAGCGCCATTTTTCCGCTTGGCTAATGGGTTTTCCCGTTGTCTCGGCAGCGGCATTCAAACAGCTGGCGGGCTACCTCAATCCAACAGGGCCAGCGTTCAAAAGAGCCTTGGCTACCACCCACGATGACCTCGTGCGGGCATTGCTTGCCTCTTTCGTAACCGAGCATGCCTTGGTTCGCTTGCCCTAATACTGCTGCCCAAACGGCAACGCCCGGTAACCACAAACGTTTACCTGTACTCCCCCGACAAGGAGCTAGTCAGCCTCACAGGCTACTGCCATCTTTCCTACACCTAGCACCGCGACAAGGCCGTTGACATCCTACAAGTGCCCAAGTTGGGCGTAGCGCTAAGAGGTTTACCGACCGGTTTGCTTCTGCCAGACATAGCTTGGAGCCTCTAAGGAGAATGCAGACAGGCAATTATAGCCGACAATAAGCGGAATTATCACTAGCTAGAGCTGAAGCCTGCCTTTCATTTGGTGAAACTCTTCCTCCGTCAGGAAACCAATAGTTTTCAGGTGCTCTAGTTTGGCTAGCTCGTCCACTGCTAAGTTGCCTGAAGTTGTTTGCGTAAGGGCCGGTTCGCTGGCAGTTGCTGTTGGCCCCTGGAAATTATGCAAGTACTCCTGTATTTCGCTGGCGCACAGCTCAGAAGCCGCCGTTTGGGGTACGGCAATTAGTTGATAGCTCAGTGTAGACGTCAGGCGCAAGAAGCCGCCATTTTCGTAGCAAACACTCGTTACGTTTTGTATAGCATAAGAGCCACTTTGCCCGTTGGCCATTTGCCAACTCAACTGTCCGTCTCCAATATTAATTTGTGCTTGACCGGCAAAGTCCCAGCTCTTCTTTTCCATTTCTATCACTACAAACAAAGGGTTAATTGACGTATGCTAGGTGCTTCTTTCCTTGCTCTTAGTACTATGTCGCAACAGCTTAAGTCAAAAAGTAAATGATGCTAGCGTTGTTTCTTACTGCGAGTAGAAGCTAGCTTAATATAGGCTCGCATCGGGCGGAGCTAAGCCTTCGCTATTTCGACAGGTAGGACGGCACAAAGCAAGCTTCTCTTGCGCTAAAAGCAGGTGCAACCTTTTCGCCGACAGCAGGCTCTTGCTTGCAGTTGTTCACCTCCTTCTATTTGCCTGCCATGAAACGTCTGCTACTCGCTCCGCTTGCTTTGCTTACCACGTACTGCACCACGTGTCCCGTTGAAGAACCCGAACCTACTATCTGCCCCATCGCCACGGGCGTAGTTGGTGTAGTTAGCTACGGCCAGGGCGATTGTATGCCGATCATCAACGAGCAAGCCCGCGTGTACAGCCCTTATACAGGTGAGTTGTACTTTATCCGTAAGGAAGCACTGGATCAACTTGGCAATGGCAACTTTGAACAACTCCGAGCAGCTAGCTTGCATTACCCATTGCGCGATGGCCGTCTAGCTGCGGAGGTACCCACAGGTACGTACGTTGTGATGCCCGCAGGAATTTACCTATACCAACCCGCAAACACTATTACAGTGCTGGGAGGCCAGACCTTAGAACAAAACTTCAAGTTCTGGAAGTGCTTGTCGTACTAACGTACTGGTAAAAGCTAGCTGGCAAACTCCCAGGTAGAGAAGCCAGCTAGCTTTTGCTTTAGTCATCGACGGTGGTAGTGTGCTGAAGCGGATAACCCGCTTCTTTCAAGACGAGCTTGATTGTTTGCCAGTCTGGATCGGAGCCGGTAGCGGAAGCGACTAGTGCCTCGCCCGGTACCACGCGGTCCACTACTAAGTGGTGGTCCATGAGCACCGTGCGCACAGTAGCCAGACTATCGGGCTCTATCATAGTGGGCAGTTGCAAACTATAGCGTACAATTTGCGAAAGATGGGCAGCCGGATCGGGTGAGGGCGTCGTCATGGTGAATAAGGTGAGTACGAAAAAGTGTACGTAGAATTGCTTGTTTTCGCCGCCCAAATAAGTAGCAATGTATGCGGCAAAAACGGCTATTTCTTCCCCAGAGGAAAGCTAGGTGATAATAAAAGCTAGGTAGCTGTCAGCAAGATGACGCTGGTAGAATGGTCTCTATTTTCTAGCTTATGCCTCTTACTATCGCCCTCATGAAATTACTTCTCTTTATCTCCCTGCTCCTACTAAGCCGGTCGACAACGCAGGCACAAACCCTTCCTATACCTGCAAAAGAGACCCAGATGACCGAAGAGTACTGTCAGGTGGAAGCTCGCCGCAGGCTAAACGGACGCTACGTCGTTTCGATTGATTATGGTCAGCGGCGTAAGCTGATTTCAGCGAATCTGTTTCGCGATGAACAAGGGAATGCAGTAGAATTCAACTCCGCTATGGACGCTCTGAATTGGCTGAATACACAAGGCTGGGAGCTCGCCAATACTTTTGTACTAGTGGATGAAGGCAGCAGTGCGGCTTATTATGTCATGCGCCGCCGCTTATCGGCGGCGGTGCGATAAGTTGCGAAGATCAGTCTAGCTGCCTAGGCTTTTCATAAGCACAAGGCCGTAATGCCTTGCTTTTCGACTGGTACAACTTGAAACTCCTTCATCTATATAGTATTCCAAGTCACAAATGGCAATAGGAGCCGTTGGCTTACCGGCGGATAGCCCGAACCACGCCCGCAGGCACGCGCGGGACGCTTCGGCCCATCTTTTTACCAGATAATACGCCTCACTAACGGAGTTGCCAGCCTACTTGCTCAGCCCACCAAGTAGCCGCTTGGTAGATGAAGTGAAAGACGGGCTCTTTTACGTACAAATAACCTGCAATGCTGTTAGGAAAGAGGACAGCGGCGCGACATTTCAATAATCCGTACTCTTCCCTAGCCCTGGGGTTAGCGCGCAAATAATCGCGAAACAGCAGGGCATAGTGGGTGTTGAAGCGGCCCGCTTCTCGTACATGCAGGTGCACGCGCCGCTCACCCGCTGGCTCACGGAGGTAGCGCTTGCGCAAGTCGAGAGCGTGGGGTGGCAAGCCGTGAAAGACATCGTACTCAAACCCCGCTCGCAGCCGAAATCCGGCCTGCGCTAAAGGCTCAAGGAGTTTTGCCACATGCTCTAGGTCGGCGACGGTGAGTTGGATATCGAGCACATCTTTGGCCATCAGCCCCGGTACGGCCGTGGAGCCAATGTGATCAATGCGCAACAGGCCGGGTCCCGCGAGAATTTCAATGCGCTGGACCAACGCAGCAAACTCGTCGGCCCACGTGGCTTGATATGGCACAAGCACAACAGGGCAGGAGGCTTCAAAAACGAGCGAGTTGGTCATGCGGCCGTTTTTCGTGCTTTGTGCCCCCGCTTGATCCGTGCGCGGCCACTTTTACGGAGGACAGATGCAAGGTAAAACTCTTTCTTGTATGATATTGGTGGTCCCTATTGTCTATGCTGGCAGGCGCAGCCTAGACAGCTAGGAGTAAGTAGAGAGGCGCCGACAGCAAGGCACGCGTTACTTTCCGCTGAAAAGTTTAGTCTATCCGTTTGCTTATTAAACCAAATAGTTAACCGAGGCCAAGGATAATTCATCTTTCGACGGCCTGTGTTTAGTACCTGCTATAATTAAAACCTTGAGCCGTGAAGTACTATTTGTCGTCCTATAAATTTGGCAATCAACTAGATCAATTCACCTCGCTGTTGCCAGCAGCAGCCCAGATCGGTCATATTCATAATGCCCGCGACTTCACCGCTGCTAATGTCGAACAACGAGCCTTCAGCCAACAAGAAGAAATTGCGCGATTACAACAGCTCGGCTTTGGTGCAGAGGCTTTAGATCTGAAAGACTATTTCTACCGGCAAGCCGCGTTACGTGACAAACTCAACTCGCTACATGGTGTGTGGGTGAGCGGCAACACCTTTGTTTTGCGGCAGGCTATGCACATAAGTGGGTTTGACTCTGTCATTCACGAACTGGCGCAACGAGACGATTTTCTGTACGCGGGCTATAGCGCAGGCATCTGCGTGCTCTCCAAATCGTTGCAGTACTTACATCTAGTGGATGATCCAACTGATTTTCCCTACCCCAACTGCTCGCAACCACTGTGGCAAGGGCTAGGTCTACTGGACTATGCCCTGCTGCCGCACTACGATTCCGATCATCCGGAATCCGAAGCCATCGGCCGCACCGTGACTTATTGTATCGAGCAGAAGCTCTTGTTTAAAGCCCTGCGCGATGGTGAGGTGTTAGTGATGGATAGCAAGAATATCAGCTAGTGTGCCCCCGCGAGTGGCTTACCTTTTGTTTACCCTCCCCACTACACCAGGAAGCCTCTCAGAATAGGCGTGTTCTTTGGCTAGTTCTGATCTCGCATCCGAGTAGCTTTCACAGTCTGTTGCTCTCTTCCGACAATACTATCGAACGGGAATTGACAAAGTCATTCCTTGCTTGCCAGCAGAGCTACGAAGATGCTAGGTTACTTAGTATGCAATGTAGGGTTTGCACCACTAGTTCGTACTCAAACTTGGTAATTCCTCGCAGGGCTTGCTGCCATACGTGTTGTTGTGCCATTGCTAACTAGCTTGGGTTGAGGTGTGCCGTTTCTACCGTTTGCTGCATATAGAGAGCAATACTGATGCAACATACGGTGCTAAGTAGCGCAACTGTCTTTCATCCATCGTTGGCGTAATAACTACAGTGCGAAAGCTTCCAATACCTTCGTTACTCGCGAAAGCAGCCTCTATCGCATGCTTCCCTGCTTCTGCATAGCAAGCCGCTGCTCCTGGCGTAACCATGCTTGGGCCTCGGTGATATCGCCGAACATGCGCATATGAAACCGGTCACTGATGCCTAGGTACATAGCCTCAGCCGATTGGGCCGCGAACGACTCTGGGCTGACTACTTGAGCAAAGTGGGTAAGTCCCTGCGCCATCGCCCGCGGTGCCCATTGTGTGACGAGCCACTCCACAGCATGATTCCAGGGGCCTATTACCTCCCGGTTGTCGTTTAGCAGATAGGCACAGTTATTCTCTTGCAATGGGTACAGGCACTCGTCCGCTCCCTTAATAATACCGATGTAGGTTTGATAGCCAATCCAATTGTTGTATACCCAGTGGTTAAGTGGGTCATAATCGATGGTCAGGTAGACCTTACCAAAGCCGTTGATTAGTTCGGTAGCCATAAAAGAGAATAATAAAGCGAAGTCATTTCTCCTGATACGTTCCTGGCCGCTGTGCAAGATGCTCGTAGTGCCGAGTGCTTATTACGTACAGGAGGCAAATTTGCCCAAGGGCGCTTACGCAAGGAGCCTGCCACACTGGATTATTATCTGACACAACTACTAGCCAATCCGTTCCCACGCGAAGCCCGTAGGTCTCGGCCATGGCACTCATCCAGGTGCTGGTATGAATTAGTAAAAGCCCTCACTGCTTAGCGAGGGCTTTTCTGCTTTTACGAAAAGCTGTTTTATGCACTGCAGTCTTACGCAGAAGATGAGCTTGCTAAAATTCCCCAACGACCTCAACCACCAGCCGGCACCTAGGTAGCTCCAATGACGCGAAGCAGAAACATTACTCACTGCTATACCAGCTGCTGCACCACTTGACTCGTCACGTAGCAATACCGAAGAATCTCTGTAAACTTGCTACCCTGCGTTACGCAGAAATGCTCTTACGAGGCGAGCGGAAGTTGACGCTGAAAGTGCAGTTGCAGGACGTGGTCAATTTTTTCTTCCGTCAAAGGCTTACTAGCTAGTCCATCAATCTGCAACTCATCCAGACGTAATAAGTCCTGACTATCCATCGCCGTCGTTAGCATAATCACCACCGTCGGCTGTGACTGCGCTTGCCGCTGGCGTTGGTAGGCTTCCAAAAACTGTACTCCGCTCATACCCGGCATGCGTACATCCAGCAGTAGCAACGCTGGTGGCGTATCTACTTGATCCAGCCACTGCAAGGCGTCGGGGCCTGACTCGACCGTGTGCAACTGCTCAGCTATTTGCAGACGCGTCAAAAGACGTTGGTTGAGAAAGTTGCCCGCCGCGTCGTCATCAACGAGCAGGATACTTGGGAGCTTTTTCATACGAGAAGGAATAGGCTGTTCCTTTACGGCCGCCTGAGCCGCCGTCCTTGCAAGACAAAGGCTATGCCGATCCTGACAGTTATCAAGCTAGCGCAAGCCCATCCATAGCTCGTAATCGTGCTGAGGGCCCACCGTAAGCTGTGTTGCTATTTTGCAAGCACCTAGATTGCAACGCCTTAACTTATTCACAAGTATTACTAACAAAGAGATACTTTGCTGCTTCAAAAGTCGTACGAAGTGACATGACGGACTCCCCACTGCTACTCCCCCCGGGAAAAGGCGTGTTAATTACGCTTGACTTCTCTGGCCACGTTCCAGTACAGGTGGCTTTTACTTGCACAAGTGCCGACTCGCAGGTGGAACTCGCCTCTTATTTTTTCCCCGGAAACCGTACGCGGCTGGCCGCCTCATTCTCTTACCGCAACAACGCCCAAGAGCCGCACAGCCTGCAAGCCTTCGTTACCGATCAGCAAGGGCAAGTGCTTCCCGCGACGGTACAGTATGCGCTCGTAGATCACCGGGTCATCGACTATGGGCCTGAGGCGCACGCCCCTATTGTGCACTTGTCGATGTTGCCGCTGGCGCCGCCAAAGCCCTAGCGCCGTATACTTTAGATACCTTTCGTTAGCTCAAAGCCAAAGGCAAAAAGTATATCTCTCAAGGCGACGTGCATGCCTGAGATATAAAAAAATTCGCCAGCTTATTAAACGATATATTGCTCGTTATCAGGCCACTAGCGGCGCGTCGACTCCACGCGTAGGGAAAAATCGCCTACCAGTACTCCGTCAATTAACAGGGCCGTGCCGTTCTGCAAAGCTTGTTGTCCAACTTCACTAGACACAAACTGCCCATCTACGGTGGGAAAACCGGTCTGAGTGGTTAATAAGAAAGCGGCAAAGGAGAGGGCGACTGAGTTCATGGGGCGAGGGGCAAAATAGGATATCATAAAAGTACTTCCCTCCTGCACTATCTTCAAGGCGCATAAAGCACAGCTTGTGACTTGCACTTTATTAATATTATATTTTATTAATATTAATAAAGTGCAGATTATCTATGATTTGAACAGTTAATATGTAACTGGGTCACATCAACAGAAGCTCATTTGTGACAAGCAATACGCGTTAGGATCTGCCCCGTTATAGCCGTTGTTGCACGACCACAGGAATACTTATCCTCTGTCTGTTTGGTCGTTAGCTTTTTACTTGCCGCTAGCACCAACACTCACACTGGTAAATACAACAACGCATACTGCGTTAGGGGGTAGTCCCCGCTCCTGCCTGCTGTAGTTTCCTGGCCGTATTGGTTTGTTTTGCGGACGCTGTTATCTTTCCGAATACTCCTTCATCATGTCCAACAGCCCAAACCATCCAAACGCCACACGGCGGGACTTTCTCAAAAAAGCTTCAGCAGCTAGTTTAATAGCTGTCGGCAGCCCAGAACTTCTCTTAGCGACGGAAGCTACCTCAATGGCCGCGAAGATCACGCTCGCTCCTAACGAGGTTATCCTGTTTCAAGGCGACTCCATCACAGATGCAGGCCGCAGAAAAGATCCCAAGGATGCTGATGTGCCTAATACTACGGGCGCCCTCGGGAGCGGTTATGCGTACTTAGCAGCCGCCGAATTGCTGCTGCGCCACGCCGAAAAGAAACCCGTGATTTATAACCGTGGTATTAGCGGCAATAAAGTATATCAACTAGCCGAGCGCTGGGACAAAGACTGCCTAGACTTGAAACCAACGGTACTGAGCATCCTGATTGGGGTGAATGACTTTTGGCACACGTTGACTGGTAATTACCAAGGCACAGTAAAAACCTACACCGACGACTATAAGGCCTTACTCGACCGCACCCGCCAGCGTTTGCCAGGAGTAAAGCTTATCATTGGGGAGCCTTTTGCGGTTGCCGGCGTGAAAGCTGTGGATGAGAAATGGTACCCGGCATTCCAGGACTACCAAGCTGCTGCTCGCAGCCTAGCCGCGCAGTACAATGCCACGCTGATTCCCTATCAGAACATTTTCGACCAAGCGCAGAAACGGGCCCCCGGTGCCTACTGGACTGGCGACGGCGTGCACCCCAGCATCGCAGGTAATCAGCTGATGGCACAAGCCTGGCTAGCTACGTTCAAAAGCTAGGATACAATGATTTTAGCGGCGAGGTACGTTTTCACCTGCTCATAGTCCAGCGGCTTGGCTTGTGGCCTGAATGTGACAAAGTGGACGCACTCCGTCACCTTCATCACAATCCAAGCCGAAAGGTTGTTTCTTAAATGCTCGGTGCTCGCAGCCGGGCTTTTTTATTCTAGGTCGGGCAGCTTCACGTAAGGCATATAGTCTTACAGCTCATCTATATGCGTAAAACGGCGAAACTGGTGCAGTTGCTGCATCTAAAGACTGTAATGCACCTTGGTTAAATAACTATCTAGGTGCTCTAGGCCAACGCGGGAGAGGACTTGATACTTAACAGGTAGAAGCGGCATGTTAGGCAAACAGCATCCGGAATAATTCCACGACTTCTTTCTCAATATAGGCTGGCAACGGCTCCAGATGCCGCAGGCGCAGTCGGCCTTGCAGGTCGGGCATCAACACGACGTAGTGATTTAAATGCTGGGGCTTGCCTTCCAATCGGTTTACCTCGTCTAGGTACAAGCGGTAGCGTTGTTCCAGCACCGCCAACCCCTCCTCCCATGCTGCTAGTGTCGCCTTCATATATGCCTTTTCTTTAGCTCGTTCTTCCCTATTGACGCTGAGCGGCTGCTAGTGCTTCATCTGCTCCGGCTTCCACTGCTCTCCTAGGTCCGGCCACTCTGCGGTTTTGTCCTTACCAGCTAGTGGCTAGTTTGCCCGCTGGCGAGGCGGCGCATGGTCGAAAAACGGAACCGGCACCTACGTTAGCAACGAATGGATAGTAGAGGGCTTGCACATCCATCGTTACTACTGTATAAACCGAAGTTCGGTAGCTAACGTGCGGCCTGGTACAAACTTTCTAGTAAGCCGTGCCGGGGCTTATCGCCTGTCAGTTCCCAGAACATAATCCCACCGAGGCGTTTGGCTCGCGCATAGCGGGTTTTCAGCCGAATAGATTTCGCGTCGTCGAAGGAGGCAAATTCCCGCCGGCTTGCACTATAGGCGTAGGGTGCCTGAGCTACGTCGTCCCAATACGTAACGAAGCCCCGCGCCGCGGATAGGCTATCCGAGAACTGTTGATAGTTAAACGTCTGCTTGAATTTGCCCTGCTGATACAAACCCCGCCCTTGGGGCGCGACGCCGCTGAACACCCGCGCGTAGAAAGCGGCGCCAATGACAATCTTACCAGGATCCACCCCGACTGAATCCAAAAATCGCACGCCGCTATCGACTGATAAGCCTTGCTTGGAAGTAGAGTATAAGGGCGTGTGATGACCTGTTGCGGTACTATAGCCATTCACTAGGTCGTAGCTCATCAAATTGACGCGGTTGACCAATGGTATTATGGCCGCCCATTCCACTGCGTGTTGCAAGTAATCGGGAAAGCCTCCGGCGGCGAAGCTGATTTCGTAGCTCGGGCCCAGCGTACTGCGTAGCGTTTGCACCAACAAGGTGAAGTTGTGGCGGTCTTCGGGGGCAAAGCGGTGACCGGGTGGTCCCTCTACGGCTGGGTACTCCCAATCTAGGTCAATACCATCGGTATGGGTTGATACCAGCATTTGTTTAACAGAAGCAGCAAACGCCGAGCGGCCTTCCGCCGTGGCGAATACTTGCGAACAAGTCTCGCAGCCACCCCAGCCACCCAGCGACGACATGACTTTCAGCCCGGGATTTCGCTGCTTGAGAGCGACTAAGGCCGTCACCGTAGCTTGGTCGTTCGGGTTGTCGAAGGCAAGTGCTGCACCTTGCAGGTGCAGAAAGCTATAGATAATATGAGTGAGTTGCTGGGTTGAGTACTGCTGAAAGCGGGTAGCATCTCCGGCGTAATAGGCAATCACCGCAAAGCGCGGCTTGGGCACCGCCGGAGTGCGACTAGCTGGAAGGACAGTGCTGCTTATGGCCATAAGCAGTGAGAGAAAGGCAAGAATAGTTCGCATAGAAGAGACACGCAATACCTACGTTCAAGCTATCCGAATATAAGCACAATGTCGACAGTATGTTCATCTTTCGGCAGCCTTGAGTAGTAGTCCCCTACTAGCTATTACGCTACCCGAAAGCATTGCAATACCTACAAGAAAAGCCTTCCTGAGCGCACAAACGATTATCTGTGAGCATACTGGTTTCGAAGGCCATTCTCAGGTGTTACCGGAAGGGTGCTATGATGATGCCAGCGGGGAGTTAATGATAACTTAAGCTCCTTGAAAATATCTCTGGGCCTACTCGCTACTAGCCAACGGCAAGTAGATGATGTCACTGACCCAAACTCGGTTGGCCTAGGTAGGCTGGTCAATCAAACAATCGGGGGCACAGCGGAGCCCATGCGTAGCATCAGTCATGCGAGGCATGTAAGCCTCGGCGGCCCATCGCCTGCCAACCTACGCGGTGGCTCTGCTAGCGGAGTGCCACGCGCAGCCGACGGGTACCATAGTGCTTTTTACGTGTCTCAGCGAAGAACTATTGCCCCTACCCTAGTAGCATGCTAGCTATAATTCAGCCTAGACCGCATGATTTTGTCTTGCTGTCAAATCTGCGTTTAGATAATCAATCGCACGCCCCCTAGCTCGGAAATCTGGTAAGGAAAATGGTCACCTGGCGAGCCGATGAACATAAAGTTTTTGGGAATGTGCCACTCCTTACACAGATGCTCAATTAACTCCGGACCGAACTGGCCTTTTAGAGTCACAAAATCCACCACAATTTCCTCGTAGGCTCGGTCGAGCACCCGAATATCGGTTATTAACTCCTGCGGAAACGTTTCTCCTTCGCGTAGCACCGTCACGATCTTGAGGCGGTTGGTCGCTTCGTTTTCTACCACGTAGGCCATCACTTTATTGAGGTTCGAGACGTTGTCACCCTTAGTAAAAAACACAAACTCCTGCTGGTGTAATTCCCGCAGTTGGCGCCGAATGGTAAGCTGCGTCAGGCGCGAAATACGAGGGGAATGTTTGGCAAACGACCCAGCCGCGTGCAGCACTAAGTTCAGGATAGCTTTACGGTTGAGCATGGCTGACACTACGAGCAGCGCCGGCAGGAAGTATTGCAGGAATACAATTAAGTAATCGGGGCGAATGCGAATATTACCATAAAGAGCTGTTAGTACCCCTAGCATGGCCAGCGCCACGGTACCGACGCCCGCGTACACCGGCCGCGGCAGCTTAGGCCGCTTGCGCTTGAGCAGAAAGTTGCCTAGGGCAAAGAAAGCCATTACCGATAAAAACGAAATCGTGTATACGCCTGCCAACGGCCCTAGCTCGCCGCTGGTAATCAGCAGCACTGAGAGGCAAAGCAGAAAAAAGGTGAGCAGAATGAGGTAGTTACTGCGGCGCTTATTCTCCTTCAGAAAGAAAGGCGGTAGAATGCGGTCTAATGCCATGCGCTTCATCAGGCCGCTCACGCCCACAAAAGAGGTAAGCACGGCGCCACTAAGTACCGCCACCGCATCGACGGAAATGAGCGTGGCCAGCCACAGGCCGCCTGTGGTGGTACCTAGGTACGAAAGCAGCGTTTCGGTGTGCTGCCCAACGGCCCCCAACGGCAGCGCCGCTACGGCTAGCAGCGCCAGCAAG
>Ga0325401_1004516_pt1 | contig 13131 bp, 7 predicted proteins | sample PopdelMetagenome_FD_205666 | JGI IMG/M metagenome (GOLD analysis project Ga0325401, IMG submission 205666) | Populus deltoides microbial communities from Bellville, Georgia, United States - Xylem-PdKOR-R2 | ecosystem: Host-associated > Plants > Phyllosphere > Stem > Wood/Secondary xylem | place...
TTTTTTTATTTTAAATTGATATTTTATATGTTTTAATATAATAATATTAAAAATAAATTCTTTTAAAAAGTTAAATATTATTTTATTATATTTAAAAACAAAAATAACTAAGAAAAACACTTCCACGTTCTTTGTTGGCTGTGCTCTGCTTCCACAGCCTCCTCTCTCTAACAGATCTCATCTCCTTCTCTCTCTAAACATCACACCTCTGAAGCTTCTCTGCTTATTTTAGTTCTTCTCTATCTCTTTTGTTTCTCTCTCTAGAGTTCCAAACTTCATCTCTCTCTAGAAATAAATTCTGTTTCTCAAGTGGGGTTTTCAGGACTATCCTTTTCCACGAAAAGCAACACTCTGCTCCTCGTGAATTGCATGTCAAGTTGACAACTTTGAGGGAGACCATTAAAGAGTCTGTGAGAGAGAGATCTAATCTGGAGGCCTTGCCTTCATGGCCAAAACGGGTTGTTTTTGCTTTTGGGGAATTTTCAGGTGAATGTAGTGTTTCTCTTGTTACTTTTTTTAGTGCGTCTTTCTTCTTTGTTCTTCTCTCCTCTAGGCCCCAGCTTCTTTTAATCTCAAGCTTCTTTATTACCTACCCATTTTGTCATAATTGCAAATGGGTTTATACCCTTCAAAAGCTTCTTTTTTTCCTGGGGGAGTTTAAGTTTGAAGATTGACATTTGTCTTGTCGGGTCTATTTTTTAGCGTCCAGGTGGTGAATGATTTACATGTTGAAGGTAAAAGGAGTAGTGCTTTTGGTCTTCTTGAACTGAAGCTGAGGGTTTAGCATGGGAGTGAATGTAGAGTGATCAATGCAGTTTGGGGCCTTTAACAAAAGCTTGAGATTTTGAGTTTGCTTTCATGGGTTTGGGTTAGTAAAATGTTTTTTTTTCTGGATAGTTTGTAGTGGTGATTCTATGCCCTACAGGAGCACATACTGATTGTTTTGAAGAACTTGTTGTACATGGAGGAAGGTTTCGGGGATTTGGTGTTATCATGGCGAATTGGTTTGTTACCTTTGAGATGAAAATGAATGCCTTGTGTTTAATGGAGGATCTTTGATTGCTTGAGTTTTGGCTTTTTCTGTGGGTTTTGGCAATCGGTTAGTTGGGTATAATTACTTACCTTTTCGAAAGCAATAGTGTCATATTTAATTTTTGGGGTGGATAGAGTTTGAAAAAACCAAAAAAAAAAAAATGCTATATAGTTTGATCAGTTTTGTTAACCCTCTAGAAATAATGCTATCATTTGCATTTATGTTCTGATCATGACCAAGGCAGTCCGCACTAGGATTCTCAAGGATGCAAATGGTGATATCGGCGATCATCTCCGAAACCATATTCATTTGACCAATTGTATTCATCTGAAAAACCATATGCTTAAGCAAAGCCCCATACTGGCTGATAGGTCATTAATGCGGGACCTCATTACCCTTCAGAGGTCCCGATCTTTGAGAGATCCTTCGGCCAGTCCTCCTTCATGGCACTCACCTTCTGTAGTTGATTTACTTCCCAAGAAAGGTGACCCAGATGCGGCCATTCGAGAAGGTAGAAGCTCAGTTGGTACTGAGCGTCGAAGGGAAGGTAGGAGGTTGTCAGGTACTTCTCCACCCTTAGCAAATTTAGCACCATCAAAGGTCGTCCCAAGTGATATTAGTTTGGGTATTGATGGGGTAGCGGCTATTAGTGATCGCAGTGTGAAGAGTGGAATTAGGGATGGTAGGAGAGTTGTTACGAGAGAAGAATTTAGTAGAAAAAGCAATAGGGCTGATCTATTGGGCGGTGATGAAGACCTTTTACAAGATCACGCTGTTAATAGTTTTATTCATGAAGCTGTTTCGGGGAATTCAGAATCAAAAGATAGAAAGAGTAAACATAAGGGGAAGCATAGTCAGGATATGCATATTAAGACCCTTTCAGAGCAGCTAAATGAGATTCCAAGGGGTAGCGATGTGGCATCTTCCAACATGCATCTTCACGGAAGACACACACAACAGCAGAAAATACGTGAGCATGAGACCAGTGTTAGTGGCTATAGTGGAGTGAATAGGGTGAAAAGGCGGAAGTTTCGAAGTGCCAGAAGAACTCGGGCTGCTGCTCCAGCTTCAAGGGATGCTGGGGGACAGAAAGAAATGTCTGTTGCTTCTAATTCATTTGCTCAAGATCCAGCACAGCCAAGGTATCACATGGAGGAAGAAGAATATGGGGACCAAAACGTCACAAGGGCTCCCAGAAATGGATGTGGAATTCCATGGAATTGGTCAAGAATTCATCATAGGGGTAAGACATTCCTTGACATGGCTGGAAGGAGCTTATCTTGTGGTTTGTCAGATTCAAGGAGAGATGGCACATTTTCCCATGGAAGAGATTTTCCTGGTATGCCTGTGGCATCCGATCATTCTACTTCATCTACTAAATCTGATGCAGAGGCTTTGCCTTTACTAGTGGAGGCATCCGGATCCCATGAAAGCACTGATAATGCTGGTTGGGTGCATGACTATTCAGGAGAGCTAGGTATATATGCTGATCACTTGTTGAAAAATGATGTTGATTCTGAAGCAAGATCCAGTGAACAATGCAAGCTTGGGCGGAACCACAATGGTAGGCATCAAAATCTGACACAAAAGTACATGCCAAGAACTTTCAGAGATCTAATGGGACAGAATTTAGTAGCACAAGCTCTCTCTAATGCTGTTTCTAGGAGGAAGGTTGGGTTGCTATATGTGTTTTATGGGCCTCATGGTACTGGGAAGACCTCATGTGCTAGGATATTTGCCAGAGCTTTGAATTGTCAATCTCTGGAACATCCAAAACCTTGTGGCTTTTGCAATTCTTGCATTTCACATGATATGGGTAAGAGTCGAAATATAAGGGAAGTTGGCCCAGTCAGCAATTTTGATTTCGAGAGCATTATGGATCTGCTTGACAATATGATTGTTTATCAGATCCCATCTCTATATAGAGTTTTTATCTTCGATGACTGTGATAGTCTGTCTCCTGACTGCTGGAGTGCCATATTGAAGGCCATTGATCAAGCACCCAGACGTGTAGTTTTTGTCCTTGTCTGCTCAAGTCTTGATGTTTTGCCTCATATAATTATATCCAGGTGCCAGAAATTCTTTTTCCCAAAGCTAAAAGATGCAGATATTATATATACTTTGCAGTGGATTTCATCCAAAGAAGATATAGATATAGATAAGGATGCGCTGAAACTTATTGCATCGCGGTCAGATGGATCCTTGAGGGATGCTGAGATGACACTCGAACAATTAAGTTTGCTTGGGCAGAAGATATCTGTTCCTCTGGTTCAGGAATTGGTAAGTGCTTTCTGATTCTTTGGCTATAATTAAAATGTTAAAAAGATTTGATTTCATTGTACATTGGTTAAAAAAATGCATATTCCAATACTGTCAATGTTATGATTGCCTCTTTAATGATACATCAAAGTAATATTCTATAGTCTATACAAGTCTGCAAGGTATTGACGTTGATGTGTATGTTAGAAATATAATTATTGCAGTTAAGTTTTTCAAACAATTAATGCTTTGAAATGTACTTGATCATGCAGGATGTGCTAATTTTCACTTTTTTGACAAAAGTCACGGTGCTTTTATTTTCTGTGTTAATGATGGTGGGATAGTGCTAGCATGTGAAGGAAGTTATAGTTCTATGTTTGGACTCCAGATTATCCAAAATTAGAAGTTATATTTGTGTATATGTTATTTTGCTGATAAAATATGAGCCTAAGCCTTATCCTGATCTCAATTCACCACTCGAGCTAAATTATGAACGAACTGTTGTTCTTGTTGTTTTTCATATTTGCCATTTCCAAACATGAGATCATTTTTAGGCTTATAAGGCTAAGTAGTTACAAAAAATAGTGCTGCATTGTTGTAGTGATGCCTAAAAGAATGTTTGTTAACCGCTTGATGTCTATAGATTAGATTGAAGAGCAATTTGCCATTCATGGCTTGTGGCTGAGTTTCTGTTTAGATGCAGTACACTATATGCACAAACTTCTCGGAATATCCATATCCATGGATATTGGATATATGACACTTAATTGAACCACTGTTAAAAAAAAAAGCACATCTTGGTTGTGATTGTATGTTTATTAGTATTCTGCTTTGTCAGTTGCAGTGTGCAGCTGCAGTTTTTTTGATGACCATCATCTCAATATGATGATAATCTTCTGCAGAAATTCTGCTTTGCTAGTTTCCCTAACCCATTGAGAGCTCAATAGCGCTCATGGATCCGTGATTATGAGAAGATCCGTGATTATGAATCTCTCATAATCACTGTTCTTGCCTCTTCATTATCCATCATGGGCTATCATCTCACTGAACACCCACTTAGCCTGTTTGGTTGCTAGTTTTTTTTTTGCTTTGGTCTCTTAGATGACTCTTCTCAGGCTCTGATTAAACTGCCCCTTACTGTCTCACTTGATTAAATATGATATGCTTCTATTTATTTGCTCTAAACTCTACGAGTCTCTTACAGGTTGGGCTAATCTCTGATGAAAAACTGGTGGATCTTCTTGATTTAGCATTATCTGCAGACACAGTAAACACTGTGAAGAATTTGAGAGTCATAATGGAAACTGGTGTGGAACCATTAGCTTTAATGTCACAACTTGCTACAGTTATCACTGATATCTTAGCTGGTAGCTATGATTTCACAAAAGAAAGGCCTAGAAGAAAATTTTTTCGACGAAAGCCATGTGAGTTCAGTAGTTATTTGATGCTTTGTGTATCAGTGACAAGTTATTGAATAATCTGACTTCTTAAATTTGGTCTCTGTGACTATGGTCCCTCTCACCTGAAATTGCTGGTTTGTGATTTTCCTTCCAAACTTTGGGATGTTATGGATATTTTGACCAGTTTGGTGTTATTAAGAATCGTTATGTTTTTGGTGTCTGAAATTTTATCTTTTGTACCTCTGACATGAATTCCCTCCCCTTTATTTTCATCAAAAACTTGATACTGGGTTGTATGAATCAGTTATTTATACTTTGGATATTTATTCACAAAAAATTGACCACAAATTTATTGGTTCTAGTATCCAAAGAAGATATGGAAAAGCTGCGTCAGGCCCTCAAAACTCTGTCAGAGGCTGAAAAACAACTTCGAATGTCAAATGACAAATTAACATGGTTAACAGCGGCCTTGCTTCAACTTGCTCCTGATCAGCAGTATCTGCTCCCTAGTTCGTCCACAGAAACTAGTTTTAATCATAGCCCTCTGGCCCGAAATAACATGGGTGGAAGAGATATTTCCAGAAAAGGTGGTGAACATGAGATGCCCAATAATGGGAGAGATTTGCCAATGCATGTCAGATTGGAAAGTCTCCCTGGTGGACCTTCTGCTGATTTCCGCAACAATGGCTCAACAAATGGTATTAGCATTGACAGAAAAAGAAATGTTGCGTCTGGGATGGCTCCTCAATGGACACCTGTACGAACTTCTGATGCAATCCGGGTGAACAGCAGGCAGGTTTCTGGTAAAAGCCATAAGGGATATGAAGAAATTTGGTTGGAGGTGCTTGAGAAGATTCAAATTAACAGTATGAGAGAATTCTTGTACCAAGAAGGAAAGCTGATCTCTGTCAGTTTTGGTGCAGGTGCATCTCATTTACATATATTGTGTCATTCGAACTTGCATTTGCACATAGTTGTGGTTTCCACACTTGTTTTATAATCTAGATGCTTTACATGCAAACATATACTGAACCACAATATATTTACTCAAAACATTGAGTGATGGTAAATGTTCACTCGAGGGTCTCATGGTGATGGGGACCAGCTATATGGATTATTTATCAACTGCTTGGGACAAAACTTTCCCTGTTTGATCATGCTGTATTTGTTTCTCGATTTGATAAATAGTCCTTTGATTAATTTCACAAAGTCACAGTTCTTCCTTTGATTAATGAACCTTAAAACATTCCTTGTTCCATATAAACAACTGGTTTCAAGTGCTATGCTCGTCCATATTCTTAGATCATTATCCTGTCCTGTAAAATTGACAAACCAGGCAAAGATTACTCAAATAATTCATTTTGTAGGACCATGCTCTTTTTAGTCCTTACAAATATTCTCCAAATTAGTGTTTTCTTTGTTCATCTCCAACTGTCCTTTATGTGGCATGCTTGGGAAATAAATATTCTCTATACATTCACTTAAAAATATTTAATCAACTCTTCAAATAAATTTTTACCTTTTGCAGCCCCAACTGTGCAGTTGATCTTCAGTTCACATTTCACCAAATTGAAGGCAGAGAAGTTTAGGGCACATATTTTGCAAGCATTTGAATCTGTTCTTGGATCACCAGTGACAGTTGAGATCAGATGTGAGTCGAACAAGGAAACAAGTGCAGGGTTCCGTGTGCCTCTTATTTTACCAGCTTCTAAAAATGGTTCATCTCAGATGGCTATAGACCCAGTGCTGAATGCTGGGAGCAGAATGCCTAGGACAGGAGATTATCTTGAAGGGAGGAGTGAAATTGTTGAAGTACCGACTTCTCCAAGAAAATATGAGGGTAATGAACCAACTAACCACAATGTAGAATCCAGTAGAAGAGGTTTACAGCACACTCGGGCAGGAGAATCAGTTTCGAATAAGAAGCCAGCCATGGGGTCTTTGGTGGAAAGAAGAAAGATTGGGGAAACAAGTCAGAGTAAGAGCATTGTGAGAAGCAAGGTTTCCCTTGCGCGTGTAATTCAGCAAGCTGAAGGATGTACACAGCAAGCTGGATGGTCAAAACACAAAGCAGTTTCTATAGCTGAAAAGCTTGAACAAGAAAATTTGTACGTATTTGAAGAATTTTTTGTTCTTTTTACCTATTATCATGCCAATCTAATTATTATCCTTGGTTGGCATAGAAGCTGGAACCACCTTTTAGCAGTGAACTTTATTTTACTAGAAAAGGCCTAAACTTTTGTTATAAAGTGGTGCCTGGTAGCTGTATTAGCTATATGTGATGAACAGAAAGGAGGGCTTGGTCATAGGGCTGGGTTTCAATTTTTTTGTTTCTCCAAAAATCCTAGGGATTCCTTGACAGGAAGGGTAATGCACCCTTCTTTTATCTCTGATAAAGTAGATTCAATTAGCTATTTATCAGTTACCAATGTCAAACCATATATAATCAGTGAGTAGGGAGCTGATTTTATATGAACTTGTGCATAGTAAAAAAAAAAAAAAAGGGTTTATATTATATCTAGTTTTTCCAAAGAAGCCTGAGCATGTATTTGTAGGTGCTTGGTAGCACAATGGCTAAGGTCTCTTCTTGGCATTGCACCAAACAACCTCACACCAGGAATAAGAAGGATTAAGGGAGGAAGAAGGTTAACCTATGTTGTAGTCTATGGTCCTATCAGCCTCGTAATGCACAGAAAAAAGTAACACTCTTGACAAGTTTGTAATTAAAATTTGGTTGAGCCGAGAGGAGAGCTCTTCTGCACATTATATTTAAATTATATTTTGCCCTCTCAAATTGGCTTTTGTGCATTTGTAATTTTACAGGAGGCTGGAACCTAGATCAAGATGCTTGCTTTGCTGGAAAGCAACTAGAGTGACACGGCGGAAGGTAATTAATTCTAGATCTCTGATGATATTGATGCAAACTTATGCACCTTTGACCTCGTAAAAATATTCTCAAGGGTGATTATATCCTGCATGTTCTCCCATAATGCTGAAGTAGAAAGCAACCATAGCATACCTTTAGCGAGATAGGTTAATTTTCATGTTTAATGGTCAATATGCTTGCCAACGTTTTTGCAAATGTCATCCAAACCTTCATAGCATGCCAGTCCCTTTTCTAGCTTCTTTGTTTTAGGTTCATATAATTATCTAACCAAACAAAATAGTAGTTGGCCGGAAAGGTATGCATCGCACAATAGTGTAAATTGCTTTGTACACACTGGCTGGAGCTCCCGTTGGTCATTGACTAAACAGTTATGTAAACCAAAGCTACCATAATGATTAAAACATTTCCTAAGATGTAAGTTTTGTCTGAGGGAGTGTCCCATTTTGTAAACGAGTAGTTATTTTGATGTAATCTGTTTTGAAAATGTACGGTTATGTTTGTTCTTGCAGCTTTCTCGTTTGAATGTTAGGACACGAAAACCACATTCATTGCTGAAGCTTGTCTCGTGCGGAAAGTGTCTCTCTTCTAAATCTCCACGATAGAACAAGGAAAAATTTCCAGTGGCTTTGAAGGATTCAGACTTGTACTTCATCAATACTAGCTAGTGTAATTAGCCATTTTCTTGCCATTTACCGAGTCAATTCATCTCTTTCATCGAATAAATGTAATGGTTATTTCTGATTAGAATGTAGTGAAAAATTATCCAGTGTAGCTTCCTTCATGCAATCATTAAAATAATAGTCTTAGGCTTTCTTCTCTTCGACTTTTAAATTTTAATTGCAGTGAGGCCCGACTTTTCTGATGCCATACCGGGACGTTTCTATATGTTAGAAGTTAGTACAGGATAACGAAACAGAAGGGCATCCATTGTTCATTGATGAGCTTTATCTGGCAGATTAGAATTGGGTCACTCTCATGCCGAGGCCTAGGAATGACCAGGACCAGAGAAATCACGCCCATTTTCTCCTTCCTTTCACGTGTTTCTGGTCACTTGAGAACTATGGCGGTGCTTGTTTCACTGTATGTTACTCCCTTTTCAGAATAACACTTCCCGGATTTTCCACTTCATATGCTTGCTCAACAATTTTCTAGTATTCTTAGCAAATTATCCCTTTGTGTTGGTCGTTTCTATTGAGAATTCTTAGAATATTGAAGTTAAGGGTACATTACAATAACCCTCTTGAGGTATGTGCGTGCCGTGGGTTATGGTTAGCATCCAAAAAATTGAATATTTTTTCCGTAGACTCTATTTGCATTTGAATAAAAAAAGAAAATACTACAAACCCTTTTTATTCCCAAAATGCCCTTAATTACTGCTAGTAAAAAACGTAATATTACAGAAGCCCAATTAAATCAAATCAAAGTTTATAAAAAATAACCCAATTAAAAGCCCTTGAATTAAATTTAACCTATTGGTGTTTTATAATGTAAAAGAGAAGTGAATTAAATCAATCGATTAGGTTTAATTATTTTGTTTGATTTGGTTTAAACTTTTTAAAAAACTAATTTGGTGGAATTTTTTAGTCCTAATTCCAAAAGATTTTTTTAATAATTTCTCATTTTTATATGCCTTTATATGATCATATTTCCTCTTATATATCCTTTCATCATTTTTTGGGAAGAAAATGTCTTGACAACTACCAACAAGAATTAATTTTGAAAAGTTCAAAAATGAAAATTGAACTTTAAAAAAATGAAAGAAAACATAAAAATCCTGGGGAAAAGAAAGAAAGAAAACTAAATCCTTTGTAAAATACCAAAAATAAAAAAAAATCATGTTCATAAAACCTCATAAATAGAAAATATCTATGGTAATCAAATAAGTTTTCAAATTTTCATAAGTTATAACTATTGTTTTATTATTAGTTTTAGGATTATTTTTAATTTGCCAATTTGAGGTTGGAGTGGTTTCTCAATATGGATAGAGGAAAGAATTGAAACCTAGACGAAAGTTTAGGAGGGTAATCGGTACGAAAGAGAAATTGAGAAAAGAGAAAATTAAAATTTATTCAAAAAACAATATATGAGGGCTAAAATATTTTAAAAAAAAAAACTACAAGGACTAAAATAAAACTTTATAGCCTCCGTTATATCACTAAAGATCGAAACAGCCAAACAAAGAAATGTAACGATACATTCTTTTATAATTTTATTATTTGATTATATTATATTATATCATATGAATATTAATTTTTTACAACAATTGAAAAATTAACTCCAGAAAACCTAAATGTGATAGCACAAATAATTATCTACTAGCCAACATACTGCTTCGAATAGGATAAAAAAAAATACAAATACAAGCATTGTTTTTTGACATCATAAAAAAATTTAATTGTGAACTAAAAAGTTAATGAATATGTTTAATAAAAAAAATAAAAAAAAATTATGTATATATATATAGATAAATATCAATAAATATTAAAAAGAGTTATTAATGCTAAATAAAAACTAAATCTAATTGTTTTTAAGATATGTTATTTATTTCATAAAACTAATAGCAAATATAATAAATAGCAGCCAAAAAAAATAAACCATTTGATATAAGGATGCTCTTTAATTAAAACCTCTTCATCTTTTTAATATTCTCCATTTTTATGATATTTTTTCATCAAAATATTTATTTTTTCAATAATAATTTTAATAAAAACAAATATTGTGATAATTTTAATGTGAATGTATTAAAAAAATAAGAATAATATATTTTTGGCACCTTAATTTGTGGACATTCTTGGAATCTATTTTTCAACTAATCATAGCATGATAAAAAAAAATCAGGAAAGACAACGAATAGAGAAAATGTTTTTTTTTCTAAAAATATTTTTTTGAATAAAAAAATTATTTTTTCTATAAGCAACATAGTTCATTAAATAGAAAACCAATAATAATAAAAAAGTATATTCAAAACTATAATGATTTGAACTTCATTCTCATAAAATATCCATTACCATAAACTTTAAAAATATATGCATAGCAAGTTAACATACAATAATTATGGAAAAAATTGATAACATTATAAAACAAATTCTAAACAACATAAAAAAAAAACATGGCATTTTTTAAGTAAAATCCGTCGAAAAAGCTTATGGGCTTTGCCGTTCCTTCAATATTTTCACAACTCAAAAGTGTCAAATATTTTTTTATACTAACTATTTAACCTACGTTTCATCATGTATGTGTCAATTTTTTTAAAAAAATATTATATACAGGTTTTTTATTATATGTTTTGTATATAACAAAATCTTAAGTAGAATTAAAAAAATATTATACATACATCTAATAAAATAAATTAAAAACTATTTATGCACAAAAAAATAATAATTATGAAACCTGATTTCTACCTGGCCAAAGTTAATCAGTCAAACTCATGACCTGAATTATAGATTCAATTGGGTTTAATAATTTTTTAATATTTATTTATCTAAAATAAACACTTATAAAATTAAGGACCAACAAAATATTAATGTAATTGAAAAAAATGAAACCGAAACAAATTACATTTTCTAGTTAATAATGAATTAGATATTAGGTGATGAAATTAAAAAAATAAAAAAATCCAATTTTAATGAATAAAAAAAGGAAAAAAGACTCAGGCTCTCTTGGCCTAAATGATCACTTGTATTATTTCTTTTCTTGGATACTTGAATTAATTGAATTCGATGAGTTGTTTTATATTGTAGTGTTGTACTATGCTTTGATAATTATGTTCCATTTTATTGTTTGGTGTTGTGTGTTGTAGGAAAAAAGCAGAATATGATAATTTATTACTTAGATGACCAATATTACTATAGTATTTTAAAAATATCTTAGCAAATATGTTTTATTTATATTAATAATCTATCACCTTTTATTTTTATATATTAACGTGTTTGCATGCATGCATGCATGTTTTTTATTTATTTATTAGAGTGCATCTCAAGTTCAAAAAACAAAAAAGGTAAATAGTGTAATAATTAATACACTCATATCATTTCAATTCTATATATATATATATATATATATATATATATATATATGTATATAAGTTTTGGAACAAAGTTACGTAAAATACTAGTATTTTTCGTATGTTTTAACTTATTAAAATAATTAGTGGAGAAAGTTGTCATTTTAATTAGAAAAGAAAAAAGACTCTGCATAAGCTGTTGTGTGTTTTTATTAAAAGCAAGATACACTGATTCATGCTTTTTTCTAAAAACAAAAAATAAAACAGAATTAATCAGATACTTTATACTTTAAAAGCATTAAAATGCCAAACATATACTAAATTTAAATACAATATAGCCTTGATAAATTAATAAACTCAAATAAATAATATATTTTACCTCCCCAATTTGGAACTAATGTGGTAAACTAATAATTCACTAAATTCATACGATAATATATTAAAAAACACACACAGGTCCCCTTCATATATCTCAATTAATTAATAAGTTTTCATGATGTCTATAAAGATTTAACAGTATAATCCTGATAGTTAATACTTGATAAATTAATAGTATTGATTAAATAATATTTTTTACCTGCCCCAACTTGGGACAAATATGGTAAATTAATAATTCACTAAATCTATATGATAATATATATTTAAAAAAAAACACAAGTACACTTAATATATAAATTAATTATCTCAAATTGATGTCTCCTTAAACCTCATCTCTAACTTTTTTTAGTGTATTAAAAAATTATGATGTAGTATTCTTATATTTTAAGAGAATATTATACAATGTGATTTTTATTTTAAATGTATCTTTTGCGAGACAGATTCCAGTATAGAATTATCATCTTTAACTTCATCTTTTTTATTATTTCTTATAACATTCTTAATAATTTACCCATGATTTAACAGCTTTGAAATTTTCTCTTTTTCTCTTTTCAAAAGGTAATCAACAACAATGGTATCATAATACTTCAATTTTTTTTTTATATTAGAATATGCAATTATTGAATATCTTTATCATTTGAGTGTTAATCCAAATTCTATAAAATCACTTTATTCATGGATCTAATTTTACAACATCAAAAATAATTTTTAATTATTAAACATTAATTGTCTAAGCTGAGATTGCAAAATTCATTGCATGTATAATATTTATTCAAGACCTTAATTTTATAATCCTTCAAAGGATTTTGATAAAATTAAAGATGATAATACATCTTGAAAGCTCGTATAATCAACGCATCTGAAAACTGAGTCTTTAATATGGTGTTAAATAAAAAAAAAACAATTTAATATTTTCAAATCTTTAATAGATTTTTGATGAGGATGATAATTATTAATAAGTTAAAAAACTTTCTACAATCCATTTTTCTATCAAATTGTCGTACATATTATCGAACAATATTGCAGTAATCCATACCGATCAAGTTGTTGTCATGATACTTGTAATTAATTCATACCAATCAAGTTTACATTAGACAACTAATAAAATACCAACGCCACACCACCACAATATCCACTGTTCAGACTGCTCGGGTTCATATTTAATAAGGCT
>Ga0325401_1004518_pt1 | contig 13129 bp, 7 predicted proteins | sample PopdelMetagenome_FD_205666 | JGI IMG/M metagenome (GOLD analysis project Ga0325401, IMG submission 205666) | Populus deltoides microbial communities from Bellville, Georgia, United States - Xylem-PdKOR-R2 | ecosystem: Host-associated > Plants > Phyllosphere > Stem > Wood/Secondary xylem | place...
TTAGATAGTTGTACATTTTACATCAAAATCCGAATTTGACCTTGCATAAATCATATCAAAATAAGAGTTTAATAGAGGTGGTTTTATCTTTTAATCATGTCGAGAAAAGTAAATCATGACCCATAAAACTTGTTTAGATTTGATTTGATTTTTGATTTTTAGAGTGATTAGATAGTATCACGAGGAAGAAACTTAATTTTTTTTATCTCAAAATTTAATTTTAATTTGAAAAAAAAAAAACATCCAAGAAACTTCAACAACTCTATTGCTTTTTGTAGTCGTCCGATTGATGTAAAAGAAAAAATGTCACACTCGCAAACTTAACCTCGTAGGCCAAGAAACACTTTTTTAAAATTTTAAAAAATTGCTTTAAATTATTATTCACAATGATATTTAAAAATATTGTTTGATTATGTCATGTTTTTTTAAATTTAAAAAAGTTGTTTGATTATGCCCATGTTTCACTAATATGTAAAAACCACAACCACATGAGAAAAGTCACTCATTCTTACTTTGTGTTTAGAAATGTGATAATAATTATTTTTTAAAATATTTTTTATTTAGGAATATATTAAAATAATATATTTTTTTTATTTTAAAAAAAATATTTTTAGCATCAATACATCAAAATAATATGAAAACATCAAAAAATATTAATTTGAAATAAAAATAATAAAAAAATAAAATTTTTTAAGAAAGTAATATAAATGTTTGCATAAACACATGGTAATCATGACTCTTCATTCCATACAATATGTCACCCTCCAAATTCACAAATCTAGATATTTTCAAAGCATATCCATCAGGAAAATGCATTTTCTTAAGCCATTAATAGACAAGTAAGTGTCTTTTTATCTACGGCGAAGTTGACTTTGGGTTTTGCGACCCGTGACCCATCATAAACCAACATCATCTTTTTACTGTGACAAAAGAAAGGTATATCCATTTTAGTTTTCATGTTGTCCTTTGTCTTCCCTTTCATGTCCATCACCATGGTAAAAATATTTCAAACATGTTATGCATAACATCCAAATTATGGAAAAAAAGATTAGTTTTCAAAGCTCCAAAAAAATACTTTGCTTTACCCAATTATTGGTCATACCAAAACCAGGAAACTTGTTCTTACTAGAATGAAAACCAAACACAATACCCTCCTATTGCGAGATCATATCATATAATTCTTCACTTGACGGTACTAGCGATGCAATATCCTTTCAACTCTACATACAAAAAGTCCTTTTTATTCTTTCTTTTATAGAGTTTTTTTTGTCATTTAGATCTTGCATTGAAGGTTTCAAGTATTGTAGAGCACTTATTAGTGTTGACGACAATATTTGTAGGGGCAATATGATGAGAAGTTATTACCTGTAGTTGCTTTTGATACAAATAATAGGATATTCCCATTGGCTTTTACAATTGTTAAAGAAAATAATTCTAATTAGAATTGTTTTTTCTTTGTTTACATAGACATGTTACTAGTGATAGAACATATATTTGCATAATATTAAATAAACATTCAGCAATAAAGAATGAAGTAGAAGAAATTTAGTATGAATTTATAGGATACCATTGATCTTGTACTCGATATTTTGTTAGCAACTTTAAACATAAATTTAAAGAATTATTTAATTATATTTTAAAAGGTGTTTATACAATACTTGTTTCTGTTCTAGTACAATTGACATTATATAGTTGTAATAGTTATGGAGTCAAGTAGAGATATAAAAGAAATAACTTAATATCGCGGTTCAACAACAAAACATTGATTATATCGGTTCAGAATTGTGATATAAAATATATGTTATATTTTTAAACAGTAATATTTAAGATTACATTATTTCATCAAAAACTTTTTAATACCATGTTAATTCATCATTTCTTTTTAATTTGTTTGCCAAATTATCTCTTTTCTTCGAATGTTTTTCACACCAATGATGAAATTGAGACACATGGTGTTTTTCCTGGTACGGCTCTTACCCCGACCAGCAAGTAATTATGGTAGATGAAGAAATAAAAGCGAATTACTTCATTATGCCAAGAATCCAAAACAATTCAATCGTTTCAATTCAGAAAGTGCCATGATGTAGCACTTATTATTTTTCCAACTGCCAACCAGAATATTAAATGGTTGTGTGCCCCCATTCCCTTTGGTTTTCAGTTTTATAGTATTATAATAAACTAGCTATTTTACTCTTACTCTACTCGTGTTTTGATACAAATGGGATAACTTTTTTAGTAAAAAAAGTAATATATAAATTTTTTAAATGTGTTTCTCTATAAAATTTTTTAATTATAAATCAAAATGTTCATATATATATTTAATTAAATAAATCAAAAACTATTTATATTAATAAATACAAAATTAAAAAATATTAACACTTCGATTCGCTTACATATAATAAAATATTAACATTGCTAATAAATTTTTTTTAAATGCAAATGAATTAATGTACATGTATTATTAACGTGTTTTTTGATAACTGACAAAAAAATTTTGATACTTACATATAATATATAAAATATAATGAAAATCACATGTAAAGATTTGTAAGATCTCAAGCTCATTTTTAACATAATAAAAAAATAAAATAATATTGTAATTTCTACATTGAAAAATGATTTCTTCTTTGTATAATAATTTTTTTTAAAAAAAATATAAAGTAGAAAAAAGAGAAAAATTATAAAAAAAATTATAAAAGAATGAAGATAATAATAATAAAAAAATAGCATAAATAGGCAAAGTGTAAAATAATAAATATTTCAATTGTAAAGAATGAAAAAAATAATATTTTTTTCAAAAAAAATGTAAAGAAAAAAAACTAAAAAGATATTTAAAAAAGTGATGATAAAAAACAATATGATGATAAATATGTCAAGTATAAAATAATAAAAACAACTAGTGAAAATGTTTTTCAAAAAAATTTATTTTCTTAAAAAAATTCAAATTTATCACCATTTCATTACAGTACCCACTACAGTGAAAAGCAAAAAAAAAAAAATCAGCTATGTCATTTCTACAGTAAATACTATTTATTTTTAGTATATGTATAATATTCATATAATTATTTACAGTTAATAGGACTAGTTATTCTTTTTCAAAAAAATATAATAATTTTATTAATATTAAATTGATACAAAATAAATTACTATTTTTACAATAGTTAAATAAAAATATAATTTATTTGTTAAAAGAGAATAGTTATAGCAAAATATTTAATTTTATTGATAAAATATGATAAAAATAATTTTTTTATCAGGATTTTTTAAAAGAAGATTTTCTTTCAAATCAAACACAAATGAGTTTCTCATTACCATAAAATATGATAATTAACAAAACAAGAACGTTTTAAGTTAATTTTGAAAATGATATATTTGAATCTTAGAAAATATTTTTAAAATCAAGTATTCAGATATTTATATTATTATAGATGATTTTACCTGATATAAAAATATTTTTACAAAATAAACAAAAAAAAAAGCCACATAAAAGGATATACCTAGTTGGCTATTTGAAGAAAGTGTAATCGCCTATTCAATTACCGATTCTAATTTTGAAGAGAAGTTTGAAAAAATAAAACGACAATAACTTATATTTGTCGTAGAACTAAAAAAGGAAAATGGTTTAAAATGACTACATTAAGAAAGCTAAAAAGGGCTCGTAAGCGTACTATGGAAGAAGCGAAAATTATCAAAGCAAGTACAGAGAATAAAGAGTACTCATTTAAATATTAAATAAAGAGATATTTGATCAATTTGAAGGAGAAAGCAAACTCCCAAAAATAAAGGGAAAGAAATACTGTAAGTGACTATCAGATCTATAGGGCATTGTAAACTAATTAGATTGAAAAAAACAGGTGGCTTACAACAGAACACGCTTACAAGATGCACTGGTTAGCTAGATCTCCACTCTATAAATAGGCCTGGTTCGTTCTACTTCAAAGCACTCGATCTTCCCTAGCTACGCACTTCTTCCTTCTTTCTATATTTACTGTTTTTGCTTCCTTCTTTCATTTTATTTGTCAATGGAAAGTGGGCTCAAGGCATTGTGGGTGTTGTCTGTGGTGTTGCTGGTGTCAAACTGGCAACACTGGACTTATGGAAAGGCCGTACCTCAAGTTCCTTGCTACTTCGTCTTTGGAGATTCCCTCTTTGATAACGGAAACAATAACTACCTTAGCACTCCAGCTAAAGTTAATTACCTTCCTTATGGGATCGACTTTGATACTGGGGCTTCAGGAAGGTGCAGCAACGGTCTGAACATAGCTGACACCATTGGTCTGCAGTTTGCTCTCCTCCCTTATATTACAAATTAAATATAGTGTTTTAGTGTTCTTTAATGGAAAATAAAAGATAGCTGTGACCGTTTTATTAAATTACAAATAGATAGCTGTGATCATTGTTATTGTTTTTATACTCTATTATGAAAATCTTAATTATTATTATTTTTTGTTTCAGCTGAACAATTAGGTTTCGACAGTTACATTTCGGACTTTGGTATCGGAAGTTGCACCAATTTTCTAGATGGTGTAAATTATGGATCGAATGGAGCTGGCATCCTTGATTTAACTGGCTATCTTACGGTGATTGCTGATCATATGCCTCTCATAACTAAAACCTTATACTATCCAGTTCTAAGAATCTTGTATGCTTTGGCAACGCTAACTATTCATATGATTCTTTTGTGTATGTGAAGGGAGAACTATTTACCATGAATATTCAGTTATATAATCACAATATCACGGTTTCACGAATTGCCAAGATCTTGGGAAGCGAGGAAGTTGCTAGGAAGTACTTAAGCCAATGCATCTATGTGTCTGATATGGGTCATAACGACTACCTCAACAATTATTTCTTGGACGACTACAATAGCAGCAAGCTATATACACCTGAAGAATATGCTCAACTTCTCATTGAAACTTATGAAACTCAGCTGGAGGTCAGCCCTACTTAATGTCTCTTGTAAAACAACAATTAATGTTTGACGTGATTGGAGACTAACAAATTAAGAGCCCCACGTTTTTTTTCCCTTGCTGCCAGAAACTGTATTGCTCAGGAGCAAGAAAGATAGCTGTGTTCGGACTTATTCGGGTAGGATGTATGCCGTCCAACATACAAAAAAATCCCAATGAACTAGATGCATCTTCATGTGCATACAAGCTCAATGATGATGTTCAAATTTTCAACGACAAGCTTCAAAAACTGCTCAGAAAACTTAATAATAGGCATTCTGATGCTGTGTTTACCTACATAAACTCTTACGAAATTGATTCTGATGATCAGACAAATACAGGTACGAATCCCCTCCCTCCCTTGCTCTCTTTCTCTCACGGTTGAAGACGACTTTTTTGTGATACCAAAATTATTTTTTCTTGCTTGCAGGTTTTACATATACCCGTAAGAGCTGTTGCGAGGTAGAACCTGGTTCAGTCCCATGTAAATCTCTCTCCTTCCCATGTAGCAACAGGAGTGACTATGTGTACTGGGATGGAGCCCATTTTACTGAAGCTAAAGCTTGGGCCTTTGGAAAAAGAGCATATAAACGTCAGTCACCAAAGGACGCTTATCCATATGATATCAGCGAACTAGTTAAGCTGAAGCTTGATGATTCTGATGCTTACGATATCAACCATGCCGAGCTCTGATGGAGAAGACGGTTGTCTAATAAGCAGTCAGAGAATAAGATATTGTGACTGTAAGAACAATTGAAAGACATATTTAATGTCTTTTCGTAGCCTTTCACAATATAATTCCAATAAAATTTGCATTTACGCATTCCGAAAGTTGTTATGATTTTAATTAATGAATTCATAATGATGCCTGCTAGAAGGGAATTCGCCTCAAGAAGACAATAACAATTACTTAATTCCTTAATCATGTGGATATCATACGTAAAATGCATTCATAGAGAGATTTATTCTTAATGTATGGAAGTCTATTCGGAGATACTCTTGCCATTGAAATCAAAAGAAGGATACATATGAAAGTACATAAACCAAAAGAACTTTACTTTTATATTTATATCTGCGAAGTCCCATATGTGAACATGGTAGGCTTATCTTTCTTTGACTCACTTCGGCTTTTTCCCTCTCTACATTACCAATTAAGGTCTCAACAATTTTCTAAACTGATTGCGTGTTGCATGACTTGATTATATTGGGAGTGAGACAAGAGGATTTCAATCCTAACATACATACCCAAATGTATAGATTAAAACTTCTTTCTTTTCATAATTAATATTTAGTTTAGAATTCTTTTAGCTTTATTTATGATGTTTTTATATTATATAAGCAACCAAAGAGTCATCTAATATTCAGTATTAATTATACATATATTGAGTAATAAAAATAAAAATTAAGGTTCTTATGATTAAGATTTTTTGTCAATAAAAATAAAAATTAAAATCTTATAATATTTGATTCCAATATCGTCTACTAATCGAACGATTGTGCTAGAAATGTCTTTTGATTGCAAGAACTTTCACTTCATTTGAACATATATGAGAAGTGAGTACTGGTGTTGTATCTCAAAACTCCACCAATCCCTGAACTATTAGTTTTTCAAATGAATAACCTTTCCATTTCTTAACTAAGTTCTCTTCGAATCATATTTATTAAACCTGGCTCATGGATTGACTTAATTAAAAGGATAGATTTCAAGTCACATGGGTTGATTCAGTCAATTGAGAAAAAAAATTAAAAAACATTTTGAAGTTTTAATATTCCACATAAAAAAAATTAAAAAATATTTTATGTGAATATAAGTTATATATAGCTATTCCATGTGGAAAAGTTAAGAAATACTTCATGTATATGTAGTCTATATATATAGCTATTCCGTAAAAAAAATTTAATAAAGAATATATATATCTTAACTTTCTATGTGGATGTAGGCTATAAATATAATTAATTATCCCACATGAAAAATAGAAAAATTAAAAAATATTTCATGGGAATGTATGTTGTAAAAAAATATATAAGGCTAACCATTCACAAATTAATTTTATATTTTTTAGGTTTATTAAAAAAATATAAAAAAAGAGGTCAGGTCTCACTTTGGTTATGTCGGGTCACCCGGATTTCAAGTTGACTCGGTAGGTTATCCAAGTTTGACCAAGTTAATTGCAAGCATGAGTTTTGACCATTTGAAATCTAGTCAAGGCTCCGAGTCATCCAGGTCTCGAGTTAATCAACTGGATCGTGCTGAGTTTTATATTTATGCTCCAACCCAATGAAGTCAGATTCATAAATGAATTAAAATTTATTTATTTATTACGAAAGTAAAGATGCATTGAAGATGTACAATAACCAGTAAGATGGTGGCTAGGACTGCAAATAGAAAAGATAATTTATGATTAGTTTATAATCAGAATTTGGACCAGTTAAGGAAAATAAACCTTTATTACTAATATAAATCAAGTATGACATTCTTTAAAATTCTATAAAAGAATCCATGACAATATAAAATGATATATGAAATCTACTGCCAAAAAAGGTTATATTTTGTCAAATCAAAGAAAGTAAAAAACTTATAAAATAAAAATAAAATAAAATTAATGTATCCTTATATGATTACTATTTTTTTAATCTCTTGCTCTGTATTTGTTGTTTATGTAATCAAAATCAGTTATGATTTGCCATTTGAAGTACCTTTATGAATTCAATCTTCAATCTGTTTTACAAACATAATGGATTGTTATTCTTTCTGTAAAAGGATCTTTGTGTTTTTTTATGTATAAAGTGCCTTTGTTATTTACTTTTGTTTTGGTATAATTGATTTATGTTTTGTTTTAAAAAAATATAACCACAAAAAACCCGAGAAATTTTTCTTTTAAAAAAGGAATATCGAATATGAGATTATGACAGCTTATAAACTTTTTTTTATAACAAACAAAAAAAAAAAAGTTGATGGGAAAAATTAAAAATAAAAAAAATTAAATTAAAAAAGAAAAAAAGTAAAATGGAATTAACATGATAAACCGAAGATCCAAGTCCACACCCCCATTAGATTTTAGAATTGTTTTTTTTTTTATTTTAAAGGATAATTTTCATCTAAACACATAATTTTTTTTCCAAAAAAAACTTTATTTTTTTTTAAATTTTCCCGAGTTAATCCGGCCATCTCCTTGCCCGATTTCTAGTGTGGTTAATTTTTGTGTTTCTTGCAGGGGCTTGGAGTTGTTTTCATCTTGGATTGGTTTTCTTAATTTGATGTCACGAAAAAATAATAACATTGAGTAAGTTTTACAACATTTCATAGTTTGGTTCATATTTATTAAACCCGGCCCGAGGGTTGACCCGATCAAGGGGCTGGATCCTGGGTTTCATGGGTCAACCCGGGTCAACTCGAGTCGACCCGGATCAACCCGAAAAAATTTTAAAAAATAAATTTTAAATATTTCATATGAAAAAATCCATGTAAATATAGGTTATACATATTGTAAAAAATGAAGTTCAAAAGAATATTTTAAAAAGTTTTTTTATCCCACATTAAAAAAATATTATGTTAAGCTTTTAAGTTGAAGTATTTAAACCAAAAAAGTTTTTATCCCACATTGAAAAAACATAACTTTTTTCTTGGGAACATAGAATATATATACTAATAGATTTCAAATTTCACATTGAAAAAACATAAATTCTTTCATGGGAGCATAGAGTATATATATGAAAGGGCTTCAAATCTCACATTGAGAAGATATTATGTTATCCTTTTAAGTTGAAGTATTTAAACCAAAAGGTTTTTTTATCCCACATTGAAAAAATATGATTTTTTTCTTGGGAACATAGAGTATATATACTAATGGGCTTCAAATCCCACATTTGAAAAAAAAACAAAAAAACTGGGTCTCGTCCGGGTTTGGCCGAGTTGTTGCCACAGCCGGTCTTTTATTAAACCTGGACCGGTCTAACCACTAGGTCGAACGGGTTCCGGGTCGACCCGCCGGGCCAAACCGAGTTTAATAACACTGGTTTGATTAACTATTTTATGTCTTTCTTTGACAAAAAAAAAATAAAAAAACAATCTTAAAAAATAACAGAAAGTGAAAAGAAACTAGATGCTAGGCTGAATAAACATAGCCACGTGCATCATATTTTAGATTTTAGTTTGTATTTTCCTTTAACTATCCAGAAATGGAAAACTACAAGACAAATGGGATAAGAAATCAAGCAGTGACAAAAGAGATAAAGAAGAGCAATGAAGCAGTGACAAACCATTTCTTTTTACATGTGGGTTTTCTAACTATTTTATGTCTTTCTTTGATTGACCACCATGATTACAGGCAAAAAAACACCATCTGAAAAAAATGATAGAAAGTGAAAAGAAACTGGATTGGTGGAATCAGATTCTTCAATTGTTGTGGGATGGCTGAGCCATGCATGGAAATATGCTCACGAGTTCTTCTCTATTTCAACTCTCTTTAAGCTCTTCTTTCATGTTATGTGTCAGCTTTGGGAGGGAATGAGGCTCTGTAGAAGGAGCTGCTATGGAAAGAATATGGTGTGGCTGCATCTATTGTTTTTAGTTTTAATTTTTGTTTTCTCTTTGAATAACGAAAGTCAATTTCTAAACCTTTATTTAAATGACATAATCTCCTAGATTTGGAGTCAAAGTGCCTGTATTGCAAAATAATTTTTCTTTTACTTTTTCAGTTTTTTTTTCCAATAAAAAGTCAAAAAACATTGTTCATCTCTAAGGTTTTAAAACATTTTTCCAACCCAGGAAACTAAAAAATATTGTAGAAATCGTCCAGTTTTCTATGATATTCTTAATATTTTAACATACACTATTTTTTTATCATTAATTTGAGAAACATCACCTAATTAAATTGTACACCTATTTTTCCACTCGAACATTTTCAATTTGTTGTTATTAATTCAAAGGCCTCTCTACCAAAGTAAATGGAGCAAAAGTTAAATGGAACATTATTATTAATTCATTTACGAACTCTTCATGAAAAAATAGATGGTACTCAGTGTTGTAATCTATTTTTGGGTCCTCACACAAAATACAAAAAAAAATCAAAAACTATTATAAAAAATAATAGCAATGAAAAAAGGATGTCGAGGTGTCCAGAAAATGGTCAAAAATTGGTTGAGGAGGTTCAAAATACAAGGATTGAAATTTGACAGTATGTCATTTGACCGGTGAGAGCCCTATTGATAAAGAAAATTTTATTTGAGGAAATAAATGTACAAAATCAGATGTTTATGGACTCGATTAAATTTTATTGAAGGTTTAATTGAATTTATGGAGGGTTTGATAGCAAGAAAAATTGATTTTTAAGTCAATTTGGGTTTTAATTGGAACAAATTAAAGTTCTGGGTCAAATAATAATTTTTTAGATTTGATTTGGTCAAATCAGGGGTTTAATTGCATATATATTGAAGTCTGGTGGCCAATTAGGGACTCAATTGAAGAAATCGAAAACCAAGGACCATAATGAAAACACGCGCAAATTGAAGGGCTGATCTGAAATCGGACCCATTTTGGCTCAAGTTTTCGTTTAAATGAAACGGCAAGTTTTGGTCAAAACCGCGTCGTTTCGTGAGTTTCACTGCACACCAAAAAAAAAATGCCCTGCAGAGGTGCACAGCCGCCCCCATGCATGCCCTCATGCCCTGCACCATGAGAGGACAGGACAGGGTGGCCCTCTCTCCCTCTGCCTATAAATACAGAGGGAGTGCAGAGGGAAAGAAAAAAAAAAGGAGGAGGAGGGGAGCTGGAACGTTTTCTTTTGAAAGAGAAAGTGAGGGAGACCGAGAGAGAGACCGACAGTTACTAGAGGGAAAGAGAGGTGAGACCGAAGGAGTGAAACACCATGAAAGAGCAAGGGACCGAAAGTAGAAACTAGAGGGAAGAAAAAAACAGAGGAGACGTTGAGAGGGAAGAAAGTTTTAGAGAGAAACAAACGCCACCACCAGCAAACTTAAACAGAAAAAAAAACGAAAAGGAAGCACGGAAGAATAGAGGAAGGAAGGGAAGGAGAAGAGGGGAGCTGAAAAGTTGACGGGGAAAACTGAGACCAGAAGAGGAAGACACAGACGTTAGTGTCGCTGCACCGTGGAGAAGAAGCACAGCCGCAGTCATCGGGCTTCCCAGTAGCTGCCACCGCCATCCTGCCACCATCAACGCCAGCAGAACTGAAGAGGAAGAAGAGGAGCAGAACAGAGAGAGGGAACAACGAAAGACAGAGAAGGGATTGAGAAGAGAAACAGAGGAGAGGAGAGAAGGAAGGAAAACACCGCCGCTGTCACCGCCGCCTTCCACCACCGCTGACGACCACAACCGTGCTTTCCCGCTCCAGGTAACTTTCTCCCCTCCCCTGTCGTTTTTAGCTGTTCATCTTCATTTTGCATGCAGAACGTGAGCAATTCACGTTCTGCAGCAAAATGAAGATTAATTAGCTAGTTACTGTGCCCAGCACAGTAACTAGCCACAGTAACCAGCCCTTTTATTGCTTATGGGCTGGAACATCAGCCCAGCCCACGCGGCTGGGCTGAGTCCAGCCCACAGTATATGGGCCAGGTCAGGCCCAGCCCCAGGATGGTTGGGCTAGATCGGGCCCAGTTTTTTTATTTTACTTTTTTTTTGTTAAAAGAAAAATTCAAAAATATTTGTTTCCCGCGTATTTTTATGTCATTTTGATTAATATTAAGCAATATTTTTCATGTTGCTAAAAATACAAAATCCGATATTAAAATACCTGGTTTTCGTCAAAACTTCCAAAAAAAACTTGTTTTGAAAAAAGAAAAATGTTTTTGTGCATACGGCTAAGTATCTCCAAGCTAAAAAATCATATGGTGTTTTTCATAAAAAAAAAAAACAATGTTTTAGCATGCATTTTGGCTTTGATAACCAGTTTATTAGAGTTAAGAGAACATTGACCAAAATTTCAAAAACAACAAAAATTTTGTTTGTCTTTTCGTATCCGGGGTACGATATTACACATAATACATATTCCGGATATTAAATGTTTTTCCAATGTTAGAACTGTTAGGTTCTACCCAATTAAAGATAAAAACCTTCTTATTGAGGAGGGCTTTTCTTGAGTTTTAGATAGACAGGACCAACAAGTAGAAAACATGACCAAACCTTAGATTTCGATCAGACAAATAAAACAATGCAGCTTACCTTAGGTAGGGCGTATTTGGGGTGCTAATACCTTCCCTTTACGCAACCAGTCTCCGTACTTGATTTCTAAGACCACTTAGGGTTCTTAGTGACCATAATATTAGATGACGACTTCCATTTCTTTTTTTTCATCGCTAAGAGACAAAGAATTCCTTGTCTCCCCACACTTACCAGATATATATCAATACCATAAGGGTGGGCGATCGCCGCGACGCCGCACACATGCGACACTCAGAATACTGAAATGTTGGGTCAGTGCCTGCACTTTCGACCACTTTAGAAAAGTCATTTTTATTTATGAAGGTTTTTTAAAATATTTTTATTTAAAAATATATTAAAATAATATTATTTTTATTTTTAAAAATTATTTTTTATATTTATACATCAAAATAATGATTTGAAAATACTTAAAAAATACTAATTTAAAATAAAAAAAATAAAAATTTTTAAAAATATTTTTAAAGCATAAAACATGTGATATATCATACTACCCAGTAAAGTTTCTTCCGTCTGAAAACTCACAGTAATTATCTTCATCACACATGAAATCAATGTCAGAAAATCCACAAGGGTAGTCTTCCTCGTTAACAATAAACTTAGGAACTCGTGAATCAAATTCAATGGAAAAAGAGTAGGAGAAGCGCCTTTTCCATGGTGTCTTCAGTAGGTGGAAATTTGGAGTAAAAAGAGTGAATTTGAACACAAACTCTATTTTTCATGTTTTCTTTTTTATTTTATTTTTATAAAAATAGAGTAATACTCCATTATTGAACACATCCAAAACTCCTGAGTTACAAATCTCCAATAAAAAAGAAAAATCATACCTACAAATTAGATTTTAAAAGATCAAATTTCTAGTAGAGTTTTTTAAATTCGAGTCTAGGTCTTTGTCTTTTGGATTTTTATAAGCATACTATCCTCCACTGAGTTAATGCATTTTAATAAAAATATTTCTTGTTGTCTCTTATCGGTCAAACTAGTTAGCTATTTGTCTTTAAAT
>Ga0325401_1004520_pt1 | contig 13129 bp, 8 predicted proteins | sample PopdelMetagenome_FD_205666 | JGI IMG/M metagenome (GOLD analysis project Ga0325401, IMG submission 205666) | Populus deltoides microbial communities from Bellville, Georgia, United States - Xylem-PdKOR-R2 | ecosystem: Host-associated > Plants > Phyllosphere > Stem > Wood/Secondary xylem | place...
TTGACTAAGCCTATAAGAGTTTAGTTTCCTTTTCCTATTAAATCGTTCTCTTTTATTTTGAAAACATCACACCACCGGATATTTAAGTAAATTAATAAGATTAAGCAAAATAGTTAGAAAGATGACAATATTGGTTCCTGCATCGTTGGAGATATAGTCAACAGTGCTTCTTATGGATAAATTGTGATTGCCTTTAATTACAAAATACTGTAAGACAAACAGGAAACCAATCCGGTGTCAAAGAATTTATCCCTTGGTTTTAGAGTCATCTTTCTGACGAGCTCATACTGCAAATTTCTTGTTTTCCTCTCCCCCCCAAACAGAAAACCAATTGTGATTTCCTGTTAACCATTATTCGGCTTGAAACCAATTTATCCATCAACTAAGCAGCACTGTTGACTATATCTCCAACAATGCAAGCACTAATGTCAAAATATATAGCAGACATGACAGAAGATTGAACATCTGTACAAGGAAACAGCCAAAATGGGATTCATAATAACTCTATATCTGTTTGAACTAATTTCCTTTCAACAGTTTCACGTTCAGATTCTTTACAATGGGAATATTCAGAGAAAGAATCACTTCTATGTATGGATGAATGGCAAAGAAAAAACAGAAACTATGGCATATCCGTATCTAGGCCAACGTGATCCTGGCTATGCTCGAACTCAGTACACAGATGCAGAAAAACAGAGTGCAGCGAAACACAGTGAATTGAGAAAGCAAGAGATCCTTACAGCATTCAAAAACCTCCTAAGATCATGCAGCAGAAAGAGGAATCAACATCAAAGTACATGAAACACATAAAAAAGTGAGAAAGCAGAATCAACAAAGTAAAAACCAAATAGCTTAGATTTGCCAGACCAAACGCATTAAAGATCGAATCCTTCCACAGTTTTTGCTTAACACTGACTACTCTAATAATTTCTCAACCCCTTAGAAGAACACCTTTTTCTCCAAACTCTCTCCTCTGCTTGTGCATATTCTCCTTCTACCTCCCTGTCTCTTCCTCTTCCATAAAACGTACAAGGCAACTAAAACCAACAGAAGAACCACTGCGGTTGTTGATGCTGAGAAGATGATCAGTGTCACTTTCTGTAAGCATCCACGACTAAACGGTGAGGATCATCAATTTGATTGGAAATAAATTAATGCTTCTAATTGACTAGTCATATATACCGATTCAAAGATCCCATAAAGGCCCACCTAACATAACTGAACTATTTACAGTTATCAGCTTGGCGCGAAAACAAACTACCTCCTTCACCAATCTTCTTCTGCCACCTCATCACTAAACCCAAAAAACCGCTACGTGTCATCCTACTATTGGTATTCCAATGTCCCTTCTCAATCTATATATGATCCCGCACTTAGAGCTACGCCTCCTATTCTTGATTTCTTTCCTTCGCCTTCCAAGAGAGAAAGAAAGATCAGAGAGAAACGCCGCCGAAAGATCATAGAAATGTGCGACTTTAATCTTCAAGAATTCCAAATCCCCGCAGCCAACAACTTAGAAGATGAATCCATTGATTTCTCTCTTCTCCGCCTTGACCCCTCTACCAACAACCACCACCACAGTACTCCTTGCACTACTTGTGGCTGCTCTGCCTCTTCCTCTTCCAACAAACGCAGGTCTCCTGACCATAACCCACAAGACCAACTCACAAAGAAACCCAAGAAACTGTTTGTTGAACCCCATGAAGCCACTACTACTAACGACAACAACAATGTCCCTAATTCTGTATCGGGTTTCTCCAAGATTCTCCAACCCATTTGCAGTACTGACCCTGTCCTCCGCCGCTGCCTTTCTGATCCTTGTTCCCCGCCAAATGTGGCCAACTTGGTCGCACAATCGCCACCGGGGAGTTCTAAGAAGGGAAGTGCGTCTCTGCCTCCAAAGCCACCGTTGAGAAGATCAGTGTCAGACCTGTCTCCTAACAAGAGCCTTTCAAGGTCTTCAAGTTCCAATGGAAGTTCCAGTTTCAAGGTTGGTAGTAATTCTTGATTAGTTTCTGTTGTAATTGTCTTAATCTGCATCTTTTAATTAAGTTTTGATAATGATGATAAAAAGATTCTTGGAAATGTGATTCTTGGAAATTTTCCTTTTAGATATTTTGTTTTTGGATTCTTGGGCTATAGAGAGGATTTTGTGGCTTTAAGATGATTATAATCGAGGGTTTGGGGAATTTATGGTGATTAACAGTGGCTGAAGAAGATGAGGGACAGCATGAAGGAAATAAATCAATGGTGGGACGAAATTATGCCCGATACTGATGACTTTTTTGCTGAGCCATGTGATTTTGAAGAAGAAGCTGAGAAATTAGGCCCTGAAGATAACCCTACTGATGCAACTGAAAAGGTAAAACTGTTACCCTTAATTTCTCTGTTTTTCCTTACACGAAAATGAACTTATGATTCTTGTGTTTCATTACTGAGTTGTCGATTCTTTTCGACTGTTAGATGATTTTTGTTAAATTGGAGTGTGTTATGATTTTACTTAATGAAAGATTGTGAATAATATGTTTGATGCAGAGTGATTCAATGAAAGATTATGAAGAATCTGTTTGTGTGGAGAAATCTGGGGATTGCTTCATCGTTCATTTCAAGTGTCCCTGCGGCAAACGATATCAGATCCTTCTCTCTGGAGGGAACTGTTACTACAAAATCATGTAGAATGTGCAGCTGATTCGCCTAAAAAGGCTGGTTCCAGGTACTGATAATACTTGCAAAGCTGCACTCAATAGTCTCTATGTTTCTTATTCATGTTCTAATCTTCTGTGTTTCAGATTTTTTCAGGATGATTTTGTAGACAAGGCTATGATTCTGATGCTGTGATAATTCTTCTTAGGTCATAATTTGGCTTTTGATTGATATTGTTGATAGTATTCATTTACTCTATAGTCTAATTTGCTCTGGATGAATTACTTTTCATCTGAGTGCGTTGTGTTTTTACCAAATTGGATAGGAAATTAGTCTGTCAAGTTAGAATCTGCAAAGAGAGATGGAAAATAGATCCTGAATGTACTTGTTGAGATTCTTGTCTTCTGTTTCCTGGTTATGAACAGTAATTTCTTTTACACGTTCCTTTTCGGACGCCATACATGTTTCTGGCCTGTCGCTAGATTCCAAGAGTGTCTGCCGGCAATCTTAAATCTGTAATGTCGATCAGAAACGGGCTTTAATTTTTGCATCGGCTTTAATTTTTGCATCCTGAATTCTCAGTCTCAGGCTACTTGTTAATACTCAAGAACAGCGAATTGCAGCCCTTGATGTAGCATTCAAAAACTGATGAGACACACAAATATGCTAGATGGAATCTAATCTTTCTGAATTCCTTGTGTTATTGATTTACATGTCGAGCAAACTACAGCATTTCATAACTCTATGTTTGTGATTCAATTTTTATGTGCACTTGTGACAAAACAACCTATCCAAGGTTGCTTATAGCTTGTATAAACTATAAATTAAACATGGATATCCCACACTAGTTATCAAAAGGAGATGCACCAATACACAAAAACTGTAAATCACAACAGCTGGTGAGGTATAACAAAATCTATGAATATACAAATATGCTAGAAGAGTTATACAGTTTCTTTTACCTAGCATCTAGCACTGTAACTGTAACTTGGTTTACAGTGAATGATTCATCTTGTTTGCTTGAAGAGGAATCAGTTTCAAAAGGACTCCTTCCAAGGCAATAACCAGGAGTTTTAGGCTGGGGCATTGATGCAGTTTCACTGCTCAACATCAACACCGCAGAAGCCATTGTTGGTCTATCTTCTGCTCGCTCTTGGACACATAAAAGGCCTACTTGTATACATCTCAAAACTTCACTAGGGCTATATGAACTGCCAACTGATATATCTAACACTTCCAATCCATTCCCATCTTTCCACTGCCTCCACACCTGCAATATTTCAAGTTCAATGTTTGTCGATCAATAAGTTTCTCATTTTCAATGAGAAGTGAAGCCACTGAAATTCACTTGTATACTTACATTCCCAAGAAGGTTAAGTTCACTGTTTGAGTGATAAAACCCCCTGTTCTTTTCCCCACATACAATCTCCAAAACTAAAACTCCGAAGCTGAAAACGTCTGATTTCACTGAGAATAGCCCATCCATTGCATATTCCGGAGACATATAACCACTATATGTAACCAATATGACAGTTAGATAAGAAGAGGAAAGTGAGGTTTGCAGCCTTAAGGCAGTAAAGAAATCTAGTTGTAGTACTTACTATGTTCCCACTATCCTCCTGGTGTTTGCTTGTGTTTGATCTCCACCAAATATTCTAGCCATGCCAAAGTCAGATATTTTTGGAGTCCATTCCCCATCAAGCAGAATGTTGCTTGCTTTGAGATCTCTGTGGATAATTCTAAATCTGGAATCCTGATGTAAATACAGAAGTCCTCTAGCAGTCCCACAGATGATGTTGAAGCGCCTCTGCCAATTTAGTAGAGAGCTTTTTGCCTTATCTGTAACAATATTTTTACCAAAATAAGTAGCTTGAATTCAAATCTAATCAATGAGATGCACAAGAGAACCAAATGTTAAAAGGGACTAACTGAATAGAACAGAATCCAGGCTTCTGTTTTCCATGAACTCATAAATAAGAATCTTCTCATCCATCTCAATGCAGCAACCGAGCAGTCGAACAAGATTTCTGTGTTGAAGCCTTGCAATTAACCTGACCTCATTCTTGAATTCTTCTGTTCCCTGACCAGACTTCTTTGACAGCCTCTTGACTGCTACTTCTTGGCCTTCTACTAGCCTACCCTGGCATTGTCACATACTTTCTGTCAGGGTCACGCATTTGGTCTGCATTAAAGCTACTGCTAATCGTTCCAAATTCTTTCCCTACATTATCTTAACAAAAGAATTTACCTTGTGAACACAACCAAAGCCACCTTCTCCAAGTTTATTTTCGTCACAGAAATTGCCGGTAGCTGCTGCTATTGTACTAAAATCAAACAGTGGCAGTTCTAGTTCATCTGTGCTTTTTTCACCAGAGTAGTCTTTCTTATTTATAACCCCCTCATTTAACAATAAATCTTGGCTTCTCTCTTGAGGACCTGGTTTTAGAGATTGCAAGACAAATTCATCATGGATAAACATAAAACAGCAACTACTTTCTTTTCATACAAATTTTTCGCCTTACTGAGTTCTTGAATCAATTTTACATTACCTTTCTGCTGTGTTCCATTACATACACTCAGCAATCTCTTCCTCTTCCATATGGAAAAGCCAGTTAGTGATAATATTAAAATGCCAATGCCAACAGCAATGCAAATAATTATAGTGTCTGCACTCCCTCCATCACCTGACAAGAACAGATTTGTTATTAGTCTTGGTCATTTGGGCACAATTTCACCAAAATGTACGAGCTTGAGGATGATTGTTATCCTTCTTTAGTCCAAATTCATGTCGTGATTCCACTACATTATGCCAAGGGTGTTTGTTGCCTTGACTTGAAGATCCTACGAGGCTTAAGATATTCATTCACTTACGTTTTCTAAATCAATCACCCTCAATTTTTTTTCCAGTTTAGTTAAGACCATGTTAGAAATGCGAACACTTGACCTAACATTGACTAATAAGTAGCCATTATAGGTCCGGCGCATGGCCATGGAAACAAGTGTCCTTGTGGGTCACCTACTTGCTTTTCTGCCGTGGCTTTCTTTCACAGTGAGTCTTCATTCTAGCCATGATTTCTGCAAACTATTATATGTAGTTTTCAGCTCTAAGAAGCAACCAGATGGCTGCTTGATAACCATATCTTACTTGAGAAATGTTGTGGAAAAAAAGCATCCACATGCTTGGAGGCCAGCTCATCATTTATTGTGAAAACTTGTATCCATAGTAGTTATGGTTATGCATGAATCTAATTAAGACTTGATAAAAGATATAATCTGTAAAATTAATATAAAAAAAAACACTCAAATCTTAATCCTATATTATTGAGTGTTTGTAATGCGGTGTAGAGTTTTTTTAAAAAATATTTTTTAATTAAAAATATATTAAAATTCACAAAAAAAAAACCATTAAAAAAATTAATTTAATATTTTTTTCAGAAAAAAGGTAGAAGCTCATATGATACCGTGACAAATTAAAAATAGAGGGAAATCAACTTGATGCCTCGAGAATTTCAAAAGTTAAAAAGTACCCTAATCTTATACCATAAAGAAATGGGGGGAAATCATCCCAATGCCTTGATGGGATATAAGAAAAGATAGCAAATCTAACCCATGCATTTCTTTGTCAATTTTTCTTCTCGAAAGTTCCAAAACTGACTTTAGAGGATTAAATTGAAAAAAAAAAAAGAGTGGGTCCAAATGAATAATTATTAATAGTGCTCTTGATTTTGTAAAGAAAAGGGATGAAAAGGACTCCCAAGTTTGTAACCCAATATGAACCTACAAAATCAACAATGTCGGCCCATCACCGCTGGGATTATTTGGACCCAACTTTTAATCAAATGGGGCCTACTTGACAATCCTTAATAAATAAATAAAATCATTTAGAGATGGGACAACTTTCATAAAGAGGACAGCGACTGCCTATTCTCACAATTATATCGAACATATGGCCATCACTGCCATCTTTATTATCATCCTATTTAAGCAATCCTCGAATTCTAACTATGGTCAAATAACTCTAGTTATTAGCAAAAAAAAAAAAAAAAAAACAAACTGAATTTAAGGTGTCGAATTGATTAATAAGTCATTAAGTATATCTTGAAGATTTTTTTATTATTATTATTAAAACGGTGCTGTTTTACTTTTTATTTAAAAATTATTAATATTGACCTGACCATATTTAAAAAAACATTAATATTTTGAAACAAACAAATACACATGTATTTATCCATGTATGTATGTATGCATGCATGCGCGTGTAAGACACTTGAGTCTTGACCACCCAACCATGTGATGCATAAATTTTGTCTTTCTTTTATTTGCTTCCAGGATTACGGGGACCCTACCCCAAGGGTACCATCACAGTCGGCGGGTGATGTAATTGGTCTATTCAAACACCTGGAGCCCGCTCAGCAGTGGGATCCAAACAATGCACGGCCAGGATTAAAAAACAAAAAAAGAAGGTTCATCGATAGCAATCAGTAGAAAATCAAGGCACCAACAATTTAGTTTCTTCTTGATGATATTTACTTGGAATTTGCATAAGATGGCTTTTGCCTTTTTGTTTTCAAAAACAAGCAACGCACAACACCACTCGTGAATCACAAGGTGGGTAGATGCAAATTCTGTGATCCATTAATGTAATCTGCATTCCTTGCACGAACACATTTATGTCTCAGACCTAAAATTTATTTCCTCTTCTTCCTAGTTAATAATCATCATAAGCTAATTGTTTGTGCTCAAGTTAGTTCACATAGATTACATTTGTCTTCATGGATTTATGTAGTGAGGGTGGGATCATCATCCAATTGGTTGTGAATCAACTCCTAGACAATCATATATTTCCTATCCAACTTCCACTATTTATAAGAAATTAAAGAATTTTTTTTTAGAAAAAAAAAAATTAGCAGAAACGAAAAAAGAGAGAGTTATGAACATACCTATATCAGAAGCTGCCAATCTAACATAAAGATCTTGTCCACCTTCTGGATATTGTCTCAAATCGAAGAGCTCTCCGGTCCAAATCACACAGCCAGACCCTCCATTGCTGATATTTGAGTTAGCGTAAGCAGTACAAGAACAATTCCTTGAGCACAACAATTCACAATTCTTAAGGCTCATACTCCTGTCCACAAATGATGTTGTGCTCTGTGGCAATTTCATGTTCTTCAAGTGCAGAAATTTATCTTTCAAGCACTCCAGATTTGTCTTCCTAACACACCCACCTGACCCATCTCTCAAATCCCATGCCTGATGATTCTTAGGCTGAAAACCCTTCAAGCACTTGCAAACTGGTGATGCATTCGAGTCACAAATACCATAAGCACCACATTCTCTGAAGTTGTCACACTGATCTTTTGGTGCGTACCAAAATTTATTCCATTGTTGTGTCTCTGGAATCCATGCAAATCGTTGGAGCAGCCCAGATGAAGTAACTGTCAATCTTGAATATAAATTCTTGGTTGCTATGTGAAACGAGTAATATACCTCATCTTGCTCAGTGATAAAATTGAAACTCAGGTAATCAACAGGCTTCATCTCTGGTACACCACTAAATCTTTGTCCATTCCATGGCCCACTTCTATACTCAATTTCATGATCTTTCCACAAGAATACTTCAGGGAATCCATGATACTCTAGCTTGAAAGAGAAATCACCTGTACCAGGATCATCGCTGCTTTTCCAGGAACTCAAGTACCTGTCTAGACCCGTGTTCAGATCCCAGCCTAACTTCATGTCAGGTAATAAAGTATCAGTTGGATAGTCAAAGCTTTGCCACAAAAACTGACCACTTTCACTTTCTTGCTCTTTCAATACAAGGTTTCCTGAATCTAGCAACTGCATAACTGGGTTTCGCGCATTGGTTTGGTTGGATGACCATACGGCTTTCCCAGCTAGATCAAATAGAGCAATGCTTTGATTGAAGATTTTGAAGGTTCCAGAGGAGTTTGAAAGAGGATTGTCTCTGTTAGCAACCCAAACATAAGTTCTTGGTATGTTCTTGTACCATATCCCCACATACCAGTTTCTTGAATTGCCAGGAGCGAAAAATCCAAGCTCAAAGCACTGGCTTGTGGAGATGAGAGTTTGGCCATTTATGAGAGATTGTGTTGCTGTTAAGGTGTCTAAAGATGAGGCAAATTTTGAGGAGAAGAGAGAAAGGAAAGTGATGAAGAAGAACAGAGTGGTTGTGCCATAATGGTGCCTCATTGTTTCAGATTTTATGCTTCACTAATTTGGTCTCTCTCTGTGTCTCTAGTGTATGTTTACAGGCATTTTGCTTTCTTCATCTCGAAGATACTTGATGATGGTTGCTAGGAAGAGAAGAAAAAGGAGAAATTGTCTTGGTCTTGAAAGCATGTGTTTTTGATTGTTGGCACTTTTGCTTTTTTGAATGCATTGGTCTGCTTTATTTTTCTTTGAAAAGGCTACACCGATATTTTAATTTTGAACTTTCTTTTTATTATAGTTTTTGAGAGTGGTAGGTTTTTTTTTATATTTATATATTTTTTAATAATTTAATATATTAATATAAAAAATTTTAAAAAAATCTGAATAAACAAAAAATATTTTTTAAAAAAACCTTACACCACAATATCAAATATTCTTTCTTTTAAGTATAGTTTCTATGTAAATTCATCATTCTGATTTAATTAAATGTGAGTTATTTATGTTGGGACTGGAAGGTTTTTTCTGAATTTTATTTCTCATAACTTAATCTTATAATTTAAATTCCCATACCATAATCTTCAGGTCAGTCCATTAAATCATATCAATATTTAAAATGAAAAAAGAAAAGAAAAGAGAGAGAGCATAAAACACATGCATGTGGTATGTCTGGGCCTAACCAGGGCTTCTTCAAGGATTTAACGAGTGAGATGAATGGGAGGAGGTGACCTAACTTAATTTCAACTTCTGCTTTCTGTAGAATATTGTTGGTGGAAGACTAAACACTATGCATGAATGGCATTGGACTTGTGACTGTGAAAGGGTCTTCGTTAATATTACAAAGCTTGGATGATCCTTTTTTTTACTTTCTTAAATCCTAATACATCCTCCATGTGTAATTCATTTTTTTTTATATATAAAAAAGCTAAAAGATCTGGTGAAAATTTTATTATCATGGTAGATTATGATAATTTTTTTAAATTTATTTTCTATTAGATTATTGTCAGAGAATATATAATATAAATCATATATTAAGACTTCACTTAAAAGTTTAAGCTATTGAATTGAGATTGTTCTTTAACATGTTATCAGAGCCTTAATGACCAACGGTCAAGAGTTTGAATCTCATCATCCCCATTTATTTGATAAAAATTAAGCATAAGGTATTGTGAATTTGTGTAAGTTTTAAGCTCAAAGGGCTTTCATTTGAGAGAGCGTGTTAGAAAATAATATAAATCATATCTTGAGACTTTACCTAAAAGTTTAAGTTATTGGGTTGAGATGGTTCTTTGATAATTATCACATTGTAAAAAAAAAAAATTCAATTCTAGATTGATGTTTATTTTGTAAAAAAATGGATTCAGTTTTTTTGCTTACAAAAACATTAAGAATAAGAGGAACAAAATTGAAATGAGGGGAAAATAGAACTGTTAACTCAGAGCCTTTGGTGAAAAATGCCTCGAGATTGTTTTTCAATTTTCATTTGATCCCTTTAATTTAAAAATTATACGTTTTGGTTTAAAATTATGCCTCGAGAATTCTCATATCATTGCATCTTTAATTAAAGGAAATTGTTTTTTTTTTCCGAGGCTCGAGTTGATATTGACCTTGGAAGGGGTGACGAAGATAGCATTAAATTACCAAACCAAATGCATGGTTGGACCAATTCTTGAATTAGAATTTGTGGTTGAGACTGCAGGTCATCCTGCTTTCTTATTTTTGGATTGTATTTTGCTATCCTTTTCATTAATTAATTTTCCGAATTTAGTGAGAAAATTCAACGGCTTCATAGACTTGTAAACTGCTATGCAATGACAATAATTTGATATAAATCTCGATCGAGTTATAGCTTGTCTTTATTTAGTAAAATAAAAAATAAAAACTCCCTTTTGAATGTGACTTTGGCAATGTCTACTCCAATTTGGTGATGAACAAGTGGTTTATTTTTCCTCAGGTGTTGATGATCATGACTTGGTGATGTGAACTTTCTGCAGCTACACCGTTGTCTTTGTACTTAGGCAGCAATCATACCTTATATTTCCTTAATTAAATCGAGGATTAGATTATTTAAGACAATTCTAAGGAATTGAAGCTGCAAGCAATAAGAAAAATCTGGAAAATCTCAATTCAATCCTTAGGTCCCGAAACAAAATATTTTATCAACTGGGTCCCTGCAATTTCTCTCATTGCGTCCTTTTATAAGAGAACTTGAAAGAAAAGGTAAAAAACATGGATGGATTGACCCAACCTTAGGGACAAGATTGATAAAACTTTTTATCTTAGGATTCAACAGAGAATTGAGCAATGTATTCAAGGCTTATTTTAGATTTCTCAGAAAATCTCGTTATACAGATAAACTTGGAGAAATTTCATAAAACATGAATCCAATCCTTGAAATATTTCATAAACAAGTTGTTTGTTAGTGCCATAAACATGTATATCCTTAGCTCATAATCAAATTCAACATAGCAATCATTGAAGCCAAGAAGTCATTTAAAAGGGATAAAACATCACCTCAAGTCATGTGCTGCCTCTCGAAATAATTGAAAAAAAGAGATCACCATATTCATCACGGAACTAATGTTTGTTGTATATGATATTTTTTTTAAATATATTTTATTTCAATATTAATACATTAAAAAAATTTAAAAATACCAAAAATTCATTAATTTGATTTTTTTTTCTTTAAATGAAATGCATGAAAAAACAGAAGCTATTATTCTCCCGAACATAATAAAATATGCAAAAGTGCTGTGATCCTAGATTTTTTTTTTCTTGCGTACAAACTATATATATAGCTAGATTCTTGTTTATTTTCGTGTCTGTATTGGATTATGATTATTTTTCTCATCATCTGTGAACAAAACTGAGTTGATCTCATCTCCCTGTCCAAATTATATATGAATAATATTATATCTCAATCCAATATGTTTGTTAAACATTTGACAATGACAATTGACTAATTAGTCTTCTCAATATTTGGTTTAAATTAAAATAAATTAATATAAGAATTTCTCAAATTATTAGTAAAATTCGTGGCTGCAATATTTCATTAATTAATGCTAGATTGCCGGTTAGCCAAGGGTCATATTTTCAGAGTCCAACAGATGGACTTGTATGACTATTAATTCTTGCCTTACCACCTACCTAAATTATATTCAACAAAATGCCAACCATGTGAGAATTTTCTTCTTTGTTCTTGTTCGTTTCATTTGGAATATTAATTTATCAATTTACAGACCCCAAGACTCCATATTTGAAATCAAAGTCTTTTACATTTCTCTCTAGTAATTCACTAAATACATCGTTACTGTAGAAAGGAATATATTTCTATAAATTCAAAGTGATCAATTTGTTAAACGTCAATCCGTTGATCTGTACCTGAAAATCGAGGAGATATATTTAAACGTAAACTAATGCGAGCATATATATATATATCTTACTCGAAGTCAAACTGAAAGGGAATAATTGGAAGAATAAAGCTAAGTTTGTCCCACATGCTTTGTTTATAAACGACGAAAATATTGTCCTTGGCAAATTGATGAGCTTCTTCCGATGAATTATAGAATCTGTAGGACCACATGGTGAAGCTTCCTTGCAAAAACAAAAGAAAATCTTTAGGATTCCTGGCATGCGTACACATCGATTTCCCTTTCAATTTTGGAAAATTCTATATCATGTGCTGGTGTGAAATGAAGAAAGCAAAGCCTGTTGACTACTATGATGCACGGCTGCCATTTCAGTCAGCAACAACTAGAAGAAAGAAATATTCAACTTTCATGTTTTTCTTGTAGTTGCAATCCCTTCTGTACTCTTACAATAAATCAACTTCACTTTCTAGTTTCTATACAATCTAGGATAGGTGACACTCGTAGGAGTTCGATCGGATTGTTTTTGGTAGAGTCTAAGAGATTTTGGGCATTCATCAAGACTGTAATCCATAGGACAGGTTGAATATATCCTGATCACAGGCTGTATACATAGGAGAAGCATACAATAAACATTCTATCTGGTAGAACAAATTATTTACAAATCTTTTGTTCTATGATATGCACCTGAGAGTTGTCAACTTTTTCTAGATCACAAAATTTATTGTTCTATGATCAAACGTTCTTCGATAGGCAGGCAACCTTCTCAACTTATAATAGCAATCGTTTTATACTTACAGGTGGTGATTATCGACAGGATATGCAGTTTTTAAGCATGTGTCACTCATGGTACATCCACATTACATTTCTTCCTTAGCTTGCAACAAGCATTGAAGTCTCATTTTACAATTAAATTGCGGTAAACAATGGTGGCTGGTTTGCACATATTA
>Ga0325401_1004521_pt1 | contig 13126 bp, 1 predicted proteins | sample PopdelMetagenome_FD_205666 | JGI IMG/M metagenome (GOLD analysis project Ga0325401, IMG submission 205666) | Populus deltoides microbial communities from Bellville, Georgia, United States - Xylem-PdKOR-R2 | ecosystem: Host-associated > Plants > Phyllosphere > Stem > Wood/Secondary xylem | place...
CATAATTATTTGTGTGTTTACTAGCCTTTGTAATTATTAAGAGCTTTGAGAAGATTCACCATGATGTGTGTTGTTATCTATTTCAGGGCCTCACATAAAATAAATAAATAAATATATACAGAAGAATCTGGATTGACATCTCAAAGTTAAAAAAAGAAAAGGCATCTCAATGAGATTAGTTTTGAACCAAGCTGCATGATTGAAGAAATTCAAAACTAAAGACTGATTTGTAAAAGGCACGCGACTTCAAGGACTGAAATAAAAAAAATCAGGAGATAAATTGAAGAAAATCGAAAGATAATGGTCAATTTACATAAATCAAAAACCAATGACTGAAATGAAAAAATACACTAAACTTTAGGGTTGGTAATTGAATTTAGAAAGGATAAAATTGCACAAGATTGGAAGTTAGAGGGTAATCAAGGATATAATTAAGAAGATTTAAGAGTTTAGAGACTGAAATAAACTTTGATCAAATCCTAAATTAATTTCCTAATCCCTCAGAATTTAACCTAGGTGATGTGTCATTTAGGGTAAAATCAAAATGCACCATCTCAACAAGTGGGAAAATGACTTTTCGTCTATCCATTATTTATCTTCTTTTTTTAGCAGTTTTGGTTGATCAAGTGGATATTTTTAAATAAATAAATGTGAAGTTACAAACCTTCAAATTGAGCAAAGCTAGATCTAAATGAAATGTATGCTTCCCCTCTACCAGGTTCAAGTGGTCTCCAATGATGTTGACATCGAAGTTGCTATGATGAGGCCTCGAAAGTGGTCAACTCGGTCAACTATGACTACGACATCTATTTTGCAAAACCACCGGATTTTTCTTATGTTCACACCTCAAACCTTCTCACTAGGTTCTTACTAAGGGCTGAACACCTTTCTCTCAAGATCAGAAGGCCAAAAAACAACTATTTGGCCTCCAAGCTTAGCAAAATATGTTACAAAGCCACCATTGCAAAACCAGCAAAGTGTAAAGCTATCAACTGTTAAAACATGCTAAAAAACCTCTAATTGTGATTAAAGGATTAAGTATTGATCATTAAGTATTGATCAATCTTTGATCAAATCAATAAAAAAAATCATAACTTCTATAAAATACCCATTGAAAATCCATGAAAAAGAGGGGAAATGAGAAAAAAAGCTTATTCTTTGAGTTTATTAGTAACCGAGTTTATTGCTTGGAATGTAAGAGCTAAAAAGATCAATCATGATTAATCCTTGATCGAATTAATAAAAAAAAATCATAGCAAAAGCTTATAAATATCTACTGAAAATCCAGAAAAAAATAAGGGGAAGAGGAGAAAAAAACTTATTTTTTGAGTTCATTAGTAACTAATTTTATTGCTTGGCATTTAAGAGCTAAAAAAAATAAATTAAAAATTAAGTAAAAGATTAGATTTTTGAATGAAGAAATGAAGTAACTATTCCGAGTTTTAGGAAGGTATAATCCTCCAATAACCTGGTAGGTGATGTTCATGAGACATACTTCTAGCTTTTTAAAAAAATGTTTAATGATGTTTTTAAACTTGTTTTAGTGTTATAATATTTTTAAGTTTTTATTTTGAATAATGTATAAAAATATTGTTTTTTTCTTGTTTAATCTTGCTTCGAGTTGGTTGTTTATGTGCTGGATGTTTAAAAGATATTTGGATGATTGTTTTTTTATGAAATGGAATAGGTTTGGAATCTGTTGAATGTGGTAGTAGGTTTTTTTTTGGTTTGTTACATGCATGTTCTTAGCTCCTGAGTTTTAGTTGTGTCCTATGAAGTGTTAAAAAGTTTTGAACCTCAAATTGTTGGATATGCTTGCTATTTTAATTTGATAGTTTTGGTTATTTGTTTGTTCCTTTTGATTCAGATATGTTTGGTATTAGTATGGTCAGTTAGGATAAAAAACAGTGAGTTTAGAGGTCAAAAATGCATTTTTTAGGGATGAATAGTAGCTGAGAATTTTCTAGGTTTTTGTTCTTCGTGTTCTTGGAAAGAATTTTGTCTTTCATGAATCTTTTAGGCCTTCATTTATGATAATATTTATTCTTGCAACTTCATATGACCTTGTGCATCGATAATCTGTGTTTTATTTGAGTAAAAAACAATAGTTTAGTCATTATAATCACAAGTTTCCTTTTTTCGAACCGGAGCCTATTCTAATAATATTGTGATTATTGGTTGATAATCTTTTTTTTTTAATGATTGATTCTTGTTCTTTGAATGATTTACAGCATGTTTATGCCTTTGATTTCATTGTATTTGGTCGGATTTAAGAGTTATGAGGCTGGATTTGCTTTGAATGTTCTTTATGTTCTTGAGTTTTCTATGTTTGATCTGTTTTGGTCAAAAAAATTATGTTTTTTTTTGCAAGTTTGATCTATTTTAAGTTTTGGTCTTGGTTTTGGCTTGTTTTTCGGGCTAAACCAGTGTTTTTTGTTTGGTTTATGGTCAAACCAAAGATTTTAGGTCAATTTGATCGGGTCAAGTTCGGTAAGGTCTTGTTTGTTTTCAACATTTTTTGATAAATAAATTTTTGGCTTGAGGGCATGTTTGACAAAAACGCCTTGAGGCCTATTTTCGAGTTTTTTAAAAAAAAATTAGATTTTTACCAAACAAAGCCTTAAAAATAAAAAAATATTTTAAAATAAATAAATAAAAGGTTTCTTGCATGTGGTAAAAAATCCTTAAAAACAATATTGAGCATGTCTTAAAATTAAGAAAAAATTTCAAAAAATATTTTGCATCTTTAAAAATACAAAAAGCATTACATGGATTTTACAACTAGTTTGTAAAATTCCAAATAATTTTGGCCTATATTTCAAAAAATATACAAAAAATCATTTCTGGTAAAATCTATTACTCAGTTTTAATAAAAAGATAAAACCTTACATGAGGTTAACATCCAACATTTAAGAGTAATATGAATCATTCACTTCTGTTATAAAGATTAAAAAACCTACAAGGAGTTTTTTTTTATCTAAAATATTATTTAGGTTGACGCAAAGGTATTCAAAGTTCAAGTTTGTTTGAAAGAAGCCTCAACAATAATTGAGAACATTTCAACCTATGTCTCATGGTATAAGAGTCATAGACATTTGAAATACCAAAGGGAAAAGTGAAAATTCAATAATCACAAAATCTATTTGGATTTCTTCTGATATCTTGCTTTCTTGTGATATCTTTTTAAGCTTGTGAATAAGCTTGCTTTCTTTTGATATCTTTTTAAGCCAGGATTTTTTAGATCAAGTTCATGATCTAGAAAACTAGGGTTTGCTCATCGTAACAAATCCTCCCTAATAGGCTGATAGAAATAAAAGCATTATTAGACCATAACAACCATAAATGAAGAAAAATGATACAACTTATTTCAGGTAAAGCATCCTAAGGGTGCTAATACCTTCTCTTTACACAACCGGTCTCATGCCTAAAATCTCTAGAGACCAATTATGGTTCCTAATAACCATAATAATAGGTAATAACTTTTTATCTAGCCAAAGACCTCTCAACCCATTCAAAAAGGTTGTCGTGACATCGCGCTCTCGTGAAGGATACGCCAACGTGTTATTATGTTTTGAAGCCACCATGCCATAGAATTTGATGCTAGCTTCGTAAATTCTTTTTTAGTGTAATTAGACATTGGGGTTTTAAGTAGTACTTCCATTGACTTTGTACTCCATATATTGATAGTGAAATAGTTGAGTTGTATTTGTCCATAGAGTAGGGATTGTCAAACTATGTAAATTTACGTGTTCTTATCTCTCTATTATTATTATTATTATTATTATTATTATTCCTTTTTTATTTAAATCTTACAAGAATATTCTTTTCATATCCTAGAAAAACCCATAACAAATCATAACCCAGTCGACACTAGCAAACTGGTGGCAAAGATTTTGAATTATACTTGTTAGTGTTTTCAAGATGTCTACGGAATTTGAGATTGAAAGATTTGATTGTCTTTTGGATTATCATAAGTAAACATTCAAGTCATTCTTCGCTAATAATTAAATTTGTATTTGAAGCATTGTTCCTTCATGCTATATATGGCAAAAAGTCCATTGATGTTATGATTGAAGAAAAGGATGAAGCCTTTACGTTATTGGGTTATTTACTAGCCTCATATAAACATCTTAATTAGAAAATTTTATTATTTAGTTGAGGAATTAAGTTGCTTTATCGTCTTATGAAAAATTGAAAAGCATATTAATGAGGTTAATGATGTTTAGGAGGAAGGATTAGTTGTGAGTAAGGGTTCGTTTAACAATTGAATTAAGTTTGGATCACATTAATGTATGGTTTGCAATTATTATCGCATGAAATGACATATTAAGAAAAATCATAAAATAAATTATCTAATAAACAAAGATAAGAAAAGTATGCAAAAGCAAATTTCATTAAAAATATCTAAATATGTTTAAAATGTTCTAATGATGCAAACTTTTAAAATAATTGCACAGCCAAAAAGGTGAAGTAAAATTAATTTACCAAGAGAAATATGCTTAAATTTTATAGAATCACACCAAGTATTTGCATAGCTATCAATGAATCATGGATGAATCTTCTCATATTTTTTAATAACACAACAAATAACATTTTGTGATATTAAACTAAAGAACATTAAATATATATAAAATATTATATGTATCATAAATCAACTAAAAATATAGTCATAATTTATAAATTAAATTATCAACAAAACTAAAAGACGAGGGATTTTCATCGTAACCCTCCTCACAAATTATTATTCACTGAAAAAATAATTTACTATTTTTTAGTTATTTGTTTTTCAATAATAAAACTAAAAAAAAAAGGGGTTATCATTGTACCCTTCCTCATGGATCACTTTTCATTAGAACAACGGTTTGTTGGTTTTTTATTTTTTTTTTAAATTTTAATCTTCAATATTATATTAATAAAAACTAAAAAATAAGAAGGTTTTACCGTATCTCTCCTCACAAACCACTATTAGCATAAAATTATAAGAAAATAAGTCATGTTGATTGAATTATAAGAAAATAGTGATGTTGATTGAATTATCATTAAAAATGCATGGAGGAAGATTAAACTCTCAGCATGTCGAAAGGAAGGCTGTTCATAAAAGTGCATGTGATTAGTTGGCTGATACATATAAAGGCCAATGATGCCAACAAAAGATAACAAAAACTCCAAAAGTGCACAGGTGATCCACAAATTAGTTGCCTTGTAATATCCAAAAGCGATAGTTGATCATTTGTAAGTTAGTTGTCCTGTGCAAAGAGAAGACTTTAAGTTAGTAATATTGAGTTTATTAACAATCCTCAAAACATAAAATAAAGAATTAAAGGATGGGAATTTTTTTTAAAAAAACCAAATAATGTAGAAGCTTAATTAGAAACAATATTGCAGGTAGATAGAGCTAAAATTGTAGATTTAATTAAATAAAACTGCAAGGTAGAGGAGGCAAATGCATGAAATCTACAGTGAATAGTGGTTTGCTTTTAGTTTTTTTAGTTTTTTTTTAATTTTATCATATAAAAAAAAAAAGAGGTTTTCATTATAACCCTCCTCACAAACCATTGTTCATTGGAATAGTGGTTTGCTTCTTCTTCTTCTTCTTCTTCTTTTACTTTTTTTTTATAATTTAATTTAATTTATTTTTAATTTTATCCTTTAACTTTGGGTTCACTAGGTATTAGACTTCATAATTTATTTTGATTTGTTTTCTATGAAGTTATCTTAATCTCTTACCCGGATCGCAAGTTTGATGGATTATGGTTAGCTCGAGTTTTTTTTGTCTTTTTAACTGATTTTTATTTTTTAATTTATCATTCAACATTAAACTAATTGAGAATCATATTTCATAACAAAAACTAAAAGAGGAGATGTTTTCATTGTACCCCTCCTCACAAACAACTATTCACTGAAATAATTTTTTGGTTTATTTTTTTCTTTAGTTTTTTTTCTTCAATATTGAGTTTACTGAGTATTGTGCTTCATTATTTATTTTGATTTACTTTTTATAGAGTTATTCTAAATTCATATTCGGGTCGTGGATTTCACAGGTTAACTCAGTTAGCTCGAGTTTTTTTTTTCAATTTCACCATTAAACATTGAGCTGATTAAGAATTGTTATTCATAATTTATTTTGGTTTTCTATTAATGAGATTATCTCAGTCTTATGACCCTAATTACGAGTTTGGTGGGTTAACCCAAGTTGAGTCGGTTCTTTTGTTATCATTTTTTGAAATTTCATCCTCCAACATTGAGTTAATTGAAAATTGAGCTTCTTGATTTATTTTTTATGGGGTTATTCGAACCTCATGACATGGATCGCAAGTTTGGCTAGTTAACATACGTTGACTTGAGTTACTTTTTCGTGTCCTTTTGTTTAATTGAATTTATTTTATTTTATTTTCATTCATCAACATTGGATTGATTAGAAAATAGACTTCATAATTTATTTTGATTTATTTTTCATGAGGTTATCCTAATTTCATGACTCGGGTCATGATTTTAGCAAGTTAACTAGGATGTACTCATGTCTTTTTTATTGATTTTTTTTTCAATTTCATCATTCAACACCGTGGATTGAAAATTGAGTTTCATAATTTGTTTCAACTTGCTTTCTTTAAGGTTATTACGGTCTCAAGACCCTGGTCATAGATTTGGCAAACTAATCTAAATTGACCCGAGTTGATTTAATATGTTGCTATTTCATTTAAAAAAATTAAAAAAGTTTTCATCTTGCAATTTTTTTAGTCAAATTATGTTTTCACCAGTCATCCAGCTTACATTTGTACTCATCAAGTCAATCAAAACACATCAACTTAACCTTCACTTAATTTATTTTTTTCTATTAAAAATATATTAGAAATTCCTGAATATATTTTTTACATAAAGAAAAAATTAATCTTAGCAGAGGTAAAACATCTGGTTATAAACTACACTAAAAACATGCCCCATTGGTTCTAAGTAAAAAATACAGAAAGAAAGACTCAATGGAAAAAGCTATTTGCTAGAATGTAATATTCTAAAAAAAGCATGAATATTAAATAAAAAAAGATAATTAGTCATATTTTTATTATATATAGCCTATGGGAAATGGGAAATAATGTTGAAAACAAAAATAAGCCATGAAGTGTGAAAAAAGAAAGGCAAAAATTAAGTTTTATTTATTAAGTTTGTGATTTGCTTCATGACATTATAAATATGATAAAGGTCAATTTCCAGAAGAGAGTGGAATTAAATAAGTACATAGTGGAGTGAGAAGTCTTAAGTTGTATTTGGGAATTAAAAAAGTTATTGTGTTTAATCTCTTTTTTTTTATATTTTTTTTATCTCTATATCTTTATTTTACTGTGTTGTACTCTGATTTTACAAATGTGTAGGTATGATTATGTGTATTACTTCTTTAGTGCTTGTTACCTTAAGTTTTAGTTTTTTCTGTAATTGTTGTTTTCATCAAGACGCTCGCCTCTAATTTATATTTAACTCATGCTGCTATAATTTTTTATCCCCATTCCATCTCTTACGTAATGGATTTATCTGTCTCCTTCGTATTTCTCTATCACGCCCCTTTAGAGTTACAATTAGTTTACATGTTCATGCTATGTTATAGTTTAAATTATTTTTTTATAATAAAAAATATTTAATTCATAAAAAATTATTTGATATTATTATTAAATTAAACTCAACGACTCGAATTAAAATTTTTCAATCCAACTCTTTGCTTAGCTTAAGATCTTTACCAAGTCTTTATCTCCCATACACATAGAATTTATTTGCGGTAATCTTCCAACCTTGGTCCTTAGGCAATTATATCATCACATATTCTTACCCATATTTAGGAAAAAAAACTATGGTCTTAGCTCAGAAAATCTTGCAGAGTTCAGGGTTACTGACTAGGTCTATCTTGATGAAAAATGAATTTTAGGGGTCCATACCCTAAGGGAAGGTTCTAGGTCATTACATGAGGGGTAAGCTTTCTATCTAGTATTAAAAGGGTCAATGATCTGCTTAACGACTACCTTTCGTGAAGGCAATATAGGGGTTTACAAGGAATGGTTGGGGTACAGTGTGACCGTCACCCTAAGGGAAGGTTCTAGGTCATTACATGAGGGGTAAGCTTTCTACCTAGTATTAAAAGGGTCAATGATCTGCTTAACGACTACCTTTCGTGAAGGGAATAGAGGGGTTTATAAGGAATGGTTGGGGCACAGTGTGACCGTCATTATCAAGTAAACGCTGAGCTCATAGTTAGATGTTTCATGAGTATGAACCCCGACTGAAAGTCATGAGGCAGGCCGTTACTCCTCACCTAACCTAGAATTGGGTTTATTGACAAAAATTAAAATGCATGAAGGTATTAATTCATACCAAATATACTAATGCATGTTAAATGTGCTAAAATAAATGGAAAAAAAAAAAAACCAAACAATCAAACAAGTAAAGCTTAGTCTAACTAGACAAGGCATTCCCTAGTAAAGTCACCATCCTGTCACGGCATGTGCGGCGGTGTTGAGAATGGCGGGCCTACTTCTTGAGTGTGGTGAAAGGAGGTTTTAAATTTAATCATAAAATTATGATTATAAGGTTCAGAAGTTGCCACTTAGTGTTATGATCACTAGAAAACCTAAAGGTTTTTGAGAGTCTGAGTAAGAGACTAGTTGTGCAAAGCAAGACGTATCACCCCCAGTACACCCTACTTAAGGTAAGTTGCGTTGTTGTTTAATTTTTATTCTATGTTGCATTTCTGTCCATTGGACTTGTCTAAGGTTCAAGGTAGATCTCTCTTCGTAATGAATTCTCTATCTTATCATGTTAAATCATAACCATTCTAAGCGCCAAACTTATTTATTTCTTGGATATAGCTAAGTACTAGTATTTCGAATAACAAAATAATTGTTAAGAAGTTTTTTTTTGTATTTTGGCAAAAATCTAATGGATAATCATAAACTAGTTACGATATTTATTTTTGTATTTTTTTAAAACATGATAAAAATATGATTTTATCTTTAAGAAAACATGAATGAAAAACCTTTAAGATTTGGTTACACGCACAAAGATAAAACATATTGTTTTTGTGTTTTTGGAAAGAGAAAATTAATTTAAAATGTTTTTGAATTTTCAAAAAAAAATTAAAAGAAAAGTTTCGGAGAAAATCGGGTACTTTCAATATTGTGTCTATATCTTACAGTATAACTCTAAAACTCGATATTATGCAAAATTATTGAAAAAACATGCGAGGGACCATAAATATTTTTAAAATGCCCTTTGGAAAATATGATTTTTTTTTCTTTTTTCTAATTTTTTAATATTGTAATATTATTATATTATTTTATTATTAAATATAAATTAGATTGAACCCAACCCAACCATCTGAGCTGGACGACAGGTCTAGCCCAACTCAGTCAGGTGGGCCAACTTTCAACTCAACATATTTTTCTCTCTTTGTTTTTTTTATGCTAGGCTGAAACAGGTCCAGCCTATTGTTGTTAATGGCTTAGGGGGTGTTCGGAGAAGAAAAGGAAGAGGAAGGCTTGCTTGGATAGAGGAAAAACATTGTTGGTGGCGTTCCTGGTGGTGTAGGGAAGTTTGATGTATGGCTAGTGGTGGCGAAACGATGAAGGCTCGACAATTATGGTGGCACAAAAGAGGGGGTTACACTAGCAGATAAAGTCGGGGAGAGAGGCTGATTTTTCCCAACTTTGGCCTCGAATTTCTTCATGTTCAATGCATGGAATCCACTCTTATTTATAGGGGTGGAAGAGGGACATTTTATTTTAATTAGGGAAAAAACTTGGCCCTTGATTCTTCACAGAACGATATCAACTTTTGGCTCAAAGTGGCTATCATGAATTGTCAAATTTTGACAGTTAAAGGATGCATGATTTTGTCTTTTTTGAGTGGCGTCGCGACAACCAGAAATAACCATGCTAAGGTGTAGTCAAATGTCAGGCAATTATGGTGGTGTATGTTTTTTCAAATTTGATGAAGAGACAAAGTATTAAATGCCCTTAAAAAGTAGCCACCCGAGTAACTTTTTTAGGCAAAAAAGAAGAAGATGAATAATACCCAAATGACAAGTCGTCTAGTCTGTTCTTTTTTTGGTACTGTTTAGTCAAAATAGTTCCATTTTGGTCAAAATACGTTATTTCATTTAAATAAAATGATGATGTTTTGACTTTTAGGGTTTTAATTTAGGAATTTGACCAAAGTTCATTTTTGTCCTTCATCTTTTGATTATTTCAATTGTGTCCCTAGTTGGCTAACTTTTAATTTTATGTCATTTTGCCCCTACCAAACTATGACATCGGCCCTAAATTTTAACGTCTTTTTCATTTTGATCCTTGGTTTTGAATTTATGCAAATTGACCATTAAACTTTCAACTCTCTTTGATTTCACCTCTGATTTCTATCAATTTAGTCCCTAGAGTTCGACGTCATTTTCAAAAAGGTCTTTGGCTGTAAATTTCTTCAATTTAACCCCCAGTTAACCTTAAACTTTGATTTTCTTATGATTTTACCCCTGATTTTAACCAATTAACCTTGTAAAAATTAAGTTTGGTCCTCTAAAATTCCATTCTTCTTAATTAAGCTCAAATTGGGCTCTCAAACTTAAGTTTTCACAAATTAAATCCCTAATAAAATTAATTTGACCCATTTAAAGTATAATCAAGTCTTTGCACTTAATTAAATCCTTTAGTTTTACCTAAATTAATTTTTTAAACATAATTAAATTTTTAATTTGACTCATGATTAAATCAAATTGGCCTATTACAAATCTAATTATATCACTAGGCTTAATTTTTTTTATTTATTCAATAATAATTTAATTTGACCTTGAATCTATATTGTCTCTCTAGTTTTAGGTACAATGGGGTACGATTAAGCTCCAAATTTTGTCCAAAATTACAGCTTGGTTTTTCTATATATTTGAATTTCTCCTCATCCTATTTTTGCCAAATTGCCAATCTTCTTACTATTATTACTTTATTTTTTTATTTTTTTATTTTAAAAGTAGAAAGGATAAATTTTAGGGAATAACCCAAAAATAGGTTATGACACGTATAATTAGAAAATTCCTAATAGGCTAAGAGGAACTTATGAAGGGCAAGCCTATACTTATAAAATATTATAAGAGGCTGAAGGGACCTATAAAAGGGTGAGTTTGTACTTAGAAAAATTTCTAACTGGTTGGGGGAACCTAGGGAGAAGAAAATTCATACTTAAAAAAATTTCTAAGTGGCTTAGAGAACCCCTAAAGGTGAAGCTTGTACTTATAAAAAATTTTAAGTGGCCAGAGAAACTTTTGAAGGCGAAGCTTGCACTTAGAAACAATTCTAAGTTGTTGGAGGAATTCAAGAAGAGTGAGCTATTATACTTAGAAAACATTCTAAGGTTTAAAGAGGGGTGAGCCTATACTTAAAAAAATTCTAAGAGGTTGAGGAATCCTAGAAGAAGAAACTTATACTTTGAAAAATTTCTAAGTGGCCGAGGAAACCCCTAAAGGTGAAGCTCGTACTTAGAAAATTTCTAAATAGCTAGGGGTAAGTCCCAGGGGCCGGGTTGTTCTCTATGATAGCGTAAGGCCCAATAACCACATACTGATTTGAGATCATACTGAAGAAAGGGAGGCTTGTGGCTTTCTAGTCAATGGTATGGAGCTTGGAAGCCTTTTTTAAAGAGATCACACTATAATTAGAGGCTTATGGCCTTTCTGGTGATGTTGTGGGGCTTAAAAGCTCACTACCATAGCAATGACATGGAATGTTAGATCCTCCCACTAAAGAGTGTTCATGTTGAAGTGTGAGAGGTATATGACCTCCATAGCGATGGCGTGAGGCATGAAAGCTCCCAACTAAAAGTGGTGAGTGGAGAGTAGGAGGTATATGACCTTCTTAGTGATGGCTTGAGGCATGAAAGACACTCATTAAAGAGTGGTCAGTAAAGTATGGAAGGCCACAGACCTCTATAACATTTTCTTGAGGCATAAAAGCCCTTCACTAGAGAGTGGTCATTTTTTTAGAGTGGAAGGCATGTGGCCTTCTTGGCAATTACATGGGACGTGAGAGCCCTCCTCCTAAATAATGGTTATTTTTTTAGAATGGAAGGCTTATAGCCTCCTTAATGATGACTTGGGGGCATGACAGACCCTTATTAAAGAAAGATTGTATATGAGAGTAGAAGATTCAATATCATTATTAGAGATAGCGTAAGGCTTAGGAGCTCTGTTGACGAGTCATGTCAGTTTGAGACTACACTAAAGAGTGAGAGATACTAGATCATAACTGGAGATAACATAAGACCTAGGAGCCCATCTGAAGGATTATGTTTGTTCAAAACTACAATGGAAAGAGAGAGATCTAGGATCATATATGGAGAGCAGGAGATCCAAGATCAATCCCTAGAGATTTCATAAGGCCCAGGAGCCTTATTGGAGAGTTGAGCCAATTTAAGACTACACTAGAGAGGCGAGAGATCCAAGATCAATCCCTAGATATTTTTTAAAGCCCAAAAGCTCCACTAAAGAGTCACGTTAGTCTGAGACTACACCTGGAGATTTCAAAAGCCCCACTAGAGATATGTAGATAGAACATGTATGTCAAAGATAAAATTATTTTATTTTAAAATTAAATTTACTTTCTATCAAGGATTATGTATCCCAATATGATATGTTAGGCCTTAAGGAGCTTGGAGAGTTTAGCATAGGACAATAAGATTGGTCACTAAATTCCATCCCATGGCAGCTAGAGGAAGCGTTTCTAGAGTACCGACTATGTACACAAGTATTGCAATGATGTGAGCGACCTCTAAAGGGACTTGGCGAGTATGGAGGCAAAATACTCTCCTAAAGATCATTATGCCCAGACTCCTCTAGGTAGTGTAATTGCCTATAGGTGCCGGGAGCAGCTAAGAGCAATGATGTTAGGGTTAAGTGTGTCACTGTAAATGCCAAGACTTATTGGGATGGCAAGGTCTAATTTTGCATTTAGGTTGCCAACATGGCTTAAGTAAAGACTTGCACTTGGTTGATGAGTTGTTGAAATTCTAATTAGGTAGAAGTGCTCGTGATAACAGTAATAGGTAAATCCATCACGCGCTCTAGCCCAAGTGCGTCATGGTTATGCACCACAGTACCAATCAT
>Ga0325401_1004524_pt1 | contig 13122 bp, 4 predicted proteins | sample PopdelMetagenome_FD_205666 | JGI IMG/M metagenome (GOLD analysis project Ga0325401, IMG submission 205666) | Populus deltoides microbial communities from Bellville, Georgia, United States - Xylem-PdKOR-R2 | ecosystem: Host-associated > Plants > Phyllosphere > Stem > Wood/Secondary xylem | place...
TAATATATTTTTTTAATTTCACTATTTAACATTGGATTATGATTTTTTTTAATCTTTGATTACCGCAAATGATTGTTTCTTTTTTAATTGGTTTTTTTTTAATCTTATTCTTCGATATTAGACTGATTGGGGATTGAAATTCATAATTTGTTTTGATTTTCTTTCCATGAGGTTATCTCGGTTTTCTAACATGGGTCGCGAGTTTGACAGGTTAACTTTTGTTGCTTTTATAGGTTATTTTTTAGTTTTGTTTTTTAATTTCATCCTTTGACATTGAATTGAGTGAAAATTATGTTTTATAATTTATTTTGATTTACTTTTCATGGAGTTATCATAATCTCATAACCTGAAATACAAATTTGATATGTTAGCTCGGGCCAATCTAAGCCAATCTAATATGTTGTTATCTTAATATTAAAAAAAATCTCATCTTAAATTTTTTTAGTTAAATTATATTTTTACGGATTATGTGAGTTGTTTTTAGGCCTGTAAAATTAACTGGTTTCATCAAATCAATTCTTACATAATTTAAATTTATTTCTATTAAAAAAATTAATACTATATAAATATTTTTTTTATATTAGAAGAATTTAACTCAGCCTATAAGATAGCGCGACTAAAATGTCCAAGTGTGTCTCGTACATCGTTGTTTCGTTGTACCAATAAATGTAAAGTCAAACATGTGAAGTTGTACATAAGAACCTTTTGGTTTCAAACCAATCTTCTTTGGCCACGTTAATTTTAGCTCAGAAATCATGGCTTATCTCAATCACCGTTCCAAGAAATTATCATGATTCACTGCTAATTTGCCCCACGTACGTACACCAGGGTTGGACGGACAATTAAAGCACAAAAATCACGGGAAATTTCTCGATACTTCTCTAGGGCCAGATGTGTTCTTCTCTCTATAAACAAAACACTGAACCTTCGATCATCGCGATGAATATGATAGATAATTAGAATTAAAAATAAGCTCAGGCTCAGTCACCCAGATAGGGACTAGCTACGTGCTAAATATTTAATTAAGTTCATGGCTAAGCTTAAAATAGTAACAAGGTGGCACAGCATCCACAAATGTTTGGATCTCGTATCTAAAAATAGCTCTAAATAAATTAGATGGTCGTTGAGAATACATACATTAAGCGATTGCTGGAGAAATTGAACAGCTCACAACTACATAAATTAGCTATGGACATCGATCGATCACGATGGAGCTCAGCGTACGTACCACGTATGCAACTAGCTTCTTTGGGTAACCCGTGCACAAAGCAAACCCTGAAAATTGGACAAGTAGTTACCATATCAAGTAGGAGATGCAATCACGATCGATGTTTTCAATGATTAAGCATTAATCTCTACTTGTTAATCCACAAATATGCTGATAAGGCCATTTTAATTAGTTTTTTTGACACGGGGTGTCTCCATGACAACAAGCACGGAGACATCGAGCAAGCCTGAGATGACGGATCACGTGTTAATCTTCATCAATTTTATCAGTATATTTTAGTTAATTAAAAGCTTCACTATATATATATATATATATAGTGGTGCCTTCATTCTATGAAGATGAATATTTTTATTGTTCTAGCTTGAGTTTTTTATGGGAAGCTAAGCGAAGGGGTTAATTCTAAACAAATGAATAGAGATTAATAATTGATACACCAAGGTTAGAAGGGCACACAAGCAAGCCAATGAGGATGAGGGATAGGGTCAAGCTTTATAGAGAAAAATTGGTAGAAATATAACAATAATATAGGATCGATGGATATAATAATATTTGACCATTTACATATCAATTTACGTTGATGGCTTGCTAGCTGGAGGTGATTAAGACAATTTTTCACGATTTTCAAATGGTGAAGAATAGTAATTCCACATGAAAGCTAGCTATCGTACACTTACCATATATATATGATAATTGTACAATATGGTGTTCAAAATTGAACTCAAGAGGGAGGAATTAATCCTGTTTTTATCCAATATATATGCTCGGTTCATACAATAAACTTTACTTAAATTATTAATTCAAAATACTTCATTGTTGTGTGTGTGTGTGTGTGTGTGTGAAAATTGAACTCAAGAGGGAGGAATTAATCCTGTATCCTGTTTTTATCCAATATATATATATATATATATATATATATATATGTATATGTATATATATATATATGTATATGTATATATATATATAGACACACACACACACACTGCTTGATTATCCCACTAGAGATATGGCTTGGTTTGTGGCTACTGGCTACAATAATCAACCAAATATAATATTGCATCCATAGATAATTCGTTGATGTCAAGGGAAAAAAAAGAAGCAAAGACTTCTTGTTGTCGAGGGCGCCAGACATGAGTCGTCAGGAAATATAAACGTGGCAGCCTATTGATGGTTAGATCTTGGAAACCTATGTTTCCAGTGCGTGGCCCTCAACTTTGGAGAGTGATTAAGCTTCTTGTATGATTACACGTTTAAGGCTAATCAATCGGCAGATTTTTTTAATTAGAACAAAGTATTATGCAAAAGCTATTAATTTATAGAAACTACTGACTACTAATAATATTATATGTAAAGAGGTCGTCATTCATGCAAATATGATATTAATTTGGATGATTATCCTCATGTTTTACAGTTTGATTTTAGGATATAATAAGGAAAAAGTGCTTTTACTAAATGAATGTAAGTTGCATGTTTTTTATTTGGAAATATACTAGAAATCTATATATTTTGTATTTTTTAAAAATTATTTTTAATATCAACACATCAAAACGATTTAAAAATATTTAAAAAATTAATTTTAAATAAAAAAATTTAAAATTTAACTAATTTATGTTTGGAACGCAATACCAAATTAACAAGAGCTTACATGATGAATATTAAATAATCATTTTGTTTATAATTTAATTTCCACGCAAGGAGTTGGTGAAATAATGATAAACGAGAGACATGCTTTCTTGTTTTTCTAATCTCTAGTTACATTGTGCGCGGAGAAATTTTCTTAAAGAATTTTTTAATTATATTATAGAGGATTTGTCTATGCTCGAACTAAATGCGAAAAACCTAACCAAAGAAATCCCTTGACTATGAAATAAATAAAAAAATATTTTCTTACTTCAAGTTTTGTCATCTACCATATATATGAATTGGAGGCAAGTACTTCTGATTAAAGAAAGCTTTAGATGAAGTACCTTTTTTCTTAATTTCAATTATTACATTATATATATATATATATGGCCATAAAAATTGAAAAATGAGAGACAGATCACATAAAAGTCGACACAATTTCAAATCAATCCATATATTTAGTGCTATAAATCTTAACTATTTTCATGACTTTATTGAGAAGAACAAAAAGTGGGGAGATGAGAAAAGAAAGAAAGGAATAAAAAAGGTTTTACCACTATTTGAGTGTGGAAAGTTGCAGGACCTTATTAAAAGCTGGGCATCATTAGTCTTAGCTTAGACCAGCTGCTAATAAGTCCCAAATAAACACTTTTCTTTTTCAAACTTTTCTTTCTTTTCGGCTTCCTTTAACATGATCTTTTTGCAGTTTTTCACTCTGTTTTTTCAAGATGTTAATTACTTACAGTTAGATGCCATTCTAATCTGTGTTCATATTGGTTTCGAATTCTGCAACCAAAAAGTTTGCCCCATAAAAAAAGACTAATATTATTTTTTTTGGTCAGTTTACATGCATCCCAACTAATTCTTTGAAATCCTGAAGTTAACGACCATATAATCTTCCAGTGATCCTGAAATTTGTGACACTCGAACTGGTGACTTCTAGGTAACAAACTCCGGGCCTTACCAATTGAGCTACACTCCTCAAAGTTAGCTATATTACACTTTTGATGAACCTTCTTATACTCATAATTGGGTTAGTCATGAAATTTATATATCCCTTTTGGTGACATAAACAAATCATGCTATTATCATATTATACGATATAATTTAAGTGGAGATAATCTAGAAATACACACACACATGCAAGAACCGATCATGAAATATAAGGTTATAATAAATCTAGACAGCAGATTTATGAACTACTGTTGGAAAGTAGTGTCATAAACAAAAAACTATGCCCCAGAAAAATATATTGGAAAGTAGTGTCTATAATTCTTTAATTTAATTTGCTGAGGTGCTAGCTGTTCTTAGTCTACTCATGAAGAGAAGCTATGATCCCAGAAATAATTGCTCAATCAATTTGTCGAAAGTCAACGGAGTTGAGTTCTTGACATTTTTGCTTGACAGAAAACACTCTAGTACTTGTGGGTAAGGAAGAAAGAGAATAATGGACGTTGTGATAACGTTGATAATTAAATATTTCTTTCAGTAACATAATAAAATCAATTTAAAATCACATAATAAATATTAGCTAGTCATTTTTAATTTGTTTTGTTTTTTTTGTCTTTGGTTTTAAGATTTTTTCAATAAACTTTCAATTATATACTTTCAATGATTATATATATAAATCACATTTCAAAATTATAAGCACTACTAGTACTGTAAAACCATCGGCAATGGAAAAATCTATTCCATAAAAGAAAGAGAAGAAGAAGAAGAAGACGATGACGATGAGTGCATGAAAATTAGATAAATCCTTCCTTTTGATTAGTTGGCTCTTGTGCATTTGCATTAATGCTGAAACATGAACACGAAAAATCAAAGGTCGGGCGGACTAAGTATAATTCCTACGTCCAAGCCAGTCAGGCTACGAACGTGTTCTAGTCCTTTGTATTCACACTAATCAAACCTGTTTTCGTTGGTCTTTTTTTTTTTTTTTTTTTTTTGCTAAACATGAATATAAAAAAATATTATTTATTTTTTAAAAAGAATTATGCTTTTGATTGACTCATTATCTCATATATACAAGTCAACCCTTGATCTAGATTTTGATCCGAATTGAGTGTTATAATGCTGAATAAAGCTCCAAGCTTGAGCCTTTTTGACAAATTTCACAATTTTATAAAAGAATAAAAATCTCCTTCCATTCCAATCTTATAATAGAAAATTTAAAAATCATTTCTTATGTCATTAAATTAATATTCCATGTACCCATAAATGAGCTATAAAAGCCTAAAACTCTAAAGAAATATTTTCTTTCATGAATTAATCCGTAATTTGTATGCCAAATTCATGTATTAGAAATGACCTTAGAAAAGTCACGACATTTTTTTTTAATGAAAAAAAGCATATCGTTGACTTGAAGGAGGCCACGTGTATATAAAACTTGTTTTTCTCATCAACATCAGATAAAGAGAAAAAAATATATAAACTCAAATAAAAATCTTATCTGCAAAATGAATGGAGGAGAACTCCTTTATATATATATATATATATATATATATATATATATATGTTCCTGTATTTCGGCGAAAATTAATTAAAACGTAATTAACTCTAATATTGCCGTAGTGAATTAAATACACTTCCCTTCGTATATTACGCCCAAATTCAGTCATGCTAGCTGGCTGGGTTAATCCAAAAAATTTGAAATTCAGGCATGATCTCCACCATGTTTTTAGTTGAACTGGAGAAATTATATTGACCAGTTAAATTTTAGTTGATTTAGATAAAATTATAGTGACCTCAAACCCAATTCAAACTTAATCATATTAAAATTATTTTTTTTAAAAAAATATTATTTTAATAAAAATAATTAACCCAATAATTTGTTTTTCTAGTTCAGCCTCGAGAGCAAAGTATGTTCTCCTATATAGAACATGATGAGTTCATGTTAATTTAAAAGGGGACAAAAATAGTATTTTCGCTGTAAAAAAAAAAAAATTAAATCAATCACAAGCTCAAGGCAGCCTTCTTAAGTTGTGAAATGGAGCCATGCATGAATTGAATTAAGAAGATCGAGAAGAAACCCTGTAGCAAAGGTAATGTTTAAGAAATTGGAGTACGTGGCCTTTTTCACGTTGGAGACAGCTAATATGAATCTAGAAAGCGTGGATTGCACTTTCAGCCTGAAAATGATATATATATTATTATGAATAAGACTTGATACCCCTTATTAATATATATATATATATATATATATAGTAAGATCTTGCATAACAAAATTATTATTATTATTATTATTATTATTATTATTATTATTATTATTATTATTGCTGCTGCTGCTGCTGCTGCGATTATTATGTACGTACGTAGAGAGAAAGATTGGAGTTTATATTTTATTTTAGTTTTCAAAGAGAAGGGACAAGTGGCATTATTGATAAGCAGAGGACGGCACCAAATCCTGTTGACTTCATTTTGTTTCCTACCCTTCGCTTGGATTACTATTTATAGTATACACACTCAAGTATATGATGCCCATACGGACGCTACTTCGATTTCCTTGTTCGAAAACTAAAGGATAAATCTCACCTTCTCTACCTCCGTGTAATTTCTCTCTATAATTACTTACTATACCTAGCAGTTGAGACTACGGCAGCATGGGTAGAGCACCTTGTTGTGACAAAAATGGGCTAAAGAAAGGTCCATGGACCCCGGAAGAGGATCAGAAGCTGGTTGATTACATACAAAAACACGGCTATGGAAACTGGAGGACACTTCCAAAGAATGCTGGTATGTTAATTACTGGTTAATTTGTATATCGGTTTGATACTGTCAGATTTTGTGGAGTTCGTGTTGATGGGTTTTTCTTGTTCTGTTTAGGGTTGCAAAGGTGTGGAAAGAGTTGTCGTCTTCGTTGGACTAACTATCTGAGGCCTGATATCAAGAGAGGTCGGTTTTCTTTCGAAGAAGAGGAGACAATAATTCAGCTGCATAGTATATTGGGAAACAAGTAAGTCTTGTATTCACAGGCATACATGCATGGTTGGTTAATTTTTCCATAGTTTGATTCTAACTTACTTTTTTTTTTTTTATTTGTTTGATTTATTGATTATAGGTGGTCTGCCATTGCTGCTCGATTGCCTGGAAGAACAGACAACGAGATCAAGAACTACTGGAACACACACATTAGGAAGAGGCTTCTAAGAATGGGAATTGATCCGGTGACTCATAGTCCAAGACTTGATCTTCTTGAACTCTCCTCAATCCTGAGCTCATCTCTTTACAACTCCTCTGATCAAATGAACATGTCAAGAATGCTTGGTGTCCAACCTTTAGTGAACCCAGGACTTCTAAGGCTAGCAACATCTCTCTTATCTTCTCAACGTGACCAAACCCAAAACTTCGTCATCCAAAATGGTCAAGAAGAAAACCATCTTCCCAACCCACAAGTCCAACAAAGCCAATACGAATCGATGATTCATCAAGCTAATAACCAGTTTCAAACCCCAGGTCAAGAAATGCCTACTTGCACCACATTGACTACCAGCCCTTGTGTTACATTTTCTAACGAAGCACGAATTATGGACCCTAATGTGGACCAATACCAGTCAAGTACCATTACCAACTTTAGCTCTCCAAATTCTCAGTTCAGTACTCATGATCAGTGGCAAAGCAATGGAATGGGCTCCAATTTAGCTGAAGATTATTATATGCCTGTTGTATCAAGTTACAACAGCAACGGCTACTATGGGTCTGACCTTATGGACCCTTCTTCCGAGACCTCGACTTTTATCTCCAACAGCAGCAACCAGAACTTTGGTTTTGCTTCAGTTTTATCAACTCCTTCTTCAAGTCCTACGCCATTGAACTCCAATTCAACTTACATCAATAGCAGCAGCGCTGAAGATGAGAGGGAAAGCAACTGCAGCAACATCTTGAAATTCGAAATCCCAGATATTTTGGATGCTATTAACTTCATGTAATCTAATGTAATGTATTGGAAATCAATGAAATTGATCAGAATAGTTCTCTTCTTTAATTTTCCCATCCAAATAATAATTAAGTACTAATTTGAATTTTCTTACCTTAATTACTTTATCAGCAAGCGAGCTACCCATGTTTTCTTTCCTGTCTATATTAAGTAGAAGTTTCCATTGTTGATCACTCCGTTCACTTCTTTTATCCCATTAATTAACATGCCATCTTATTACAATCACATTACCATTTCTTGGATTTAATTACTTTTATTAATGATCATAAAAAGAAAATGTCTCTCTTCCTATCACGCACGTACGTACGTACCCATTACTTAATTAATATAAAAACTTTAATAATTGAATTTCTATACACATAAGATTTATATTTGATATTCGAAAAAAAAGATTTATATTTTTAAATTAATACTTGTGTCTTATCGAACAAGAAAAAGGAAAACACCATTTTTGAGGTGTTGGTTTTCAAGTTGAAGTTAATAATTTGTTTCCATATTAATATTACTTCAGAATTAAATTCAAAAGGAGATATATTGTGTAATAAGATTTCTTTTGTGAATTAATACGCTATAAATCGAAAATACAAATGGAAAGATCACAAAATTGTACAATCAAGCAATCATAGGGAAGTAAGATACGGCTCCAAAGATCCCGAAAACAGTCAAAATCCGGCGACCTTTCCGGCGAGTAACAGCCGGAGCATGTAAAGTGTACAAGTGTCCCTGCCACCTGTAGGATTAACTGCCCTTTCACGTACTATTAAAGTAGTAATTTACATAAATGCAGGGGGATTATGAAAGCTTTGACGGATAAAAGTGTGCACGTGTCAATGCTTTAGCGGTGACTTATGTTTTTTTGAAAGTTGGGACCACGGCTTGCTTTATTGAAAACCATGGCGTGGCTCTTGCCTCTTGTGCTGCTTTTGTCTCTTTATTATCTTCAAACCAGAGATGTTATAATGACGTCATTTACATGTGGACTCAATTATAGGAGAAATGGGTCCCACTGATTTAGGTCTTGGTTTTAGTTACTGGTTGACCTGGTAATTATTATTAGGGTTTTACCGTTTTTCTAAGGTTAAGGCTTTTCTTTATATAGAGGATTATATATATATATATATATATATATATAGATATTAAAAAAGAGAATTATATACGGTCAGAATTTTCTTGTTAAAAAATTATTTTTTATTTTTATCTCCCTGTTTATTGAATACTGAATTTAATTTATAAATTATTAATCAACAATATGGCTACAATTTAATTGATAAACCCAAAGTAACAAAAATAATATATGTGATACCAAGGAGAGAAGAGCAGAACTGTCAGCGAGGATCCTCCAATGTTTCCATGGCCGTTTAGAGCAATTTAATTTTCGACCAACCGACAACAACAAGATATAGTCCGATATTTCCAATATTAGTTTCTTTGACTTTGAAGAAGAAAACTTCAATATGGTTAAGCCTAGGCCTAGCTAGCTATTGTGAAGTCTCAAGAGTCAAGAGTTATGCAAAGTAAAACGTGCCTTTTATTGTTTTCAATAACAAAAATTAGAGGGTTATACAATTTTTTTTTAATAAGCGGAAGAAATAAAATAAAAGATATATCAGTAGATATATATTAAAATCATCATAATTGTTATATAAAAAACCAAGAAAAATATACAAACTGAGAACTTTAAGAAAAATAACACTATATATCAGAACTTTACAATAATATTAGAGACATCACATCAAGACACAACACGAGAAAATGTACTTATAGAAACAATCGAATTCAAATCATAAAGTTATATTTTGTTAAAAATCTAATTCAATTTAAAAATTTAAGTTATTAGATAAAATTTCAAGATATAATTTATATTATTTTGTAATACATCTCCTCAAGTGAAAACATTTTAGATTTAAAACTTGTATAAGCCTATACTATTTTATATTTAATTTTTATCAAATAAATATAAATTATAAAATTCAAATTCATAACTATTTAATTATTAAAATTCTAATAAATTATAAGATTTAAAATTTAAACTCATAAAATTATTATTCTCTAACATATTCTCTATCCGTATCTTGATTTACAAAATTAAAGGGTATAGGAGATGAATCTCACGTCAAAACGTAAAACATGACAGAAAAATAATTTATACATAATCTGTTACGTGTAAAGCTTGCAGCATACTACGATGCTCACTTGCCCAGACTGTAAACGAAAGTACTCCTGCGTGCAGGTTGGTTCGAAGTTCGGTATATTGCTTGGAAGATTAATCAGATTTCATTCAAACCATTCTCTGATTGCAACCTCTTTCACGACACCTAATGATAAAGTCAAGCAATCAATCACTAGAAAACAAAATGCAATCTCAGGCTAGCTGGATTGTATTTTCTTGTCTTTCCGTGCACATGCCTAAAATCCATGGTCAATTATGTTGGAACAGTTCAAGCTTTAGGGCAAGGATGCATGCCAGGGCAGAAAGGCAATTTCTAACCTCAAGTGAATAGCCTTTGAATAGTTTCTTGAAGTGAGCAAAAGGTGTCTCCTTCCCTTCTTGCCTCTATCAACATTTCAAGTTGTGTTTAGTTAGTTTTTTATATAGAAAGTATATTTATAAAAGTATTAATTAGTTAAAGGAATGAAAATAGAGATATATAAATAAATATATCTTTGGAAAAGTTTTATAATACACTTTTTATTATTTTAAGACAAGAAAAACATGGAAACTTTAACTCTATATTTTTTATTTTGATTTTCTAACTAAACACTAACCAAGTGTCATCCTGAGGTAGGTGTTGTTCATGTTAAGTGATATTTTTATATCATTGAGAACATGGAACTTCTAGCAAATTTCTACTTTTTTAGGTATTTAAATTATTAAAAAATAATATAAATTATATCTTGAGAATTTATTTAACAATTTAAGTTATTGAGTTGGATTGATTTTTTGATATGGTATCAAAATCTTAATGACCAAGCGGTTACAAATTCAAATCTCACCATCCTTATTTATTTGATAAAAAGTAAGTACAATGTAATATAAATATATACAAGTTTTAAGTTAAAAAAATTTTCATTTGAAAAGGTGCTTTAAAAAATAATATAAATTATATTTTAGAATCTCATGTAATAACTTAAATTTTCTAGATTGAATTAATAATTCTACATGAAAAAAAATTAAATTAGTATATTTGGTCTTCCTTACGCGTAAATGAAAAGAAAGTAGAGTTTCAAATAAATCGATCTAGTTGCTAGGAAGCCTATAGGATTTTCTACGAGGAGAACGGGTCAGAGGAGACAGCTGGGAATCTTGACCCCAAAGATCCAAATATTAATAATTATTATTTTCCATTTCTTTCTTAATATTTTACAGTGGCCACCCTAAATGAAAATTTATCAAGCTCCCTTCTTTACGAGAGACAGAACCTTTTTCTTTATTTGACTTTTATAATTATTTTCCCCAAATTGAAGAACTTGGCGTCCTGGTCCCAGATGGTGATTTTCTATTTTATTTACATGGGTGTCCCCAAACAATAACATCGTATTCATTACACATCCCCATTAAAAATTAGCTGGGAGATTATTTCTCAAATTGTAAAATTGAACTTAAGACTCAATTGTACGTGCAAGAAATTACAGAAAACATTTCGCTCTTTTCTTTAATTGTTTAATTCATGGAAACATTTCAGAGAGATTGAGAATTCTGAGATCAAATCTTAGGAGAGATTGTGAAACTTTAAGCATTGAAAGTATTACCATTATGCTCTTAGACTTGTTGATCTCACAATGAGCTAGCCAAAACATCATCAATTGAATCCAATTCATGTTTTGTGTAGGAATTGAAGTGTAGTGATACTAGTTATATCATTTAATTACAAGCAGTAGTTGTTTAAAACAATGAAAATATATAGAGGGAAAACTATCAAGGAGGGTTTAGAGCAAATTTTTTGGATCAAATGTAGCCTCACAACATGGATGAAAAGTTCTGCTCAGCTATACATGGTCAATCCCTGAATATTTAGAGCACTTAGGACCACAGGAAACCATAATGTCAAAAGATCACCGTATTGATTTCCAAGCAACATCATACAAGAGTCGACTCCTCGTACGATTAGAAGCTCAATCCACATCTAGTTACCGACTCTCTAAGTCAATTAAAGCTCCCAAACTCCCATGTGTGTACGTAAGCTCTGCATCATTTATACATCAAAATGCTTGATTTTGTGTGGAGTTTAGGTCTCGACGTGTCAAGAAAATATATACAGGACAATTTATGACACTTTTTGCTTGTATGTATGTATCTGACTATAAACCGACCTTAGGAGAGACAGATTTCACTTTCTTGATCGACCGTCCAAAGAAAAAGCCCTCCTAAATGGTTTTGAATAAAGTAGGCTCTTGAAAGTGTTTTGATGTCTTTGCCAGTGGTTTTATTTTCTTCGTTTTGCATGTGTTTCAATGCTTTGAGGATGAAGCTTTCACTAAAGAAAATTTATGTGAAAATGGGAAAAGGGGGGCCTCAATATGATCATAAATAGATTTATCGTAGAACTCATGGCCTTGTTGACCTAGATTTGTCTTTCTTTTCGAGAATTCTTCAGATTAGAAAGTTAATTTCCAGGTTAGAAATTGTGGGTTAGAGTCAATTTGTTTTTTGCTGGAATAGAAACAACAGGTGTTTGCTATGTTGGACCGTGGGGTCGAAAAGCAGGCAAGACGCTGAATTGTAACCTGAATTTATCCACGTGTCAAGCTTAGGATAAAAGATGGTAAACTTTGGGGGTGTTTACTTTTACTTGTTAATTAATTTGATATGTTACATAGCTTATCCACCAAAGTCTATAGTTCCATAGTCAGCATGAATTAATAAAGCAACATGCATGGTGAAAAAAGTCCGACACTCGATATATATATATATATATATATATATATATATATATATAAGAGAAATTAGAATTGATAATATTCGAGCTCCAAGTTTAATAATATATAGTTGATTTCAAGATAATTAGCTGAAATTAATTGCGGTAAATGACAATTTGTAACATGACATATATAAGGTTAATGGTGCTAGCTAATTAATTTTATTTAGAAAACAAATTAAGTTCATAATGATAGTGTTTAGCACCTCTCATCATGTCAAGATCGAGATGCCACATCTAAAACTATTCGAGTCAAAGAAATTATGTCATAGCCGGCAATAACACTACTATATATGGATAATTGTAACATTTTTATGATTCACGTACGGTATAAACATTATTATTTGGAAAATGACTCCTATCTATTAACTAACTAATTAATTATCGTGGGGTGAGATTTGACTTACCATGATAAATTTACTGCT
>Ga0325401_1004529_pt1 | contig 13115 bp, 10 predicted proteins | sample PopdelMetagenome_FD_205666 | JGI IMG/M metagenome (GOLD analysis project Ga0325401, IMG submission 205666) | Populus deltoides microbial communities from Bellville, Georgia, United States - Xylem-PdKOR-R2 | ecosystem: Host-associated > Plants > Phyllosphere > Stem > Wood/Secondary xylem | place...
AAAAAAACGTTTTGGATGCAAATTATTATGCTCATAATTTGGCAAATTAATCAATATCCGATCCATGTCAAATGAATTCACATTAAAAAGACAAAGAAAATTACATAATTTACGTAACTTTCACAAATCAAGTGAAATATACAAGGCATCTCTTATTTTTAGAAGTTGCCAAGATGGACCCATCTCGGCCAACAGCAACATCACAATTGGCATGCATCCGATGGCGCTTACTATCCCACGTGGACAGCTTAAATCGAATCATGGCCGTTACATCTAATCGAAAAACAACCGCTCCACGCGCACGATCTTTCCTAAATACCCTCCAACGGTCACTATTCACATCCAGGGTGGCCCCTTTCAACACCTTGGACAAAATAGTTGTGTTTTTGGGCTCTTGGTAAAATGAGTCCACTAAGGGTGTAGACCCAATTTCTCGATCTCTATAGTAAACAAAGGCTTCCACCGAATCATAATAATACCCAACTGCTCGGTTTGCGTTCCGGGCTGTGACATTGAAACTTATCTCAGCATTTTCGAACCCATCAGGTTGATCCAAACCCGGAATAAAAAAATTCGAGATAAGGATCCGAGGACGATGTGGGCGTAAACTGAGCCATGTTATGAATACAGCAATACCACCAACGAATAGAAGGGTTAAAAATATGCCACATATAATCTTGGAGATCCGAGTAGTAAGGCTGTCGCGGACTCGATTAACATAGTAGCTGGCGGAATGGCGGCGTTTGATGGGTTTGGGTTCCTGTTGATGGTGAGTGGGTAACTGTTGGGAGGTGGACATATTCACTTGGCAAGAAAACGAAGGGGGTTTCGAAAGAATTTTGATGGATGGAAGTGTTTGAGGAGTTGGGTTTTGTAGCTTAGCTAGGAATGTTGAAATGGAAGTTAAGGAATGTAAGTATTTGTCTTCGGGAAGGAAAGAATATATTCTTGTCATTGTTTCTTCCATTGGTTTTTGTTTTCTATGTTAATATTATGTAATTGTAAGAGCTTTATTACTTGATCGTGTCATGTTAGTGCCTTAAAAGTTTGCTTTGCTAGGTGATAATTAATTTCGTGATGGATAAAAGTAAAATGGTAAAAATCTAAGAAGACTCCGAGATTACCAAGTATAAAACCAAAGAATCCCTTGGTTCAATATAAAAAAAAAAAAGACAAGAAAGTAGTCGATATGTATGCATTTGGGATAAGTAATCATGTGGTTCAAGCAGATTTATCTGATAGTCCAAAGAGAGTACAAAATGTTGTGGCATAAACTAGTCTTTGGTTTTGTGCAAGAACAAGGTATAAAGGTTCCTCTCCAGGTCTTTTAAGGTATATGAAAAGGATAACTACAAAGGATACCTACATATAATATAAAGGTTCCCCTCCAGGTCATGCCAGGCATATAGTGTATATGAAAAGGATAACTACATACGCAGTCCTCCAACTTTTTCTAGTTGAATTGCTTCCATTGAGGTATCTCTCACTTTAAAAATTTCTAACAAAATATCATACATTATTTGACCGATGCTCTTTTTATGGTATTTTGACAGTAGCTACATTGTAATATTAAATTATTTTAAGGAAAAAATAAAGTTTTGTTTTCTTACAAGCATAAAAAAAACTGCAATTTTAAGGTATTAATATATAGAAAATTAAAGTAGGAATATTACTAAAATGAATTAGAAATAGGTACTTGTACTAAAACTATAGAGGAATGAAAATGAAAGAGAATAACTTGAGCTTGGATGGGTGATTTCTAAATGGGATATAAATTTTTTTTGTTCATATTTTCAAATTAACTTGCATGCTGAATGAAACTTCGGAGCAACTTGTATATCAAAGGAAACGAAAATGTCTTTTCCAAGTGAAAAAAAAGGGTAAAAATCTTTAGCACAATGAGCTTTGCGCCCTTCCATATTCCCATGAAAAGTGAAACGGTTCAATTTTAACCTCTCCAAGTGAAATCATAAACCCTGAGTCATAATGGCCGCTAGATGGGCATATAGCCCAATGAGTACTTGTATAATGATCGATCTTGTTTTGGGATATGTGATTTGTACCGAACATCTCCCACTATAAATCTTAAATGTTAATTATTTAACCATCGTGATGTCCTAGATTGTTGCTTTTCTAGTGTGTATATTATTATTAAATAATCTTGCGAATGTTTTTATGAGAATAGTAAAACATTTCTTTGAAGAATTAATGGTGGAAATGTGGAATTTTATAAAGGAAAAAAGGAGAAGAAATGTTTATTCTATTTTATCCTTACAACTCAAAATCACACGTACGCTATTATATAATTGAGTATTTTAAAATTATTAAACTCACTCTACTTAGCTAAAGATTTAAATCATGGATTGGATATGTTTGTCACAAGTAGATATCAAGACAAAATAAGTGTGAGATAAATAAGAATATAAAAAATAAATTGTAATCTAGTTTTCTAATAACTAGAACTTAATTAATTTTAAGTGATTCTATAGAGATTTTCGGTAAGAGCTTTTTTGGAAACCTGGTTTAAATCACATTTCTTTAAAATTTAATTTTTAAAAAATATTAACTTTTTTTATATTTTCAAATTATTTTGATATACTGATATTAAAAATAATTTTTTTTTAATATTTTAAACCGTAATCATTATCATATTTTTAAATATAAATAAATAAAAATATAGTACTCATCCATGCGGTTCACTTTTTCCTTTTGATTATTTTATTCAGGATTGTGGAGTTCTTAGTCGGTGCATAATAAGTAAAGTAACAAAATAGCTAACTGCTTTGATTTAGGCATTATCTTTTTCTATTGTCCATTGACTTAATTTATAATTATTACCTGCCCCGGTATCTTTGCCATGTTTCACACGCTCTTCTTAAGAGAACCTAGGGCTGGACTTGTACAAGCCTATTAAATATTTGATTAAGAACATGCAAAGCCAAATCATATATGTTTTTCTGTTGAATCTGGACTGGTGGAGAAGGATATCATACCAAATCATTGCATTAATTATTGATCGAAATTACCCTTGGTTCAGATAATGCCCTCCATGTTTCTAAGAACATGCAGAAAACTTTATTTTATTGAATTGGGTATTTTTAAGCAATTCCCTCCAAGTAGTGTTTCTCGGAGAAATTTAATTTCCCTGAACTTTTATTAGATTCGGATTGAAGATGATAAGAACAACTTCTTTATAAGCCAACAATGAAAAGCTATTTTTTTCATCTATTCCTCGCTATCTATTTTAATATTTCAAGTGACATAAATTGGACCCCGGAGATTAGTTACACCGTACAAAAAGCTACATGTGATGTTGAATGACTGGCATTTGATGCTAACGGGACAGCTACAGTAGATTCAGAGATCCAAATTAGAATATCAAAACATGTTTCAGTGGTTAGGTTGGAGATAAATGAATTGGATCGACGCTTCGAAGATGTTAACAGCCTAACTAGTTAAAGTAGGGATCGAGTTTATGGTTTTAAATTTTCATGAACCAAAATAGGCATGGTCCCATCTGAATTGGAATCTTAACTACTGCCCAGTACTGCCAAGGTGAAAACCTGCAAGTGAGGATCACTTGTAACCAGGCGTAGTTTGTCACACCATTTGACTATGCCATGCACACTTGCCCAATGTACCCGTAGTTCGCCCATTGATTGCTATTTATAAAATTAATATATATAGATTAAAATTGATTGACTAGTTGATGTAGTGGATTATAATATTATTACTTGTTATATGAAAAAAAAAAAACAATATGATCGTTTAATTCAATGACCTAAGTGATCTAGAGTTGTTTTATGTCATGTCAATTTTGAAATCTAATTTGTAAAAACTATATAGAATAATTAAAGTATTATTCTATAGTTCAATTGTTTTTATACTTATCATGAATTTACATTACAAACTTTGCTATGCGTGTAACAATTTAGAATCAATCACATAATTTAGTTTATTTTACATTAAAATATAAATTATTATACGCGCAACAAAGTTTAGGATATAAATTATAATTTTTAAAAATATATAAAAAATAAATATAAAGTTAATTAACTTATAGGATGGCCAGGATGATTTTCCCAAATTAAATGCCACAGTAATATTGCTTACAAAAAATTAATTCTAGTGCTAATAACGTCATGATGTAAAGAGTGTAATACTTCATATTAGATGTACAGTCAACTTGTTTTGCAAGTCCATTTTGTGCTCCAAAAGAGGATAAAAACAGTTGTTATCACCCATAGAAATTGGTAGCCCATAATTAATTTTTCGTTTCCTGTTCTCACACATGGAATTCACTTGAGAAGGCGAGCAAGTCAACTAATTTAACTAGAACTTTGCTCGAATTGCCAAGCCAGTATTGAGATTTAACCCATGCAGAAAGGTAAACAAAAAAAAAATAATATGAAAAACACCAAAGTTACTATTTAGTGGTATTTGAACCACTTTTTATTATTGATGGAGTAATGTAACGGATTTCCACACTTTAAACAATTAAGCAAATCTTCAAGGAAAAAAGAAAAGAATTATTAAAAAGGGACGTGCAAGCCATACAAATCTTTCCATGCAAAAATAAAAATAAAATTTTATTCCATAATGACACTAAACTTTAACTAGTTAACCTTGCTGCAAACTTTCCTGATTTCACCAGCTTTACCGGTTAGAACTTCAACCCTGCCCATATTTATCATGGAAACACCGAAGTCTTTGAAGAATGTAGATCTATGGGTCGCAGCAGATTGAAGTTTAACATAAGCTTTTGTCTCACTGTTGTCAAGGAGAGCTGCATCAGACTGGAAAAGTCCCCTTCTTTTAGCTACGAGTGCATAATAGCTGTTATCGAATGTCCTCACACTTCCAGGATCCATCTCTACTAGCGTAGTTTGATCTCCTACCTTGCATTTATTCTTCAGTTTTTCTATGTATTCTGAGTCCAATGTGGGATCGGTGCCATCCTTTCCGGTGGAGTTGTAAAGCCGAGAGCTGAATGAAGAGCAATGAGAAGTGCCAATGGTGTGCCCACCTTTGTGCCAGAACAGAATAATTAGGATTTACTTCAGTACAATTTCTTTTTACAAGACTCTCTACAAAGAACCTGAAGTGAAATGCTTAAGTACCTGAAAGCACTACAAGGTCCTTCACGCTTAGACCCTTCGAACGAAACATTGATATCAATTGAGAAATGTTTGCAAAAAATGGTGGCAGGTTTGTCAAGGGCTCTGAAAAATTGGACACCCTTCCATCCCTTCTTCCAGTTTCAACCTCCCAGAAAGGTCCCATAGTCTGATAGGATAAATTATTATTAATTAAAACCATTCTGTTCCTTAAGATTTTTCTTTCAAAAGAAATATATAATTAACTTGAAAGAAATTTCTTACCGCAACCGTGACATCCCTAGCCACAATGGCCAAGATGTCTGCACAGGAAACTACTCCAGGACACTCCTTTTCTAATGCAGTCTTGACTCTGTCAATAACTTGATATCCTCTGAGGCTTAAATTTGGAGGTGAATCCTTTTCAGCTTGGCCAGTACTAGAGTTCAAAAGCACTGAGCCTTCACAACCCTGTAGAAATATATAATTAGCTAGTCATCATAAGCATTGTACATGAATTCAAGCAAAAAAAAAAAAAAAGAGCTCAAAACTGTTTCAGGATTTTCAAATGATCAGAGATGGATTAAAGGCTCACATACCCTAACAAAGCAGTCATGAAAGTGCATCCTCAACAAAGGACCACTAAGGCTAGGAGCTACTTTCATCACTTGATCCATAACCTCTTTCACAATAGCCTCAGCTTTCGGACATGTATCCTTGTAAAACCCTACCTTCAATTGCGCATTTGCCGAGTTAAAGACAAATACCAAGAAAATGATTTGAAGAAAGATTAGACATGGGGAAAGCTTTGAACTAGCCATGTCAAGGTGACAATGTCAATGTTTTGAACCTTGATTTCTTAGTGAGAACTCAATGAAACATGCCAACTCTTTTATACTAGCCTCGACATACTGTTTATATCATGGGAAAAGCTGTCATTACAAGATGTTTGATCTGCTATTCCCTTCAGAAAGTTAATTAATAATATGGTTTGCTTTTGTTATTTAAATTATGTGGTGGTGCATAATCATATCCTAATTTTCTGTTGACTTAATTATTATAAGATTATGATGGCTCCATTTTCATAATATAAAGATGAAGCTGCAGGTAATGATCTGTGACAGCACAGTAGAGTAGGAATGCTTCATGTGATCGCTCATTGGATCCACATTATAAAACAAAGTAACTAAGCTATACACAATCAAATTTGAGCAATTCAAGGGGATGAAGGAATAGTTGACCGTAAGGCAGGCGGTAAGATGTCCATTCTACCACTCAATTATTAGCTAGCTGAATTGAAACTTTAACTTGCTTGATAAAAATGAACATATAATTGAATTTAAAAAATCTCAATTGGTTGTCGACACCATGGCTGCTTCTCTCAATGCCACTTGGACTAATTAAGATTCTAACAAAGTCAGATGTCTAGTGATCACAACGTCAGACATGGTGGTCATCATGCTAACAAACTGCTGAATAAATTTTGAAGTTAAGACATTTTCACCTGGTAATAAGCTTAAATTCCAAGTTTGTCTTTAATTAGGATAGAAATAAATAGAAGATGGTGAAATCCTTTCTTATCATTTTTTTTTTATCATGATGCCCTGCAGCATGCCAAGGAGCTTGTGTGATGAGAAAGTACCTCAGCAAATATTCTACTTCTGATCATATATAGAAATCAACTTGTCTATATCATAATGGTCTTGGCTTGCAATAATATTGATCCACAAAAGTTTTTTAAGGAAATTATTGATCTAATGTTATTTAAACTTTCATATCAAAGTTATATTAAAAAATAATATAAATTATTTTCAATATCTCATTCAATAATTTAAATCTTTTAATTGTATATAGTATTTTTTCAAGTAATCTTGAAAAATCAAAATTATTAATGTGATTTAGAATTGAAATAGTTCAGACTAAGAGTGTATTTTCTTCTACTTTTATGTTTGTTGTAGAGTACAACTCTCTAAAATAAATAAATAAATAAAAAACAACAAATTCATACTTTTGCTACTATAAAATAAAAACAACATATATAGGCGTCTAATCTCTAAACTTCTTTCTTATAATAAGTGAGACCACGTCTACATGATGAGATAGCCATTTTTGAAAGCCACCATACAGAGAATTGCTATTAATAGCTTGCTAGTTTGGTGGTGGGTTCATTAATGGAGCATTTAAATTAATCCAACTTGAAGATTATATTCTTTAAGTCTCGTACTTACTCACGTTTGTAGATATTCATTTATATGATTTTAAAACATAACCCAAATTGTTTAGAATTTTAGATTCTCTTAGTTGCTTGAACCATGTTCCATCCATCTACCCCATATATTGTATGCATTTAATTAAGATCGTCTTGCGTATATGTTGTCTGTTAATATAAATATTTTCATAACTTTGAGCTATTTACTTTTAATTTAATTTTTAGAGAGGTTAAAAATTAGATATTGAAAAATCAGGAATCTCTCTCACACACACCAAAAACACTGTCCACCACACACGCATTGGAAATAAGAACAAAGAACAAAAAATTGACTCTCTTTTCTATCTTAAAAAAACTGATCACGCCCAGCAACCCCAAGGGAACTAGACCTCGATCACCCATTTCCCCCTCAGCTATAGTGATTTCTCTCTGCATCAGCATCATTGGTTCCACTGTGATTAGCTTCACCAGCACCTCTGCATCAGCATCGTTGATTCCAATGTGATCGGCTTCATCAGCAGCTCCCTCCCTATCGGTGCAACAACAGCAGCACTGGCTTCAGTACCAGCCATCAACAACAAACTCCAGTAGCTCCTCTGCATTCCAAGGCCAGCAACGTGACCAGGAGCAGCAACTTTCTCCTCAACCGTGCAATAGCAGCACCTCAGGCCGACTGCTCCTCCTCCACCAGCTACTTCCTGCACAACAAACTCAAAGTTCCAGCAACAACAACCACCACACTCGACAGCAGCAGAGCCAGTCGCAGCCTCCACCGTGATCCTCCAGTTCCAGCATTTCGTCTTCTCCTGTTCCAGCTACTCAGCAACGTGAACGCCAGTGACAACGTCCAGCCTCTCCACGCTGGCAGCTCCTCCACACCAGCAACAACATTGCACCAGCAGTGACCTCTTGACAGACCGTCCTCCTACAGCAACTGCAAAGGTGGTTCTTCCCAGTTACTGTAAAGATATCAACGGCTCTACGTCTGTCAAGTGTCAAAAGATTAGAGATTAATATTGTTAGAATGCTGTTAGTATTGTTTCTTAGTTAAGTGAATCTGTTAGCATTATTTCAGTGCAAAAAAAAAAAAAGAACAAATACCGTGTAGTATCTTTCTAATACTGCATATATAAACTGAGAATTAGTGATGTGAACATTTAAGCAAAAGCAAATAATAAAACAGTGCTAGAATTCGTCTTCTTCTTCTCTGTATAACAGATTCATTCTCTGTTCTTCTTCCTTTCTACTCTCTGCTCTTTCTTCATTTCTGTTTCATTTCTATATAAATATTACTGTCTATCAGTTACAGCAGCATTAGAGTTTCATCATCCCAGGCGCAGCAACATCAGCTTGCTCCAGCAGTGGCGCAGTCGCCAGCACCGCAGCGTGCATCTTCTCTGAATAGCAGTGTCAGCCGCCAGCTCTTAATTATTCCTCCACCAGCAAGCTATCAACCCCAAGCATAGTAACTTCTTCTCCCCCTTCCTCCCTCATAAAACTAAAGGCACTAGGGTCCTGTGCATGAAAATACACAGAGAATTAATTAATTACTTGTTGGCAATGACTCTTACCAGCAATCTTCAAGAGGTCACTGATGGTGTTTTTTTTAAAAAAAGTGGTTAGATCCAACTCACTGAGTCGTGCTAGTGTTAAAAAAATATGATTGGATATATTTTAGCTCAACCCACACAATTGAGGTTAGATCCAACTCCAATAAAAAAAAATAAATACAAGCTGTTGGGCTGTTTGTAGACCAAACCATTGAGTTTGGGCCTCGAGCCCTAACTTCTTAGTTTTATTGATTTTTATTTTAATGTCTTGAGAGAGAAACAAGCCGTAAATAATTTTTAAAAATATCTAAAACAATCATTAATCTTTTTTAAAATTATTTGTAGATCCTTGCATTTTTTTTTAATATTTGGGTTGTAAATTTATACTATAAGATGTTGATTCAATATCAAGTATATCTGTTTTTCTTTAAAAATTTCAGAAAATCATAAAAATAAAACTCTCTTATAAAAAAGATACAAAATATTTTTTATTTATTTGCATATGACAAAGTCTCACAAAAATACAAAAATCATGTTTTTGCTAAAAAAACAAAAAAAAACATATATGTTGTGTTTTAGAATTTTCTACAAAATACATATTTGCATGCATTTTGCATTTAATAACTAATTTATTGAATGCATGAGAATTTAATTAATATTTCAATAACTCATAAAATGTTAATTAATTAGAATTAATGGTCAATATTTGAGTAAAAACATTGAACCTATAAATAGATTGATATTTAAATATTAGGAATTGACTAGAAAATTCATAAAATTATTATGAATATTCATCAATTTAATTAAGAGTATTTTTCACCACAACACACGAGTTATAGAAAACCCTTCCGCCTTCCAGGATAGGTGAACCCTGTCAAGGCACCTATATGGATTATTTCCATAAGAATTTATTTGGGTACATAAGCTCATAAAGAAAATTTTTTTAAAAAAAACTAGATTTATTCATACGAATAAATTCTCATCCTAAGCTATAGATAGACCACCGGTTAGGAACTCATAAAAAGACCACACAATGCAGTTTACCTTAGATATGGTGCTTAAAAATGTTAATATCTTTTTTAACCACAAACAGTCTCTTATCCTTAAAATCTTTGATAAAACTAGTATACTCGGGTTCTTTAGCGATTTTTAAACTAAACAACTAGACAATAGATATCACAAGTAGTGTTGTATCATAAAGGAAAATGTATTGTTATTTTTTATTACTTGTATTGAATCTGGTAAATGATTTCTGAAGGCTTATATATGATAGAGGTTGATAATGTGATAAGATTGGGAGTTTTAGTTGCTCAGCGTGATGATGTTGTGGCCTCTGTCAACTTATATTATCAAGTGAGGCTAGTTACATTTTCTGATTTTCCAACTGGCGAAGTCAAATTCCTCTAAGCAATGGTTCTAATGGAAATGAAGGTTGAAACTTTGTAATTGAAATTTCTTCCTTTCAATTGAAGGAAAAATTAACAAAGTCATTTATTTCTTCCTAATCATATCTTATATTCATGCTCCTTGCTAGCTCAGTTCTGATTGTTGTGGTGTTGCCACATATATTTGCATGAGCAGGTGTATATATTCCTGTATGGTTTCACAAGGGTTCCCGGCCCTTCCTCAACCATCACCATCATCTCTGCTTGTACTTGTTGGACCCGGGACAGGTTGTGTTCCTTTTCATGGATTTGTAGAGGAAAGAGCCATGCAAGATGTGTCTGGCTCAGCTGCTCCTATTTGGAATTTTTTTTTTGTTGTCGAAATGAGGAGAATGACTTTTTGAACAGAGATTTTTTGTTGTCTCATGCACAGAACGGGGGGCCACTTTGCATAGCAAGGGGTGGAAGGTTTTATGTAGCCTTCTCAAGAGATCAACTACAAAACGTTTATGTGCAGCATCAGCTGAGGAAACAGAGCCAGACGGTTTGGGATTTGCTATTGAAAGGCGCTTGCATATCTGTTGCAAGTTCGGCAACCAAAATGCCCTCAGATGTAATGTCAGCCATGGTGGAAATTATATCCGAAGAGGCTGGATTTTCAAGGGAAACTGCTGTTTTGCAGCTTAGGAGATTGGAAAAGGTTGGTAGATACCATGTTGAAGCATGGTCCTGATCTCTGCTGGGTTCTTGCATTATGGGACAATTCCATTGGAGGGAAGAAAAACTAGCTTCTAGCTTGTTGTAAAGGTACGGGAACTTCAAAATTGATTGACAATTGCGCAATTTATATGCTGTTTGATTTAGTAACAATAACAGGAATACAGTGTATGATCGTTATCATTAATGTATCTAGCAGCTTTGCTTCCCAGAAGAGATTTTTTTATTCCTTGTATTGTTATAACAATGGGATTTGAGATTGTCTTTCACGCTATTCTTCTCATGTACGATTATGCAAAGTGGTAGCAAGGTTTGTAAATCAAGTTTTCGCCTTCACCTCTCGAAACCGAACTCTGAGTTATAATATGATTCGGTGGGTATTTGTTATTGTATTTAAAATTGTTTTTGGGTGTATTTTAAAAGTGTATTTAACTTCAAAAATATTACATGAATATTTTTTTAGTGTTTTCTAATTTTGATATGTTGATATTAAAAATATATATATTTTTAAGTAAAAATTATTATTGAAAAACATTAAATTTGAAAACTATTATGAAACACTAAAAATATATATTAAATTTTTTAAAAAAACTAATAATTTTTAAATCAAAATATTTTTGAAAATCACAGTGCAAAAGCACAAAACCCTCTTATACACACTTGAAGTAAACCCTAACCCATGCGCATATCGAGGTCGCAAATGTGAATTAGATTTTGGCAAAAATAGGATCACAGGTCTATCTTTTTGCATTGAGAACTTGATATGATCCGAACTCGATATGATAAGAAACGTTTAGGTTGAGTCAACTTGGTTTACGAGAATTAATGATGCAATCATTATATTAAATTTTATGTTTTGAATTGAAAAACATAAACAATCCTCTCTCCTTTTTTTTTTTTATTCGTCATTAAAGTTTGTATTCTCTCGTGCTATTTTTTCTTAAATTTCTAAGTATATTGATAAACAATCCTCTTTCATTTTCTTTTTCAATTCATTTCTATGAATCTAACATAATCTTATGAAACATATTACAAGTTTAACAAGTTAATATAAATTAACTCATATTATTTTTGTTTAGCTATTTTTTATAATAGATTTGTTTTTTCATCATTTAACATTAACTTAGTTGGAAATTGAGTTTATAATTTTTTTTATGAGGTTATCTTGTTATCATGATTCAAGTCGATCGTGAGTTTAATGGATTGACTCTATTTTTTTGTTATTTTTAATTGATTTTTTTAATTAATTAAGCTTTATAATTTTTATTAGTTTTTTATTTGGTTATTTTAATCTCATGATCCGAGTCACGACTTTGATAGGTTAACTAGGTTGACTTGATTTTTTTTAATTTATTTTTTTTCTCAATTGAACCCTTCAACAACTCAATCTTTTTTTTTTAGTTTTTATTTTCAACTTCATCATTTAATATTAGGTTGTTTGGGAAATGAGCTTTCTATTTTTTTTCAATTTGCTTTATGTGGAGTTATCACAAGCTCATGGATTTTTTTAATTTCAACTTCCAATACCGGATCTATTGTAAATTTTGTTTTGTAATATTTTTTTATTTTTTATGAAGTTATCTCGGTTTTATAATCCAGATTACTTATTTAAAAAAGTTAGCTTGAGTTGATTTAAGTTTATTTATTTTTATTTAATTTTATCCTTTAAATAGTATATTGATTGGAAATTGACATCATATTTTTTTAATGAATTTATCTCAATTTTATAATTAAAATTTAATAAATTAATTTTGATAATTTTTTTTATATATAAAAAAATTATCCACTCTGTATCGCCGCGCTCTGCGCTAGCCAATATCTATGTTTACACCATTTAATTGTTTGTTCATTGCAGAAAAAAAATAATATTTTCAAAAAAAAATCTTGATAAACAAGTCATTTTATTAAATTTTGACTTTAAGAGCCCCATTTCTGACATAGAAGCCTACATATTGGTGTGTCACATCATTTCTTTCTTCTAACCTCTTCTTTCCTTTCAAAATAACTTTTCTTCGAAGGAAAAATAATCTTCTTGCACGTCAATTTGGGGCATACTTTTATTTATTTTTAAGAAATTCAGCAATTTATAAAAACATATCACATAAGGACATTTTGGCTAGAAAAACATTCCAATCTAATATTTTTTTTTTTTTGGATT
>Ga0325401_1004538_pt1 | contig 13103 bp, 10 predicted proteins | sample PopdelMetagenome_FD_205666 | JGI IMG/M metagenome (GOLD analysis project Ga0325401, IMG submission 205666) | Populus deltoides microbial communities from Bellville, Georgia, United States - Xylem-PdKOR-R2 | ecosystem: Host-associated > Plants > Phyllosphere > Stem > Wood/Secondary xylem | place...
TTAATGGATTAAATTGTTTAAAACTACTTGTTTTTATTATTATTATTCTACTTTACATTCAATATAAAATATCTTGATAGACTATTCCATCCCTAGTTTTCAATAAAATTAAGGAGTATCTGTTTTGCACTGAAATATTTTTTTAAAACATTAAAATTCAAAGAAAAAAAAGTATATAGAAATTGTAAAATTTTAATTTCCCTATTAGATTTTTTAAAGATAAATATTTTATTAATGAATAATACCTAAAACTAATAACATTACCTTAACAGTTATCATCATCTATGAAAAATATAACTAGGTATATTTTAGTCTATCTAAGTAAATAAAATAAATTATGGAGTGGAAATGATAAACCATGGAGTGACAATAACACTGCATTTTTTTTTAACTTTGAGATTGGATGAACTTTCTAATATCATGATTTATTAGACTGGCTAAGAAACCAATAAAAATATAAATATGATGACTGATATAACACCAAACATGGTAATTATAAATAAAATAAATAAAAATAAAATTATTTAAAAAATTTAAACACTTCAATTTGTATCTATAATTCTTTTAGATTTTAGAATCTGACGAGTACAACACTACTCTAGGATCCACTTAGTGCGATCAATGTAGCTATACGTTTATTTTAAAAAAATTGTTAGATAAATTTAATTTACCACATTATTTATAAACTAGATAAATAAATACTAAAAAAATTTATTTGTCTATACTTGTGGTATATCCGATGTGGTAAAAGTCCACTGCCTTTTTTAACTTTCGTTCACGTCACTAACTCAACCGGGACATTATCCTGTTTATTAAAAAAATAAAAGATAAACCGGGATAGTATATGTCTATTTTATTTATTTTTATGTTTTAAAAATATTTTAAAAAAAATTAAAGAGTTTTTTTTTAATATGATGATATTAAAAATAATTTTAAAAAATAAAAAATATTATTTTAATATATTTTTAAATAAAAAATATTTTAAAGACACCAAAACTCGGTAAATATCTAGGTTTCAACTGTGCACGTATAAGTAATCCAATAACCCCACCTCAGTTTTGGACTCCCAACCTCAGGCTTATCCCTCCAAACCTGAGCTCCGGATCCAGCTCAAACTCCTCTCTCGAGTCGACTCTCCCCACTTTCACTCCGTTAAAACCTCCTTCTGGCGTCTTAAAATCACAAACCCCCAAGACCTGTTCTCTCTTTCATTAATCGCATAAATTATAGAATTCGAGGTAATAAAAAAATTAATTATTTTAATTTCATTTTTTTGTTATTTATTTATTTATTTATTTGTCTCATAATTCAATTCAGTGACAATGCTTGGTCAATGGAGATCGTTATCACACAGAGTCCGTGATTAGTCGTGCATACTTTTTTGATCCATCTAATTCTTCAAATTAAGGTCTGTTTTTTTTTAATTTATTTATTTAGTTTTAACTTCCTTCGAGCCACTGATTTTATCTAAACTTCGAAATTCAGGGAACTGTGATTTGAATTTGATCGGTCAATTTTATTGATTGAGAATTTATTTATTTTAATTTAGGTTATTAGCAGTTTTATTTGGTGATTTTTGAGCTGTAATCATGGCACAGAGTAATTGGGAAGCAGATAAAATGTACGTGATCTCGTATTTCTATTTCTTTGATTTTTGTTTTGTTAAATTTTTTTTCAATTAAGTTAATGATTAGGTTTTTGATCATGTTTTGGATTTTTCTCTTAACCGGCTATGTTTGGTAGGCTTGATGTGTACATATATGATTATTTGGTGAAGAAGAAATTGCTTGCCACCGCAAAATCTTTCATGACAGAAGGGAAAGTTGCCCCCGATCCAGTAGGTAATGTGCGAAATCCTACTTTTACTTTGCTTTTTGAGGAGCATATTTTGACGGGGAAAGTAGTTTGTTACATTGGATATAATTATGCGGGTGTTTTTGAAGTCAATGGAAGTGAAAGTAGTCTACTTCTTATGGATTGGCTTTGAACTAGCTGCTTAAACACGGTGTAAAAGAAATTGAAATGTTTAAGATGTAATTATAATTTCTAGTTTGAATGTGCGTGCAGCAATTGATGCTCCTGGGGGGTTTCTTTTTGAATGGTGGTCTGTCTTCTGGGATATTTTTATAGCAAGGACTAACGAGAAACATTCTGAGACTGCCGCAGCATATCTAGAGGTGAGTTTTTAGATTTTAATGAGTGTTGTAAACCTCCCTGTTGAATATGGATCTTGTTTTGATAGTCTTTAGCTGGACTTGTGGTATTGATATATAGGCACAGCAAAGCAAAACAAAGGAACAGCAACAGCTGCAAATGCAGCACTTCCAACTAATGCATCACGCTCAGTTGCAACGAGGGGGTAATAACAACCCAACCATGGGTGGTCCGGTAAATGCTGTTGGTTCCGAAGGAATGCTCAGGCAATCAAATGCGAGTGTGTTGGCTGCAAAAATGTATGAGGAACGACTGAAGCATTCCAACCAAATGGAATCTGAAACATCCCAACCGCATCTTGATGCTAGGATGGCCCTTCTCAAATCCACTACAAACCATCCAGGGTAAGTTTCGTTATAGATGTTAGTAGACAGTGTTTTTACCACTTATTTAAGTGCTGATTCTTTTGCGAACACAGCCAGTTGGTCCAAGGAAATCATGGGAATGTTACTGCTGCACTGCAACAAATCCAGGCACAAACTCAACAGACTACTGTAACTACTTAAACAGCAATAACCATATTCTCTGGGACTATGCTTTCTGTTTATTTGCCTTTTCATTTTCATGTTCTTGATTCAATTTCAATTTGCAGGATGTCAAACAAGAAGTGAACCTGGGTGCTGCCCAGAGATCTTTGCCTATGGACCCTTCAACCATTTATGGGCAGGGAATCATGCAGTCAAAACCTGGAATTGGAAATTCAGGTAAATGCACGGGATCTTGTATTGCATAACCGGAACTCAATACGAAGGCATATAATTTTCACTGTATCCCAGAAATGGAACTCAATACGAGGGCATATAAACATGTGAATCTACAAATTGATTTTCACTGTATCCCAGAAATGGAACTCAATATGAGGGCATATAAACATGTGCATCTACAAATTGATTTTTACTGTATCCCTGTTTGGGAAATTAATCACCTTACTTTTAAGAATAAAGTCTTGAGCTAATCTTGACTTACCTAAATCTTAACTAAAAGAAGAAACTAGAACTTCCACTGCCCTTAAATTACTTTCCTTATTGTTTCCTATGAGATCTCTTGGCCTTTTGACAAAATCTCCATGCAGTTTACAGTTAGTTACTTCAAAAGTTTTGGTAAGAAATAAAAAGAAATATAAGCATGCAAGTACCACGTGCTTCCACTCTAGATGTGGTGATCCAACTATAGCATATAGTATATCAAAATGGGAAAGGTAAAACTGCAAAGTCCTGCAGAGTGCTTGCACTTTTCTCAGTTTATTCGTGCTGCATAACTTGCTTCACTTGATTTTTAACTATTAATTGAGATATTAATGTACTAGCTAGATCCAAAAGATTCTTTTTCCACCAGTTTCCAACCCCAAGAACGGTGTTATAAAGGTTTAGAAGGCTGAGTGTCTCCTGTCTATGTTCATAGTGCTGTATCAACTATTCATTTTCTTATTTAAGTGAATCCATTAAGGATTCCTCTGTTAGCTAGGTACCTGGCTACTTGCACATCTGAATTATTTTTTGAACAAAAGTCTGCACATATGCCCCTTTATTTTGCATGGTCTAACATGTGGGACTGTTTTTCTATGTACTTATTTCCTACAGTATGGGACAAATACTTTGGCCCACCATCATTGTGCAGAGTGAAGCCTTTTTTGAAATCCAGATCTTGCATATTAACAGTAATCAACTGTTTCTTGCATATCCAATTGACAATCTTCCGTCATGTCCAAACATATACAATTGACCATCTTCTGTTATGTCCAAAAAATTAATCCTGTCAATTCAAAATGTATAAATTGTAAACTGACTTGTTTATGATGCCATGTATATCAAAATAGATGTGTCTCATGGTTGATTTAGATTTTAGATAACTAACAAAATGTATCAATTAACAAAATGTATGCAGTGCATAGAGGAATGGGGTATGTGGAATCAAGAAAAAAGATAAATGTCTATTCACCATGAGTCTTTCCTCCAGCTTATTCTTGAAAATTCCAGAAGAATTCTACTGTACTAATCCTCTTAAGTTTTATGTTTATAATATTTTTTTTAATTATTTCTAATTTATGTATCCAGGATTGAATCCTGGAGTCAATGGTCTTCCATTGAAGGGATGGCCCTTAACTGTAAGTTCTATATTGGAGTTCATTTTTATGGGGGTATAGTTAAATATATAGCTTGCTATTCACAACCTAGGCCATTATAGAATATACAGGGAATTGAACAAACTCGGCCGAGTTTAGGTGCACAAGTTCAAAGGCCTCTTTTACATGCTGCAAGTCAGTTTCAGCTTTTGCCACAGCAACAACAGCAGCAGCTCTTGGCACATGTCCAGGCACAAGGGAACCTTTCTGCTTCGCCAATGTATGGAGATATGGATCCACGGAAGTTTAGGGGGTTGCCTAGAGGTCCTTTGAATAGCAAAGATGGCCAACCTAATGTAAAGGATGGATCTATTGGTTCTCCAATGCAATCAACTTCATCTAAGGTAGGATTTTCTTCCTTATAATAATTCAAAATTTGATGTTCTGAACTATTCTAATTGGGTCATGAGTTCGTAATGCTCATTGTGGTGGGTTTGTCTTAAACAGATGAATTTGCCACAGATGCAACAATCATCCTCTCAACAACAAGATCCTTTGCAACCACAGCAAGGACAGCAGGTTGTGTTTCCTTAAATACACATTATGATATACACCTGGTTTAACCTGGAACAAATTGTGAAGTTACTTGAAACCACATGCTTAAGTATCCACTCTCCTGCACTTACTCATGAGTTTTTTTATTAACTAGTGCCATGATGAATTCCTTTTTTTAAATATGCAATGCATAATAATATTGGTAAATCACTGACCAATGCTTGTTTATGGTGTAATAGAATAACCGAAAGAGGAAAGGCCCTTCATCTTCTGGACCTGCTAATAGTACTGGTACAGGAAATACAGTAGGCCCTTCTAATTCTCAGCCATCTACCCCATCAACTCATACTCCTGGTGATGGAATTGCCACAGCAGGCAATTTGCAGCATGTCAATAGCATGTCAAAAGGCTTGATGTATGGTGGTGATACAACTGGAGCTCTTGCATCATCCACAAACCCACTGGTATGTGCTCTTAACAAACTCACTTGCTTTGACATGAATAACCTAGAGATGCGAATGGAACATTGGGAATCTGCTGTTTGGAACCCACAACTACTCCATACTGGTTTATGGAATTCAACTAAAGTTTTAGGACAGAAGAACATCAATTATTAACATGTCTTGCCCTTGCTTGGTATTCATAAACATAAGGTAGTTGATGGATTTATTATCTGGAATATATGGTCACTAGATAATATTCCGTGAAGGAAATTCTTCAAATTTCATCTTCATGGTGATTCAATTGTGATGTCTTTTGATGATTCTGTTTGTTGGTGGGGGAGGAGGTTGTTGTCCATGTTGTTCTTGGTCCTGCTAGTGGAAAAAAATGTCAAGTGCAGGGTTCAGTTTTTTGTATTGTTACAAAATGCAATTATTTTATATTTTTGCCCAATGAAATTTCTTGTCCAAGTATATAAATCCTTTATTGAGTTCTGAGCTTGTGCTGGTATGTTAATGTATTCCTCACGGTAGTGCCCAAAGTTGGTCCTACCCATTGCCTGTCTTTGATTTTACATCTCTCTGCAGGAAGACATTGAACATTTTGCAGATGTTGGCTCCTTAGATGATAACGTGGAATCTTTTTTATCACCTGATGATGGAGACGGAAGAGATTTGTTTGGTACCTTAAAAAGGAATTCTTCTGAACATGCTGCTGAAGCTTCAAAAGGTAAGCAATGTTTTCAATTTCTTCCGCTATTATTTTGTTCGAATTGACCACAGCAATGCTTGTTCCTTAACATCTCAGGTTTCAACTTCAGTGAAGTTAGTTCGATACGCAAAAGTAATGGGAAAGTTGTTTGCTGTCACTTCTCCACAGATGGGAAATTGTTGGCCAGTGCTGGGCATGACAAGAAGGTATAATCCATTGTTTTGTAGCGAGCAAGAATTAATTTCATTTCTGATTTACATGTTTGGGGAAATTTTGATTATTGAACCTTTTACTTCTGTTTTGCTTGCGTTGTTTTGAACTGAATTGCTGATTAGTTAATGTATACCTCCACCAACGTGGAGAAATGTAAAGAGCTTATAATACCCATTTTAAATCCTGTTTTTGATTGCCACCCAATTATTTGCCTTCACCATGTTAAATAGATGATTCAAGTTGGTTTAGAAACCATTGCTTTCATTCCAAGGTTCAATTAAACAGAGCATGAAATTGATGTGATATGCTTTGGGAAACTATTCACTAAATCACTGTTATGCGAGGGTATACATAAAAAATGCAGTAATTTAGACAACATCTTTGTACTTAAGTGATCATTTTCATTTATTTTTTATGTATATGGCATCATCTTGTTTGCCCTATGTGCTTCAGCTTTCTATTCAGCAATTAATTGATGGATAATGGACCAAGATAGATTAGCACTGTTACAGTTATGTAGTACTTGGGTTTATCCATTGGGTTAATACTTAAGCACGAACCTGCCGTTGTTGTATTTCATTGTTCTTGCTGCTGCATATGCTAGGCTAGTTTGTTATTCTTCTAATCTTCTTTTTGTCATCGTGGTTGTTTCCTGTATGCTATCTCTGTATGGTTCTGTTGGACCTGCAGATGAAGAGTGAGCCGTTCCTAAACCTGAAGAGCAAAGGCCTATATAGACCTGATAGGCTCATACAAGGAAGCTACCATGATTAATGTAGCTCATCTCAAGTTAACTAAGACCTTGTTACTTGTTGAATAGGAAGTCAACACAACTAACCTTCTCAAGTTTAACTATTGACACCAACCACTTTAGGTAGTTTAATTGTGTCAATTTACTATTAAATGTTTCAACACGTCAACTTGGTATGTTCAGAGATGAGCAACTTCACCAGTAGAATCGCAATCTCAGCCAAAGCTTCATTCATTACAAACCATGGTTTATATAGTTCATGTTTGTTGGAGAAAGTAGAAGCATCATGAGAATACAGTGAAGAAGGCAGATGATTGTAGAAGGGACATGATCTCTGAAAAATGAAGACCAGAGCTCCCTCGGTTTTCTCAATTCATTTAAGATGATTGCTATACTTCAAAAGTAATTGTACAGTTGCATACTATGGAAAGAAGTGTTTACAGTTTAGCTGAAATATTCTCTGATAAAAATGTGATAATGGAAATGTCTCAAATAACTAACTGAATGCGCGAACTTGGTAACCAAAATGTGGATGCCACATCAGTACACTTATGTGTTTTACTTTTACTCTATCCTGTTACTGCAACTTAATGAAACATCAAGTTATAGCTCCCATAACTTCCAAAACTACCCTTTTTTGTTTTTAAATATTCCCATTAAGAGAAATAGTAAGTTTCATGTATACTATGCTTTAAAAATTGAAGCAGGTATACATTTTGGACACCTTGAATGGAAAGGTGGACATGTTAATGTAGGACTAAGCCAGAATAAAACCATTCCATTAGATATCTGTTACAAGTTTGGTTTTTTTTATCAGCAAAAGCAACTATGAACCGTGAAAGTTGATATCTTGTTGATAAGAATTGATGTGGATTTATATGTTTTCACGTCAGTAGGTTGTTCTTTGGAACATGGAAACTCTGCAAACAGAGTGCTATCCAGACGAGCACACCCACATTATCACTGATGTTCGTTTCAGGCCAAATTCAACTCAGCTGGCAACATCTTCATTTGATTCAAGTGTACGTCTCTGGGATGCTGCAGGAGTGAGTTTTCTACCTCCAATGCTTCTCATATTAATCATTCATTCTTTTGGATCAACTAATTGTCAGTTCCACAAGTTAATTGCTTCCTTTTCCTTTCAAAAACTTTTGGCCATGGGATAACCACGTTTCTATGCTTGCATTTGTTTATTTAATTTCTTGCTTTTGGGGGTGCTAGTTTTTTAATGTAGGTAAATCGTCACTCTTTTTATTTGAGATGCATGTCTTTATTAATGTCATTTCAATGATCTTTACAACAACATGAATCTCACCTTTTCATATATTCATTCTATTGAAAGCAATTTTCAATTTAGATAGCAATCTTTTGAAGTGCTATTTTATTCCCTCGATTCATCTTATGTTACATTGAGGTTCTGGTTAGGATGTTCATTGAAATGTTTTGCTTCTACTCAGCCTGTACACTGCAGCTTCTCTTGTATTATAGTTTGCCAAATACAGTTGGTAAAACATGGCTGTTTGTCCCTTTGATCTTGCTGATGTAAGTTTAGATCCTACATGTGATTTTTTGAGAAAGTTTGATATTCTGGCATCCCTTCTCTTTTAAGTTATAGCCTTTTTATGCCACATTATATTCTGAACTTATGGAAATAGAATCAGATCCTTTGTGTATTTGAAAGACACAAAAGGAATTGGCATCAGTTACTTTATCATGGAATACTAGGATTATAATGTGGTTTATCCTCGCAGCCAAGATATTCCTTGCAAACATATGCGGGGCATACCTCACGTGTGGTGTCCCTTGACTTTCACCCGAAGAAGAATGATGTTTTCTGCTCCTGTGATGATAACAATGAGATTCGCTTCTGGAACATCAATCAGTATTCTTGCACCCGGATATCCAAGGTTAGCCATGAAGCTCCTTTACACGCACACACCGTGCTTTTGTTCTTGAATTTCTGATGGATTTTAGTTCTTGTCTATTCTAAATCTTGGTCATTTGTTGGAGCAGGGAGGTACCACACAAGTTAGATTTCAGCCTAGATTCGGACAACTGCTGGCTGCAGCTGCAGAGAATGTTGTGTCCATCTTTGATGTTGAGGCTGACAGACAGACACACTCATTACGGGTATTGGTCTTAAACTTGGAAGTTGAGAAACCCAATGAAACTCTGCTCTTTCATGTTTGTTATTTGATCGCCATTAAAATAAATAATTTTTTTTTGTTGCTCTAGGGGCACTCCACAGCGGTACACTCTGTTTGCTGGGATGTGAACGGAGATTACTTGGCATCTGTCAGTCAAGAATCTGTTAGAGTGTGGTCATTGGCCACAGGAGAGTGCATTCATGAACTTAGTTCAAGTGGGAACAAGTTCCATTCTTGTGTTTTCCATCCGAGCTATTCCACTCTCTTGGTTATTGGAGGCTACCAGGTACATTTGCTTGTCTTATGGTGATGATATTTCGTGTTTAAGTTCTGACTGTTTTTATTTGCCATGGAAATGAGCTGTTTCCTGTAATTGAACCTGCTTTGGAGATGAGTACTTCGAGTTCCATTTTATTTAAAACAGATCAACCTTGTTATATTTATAGGAAACGTACCAAGGATAAAAGGATTTTTGTTTCAGTTCTAACCCGCCTTATGTTTGTTCATAGGAAACTCTTGTGCTTGTATTTTGGGAAACGAAGTGTCTTATCTTTTTAACTTCATGGGGTCATAATATCCATTTTAGGAGAACTATTGCACTTACAATTCTTGATATTTTTTACTCATGTTGGTTTCTATTCTCTCTTCCCTGGTTTTAATCATTGTTCTAATTCAGTCATTGGAGCTTTGGAACATGGCTGAGAACAAGTGCATGACGGTTGCGGCTCATGAGTGTGTGATATCAGCTTTGGCTCAGTCACAAGCTACAGGGATGGTTGCTTCTGCAAGTCATGACAAATGTGTGAAGATATGGAAATAAGTGTCGCCCATTTGGTGCTTCAAATCCCCATCATCAAGCCTAATGGTCCTTCCATTCTCTGACATGGTCTTCCAGGGGAAAAAAAAAAATACAGGGATGCATTAACTTGATTTATTTTCTTCTATCAATTTAATATTATTTATATGTAATAAGGGGATTCGAGGTTTCCAGGTTTCGACTTTTGCTGTTTGAATGTTGCCTTTGTTATGATCTGAACACAAATTACCCAGAATGAGTAGGTGGAAGTATACTTGCTTTGCTTTGAGAGGTCTCGGCATGCTGATGATTGCTATAAACGGCATCTGAGTTTAAAGCTTTGTGATGGAACATTTCCCATATGCTTCTATTCCGTATTGAAGATTATACCGTCATTGCTAGGATTGATGATTGAATGTGAAGTTGTTTCGCCATATCCTCCACCTCAGGTGACACTGCATTTTGATGCGAGTTGGATATATTTTTTTCTACAATAATAATAATAATAATTATATAAGTAGATTTAAACCTCAAATCCGAAGTGTAAATTTAAAAGTTTATGTATACATTTAAGAAAAAAAATCATTAAATGAAAATAGAAAAATCAAGTGATAATTACAAGTTCCATGTTTAAAGATTTTGTTTATAAAAGTTGAGATACATGATGAAAAAAAATGAAGTTTCTTTATATAAAACATAGAAAAAATTTAGATAAACTAGAATAATCATTTTAAAATTAATTTCATACAAAATAACTATAATTTAAAAGATGTTAAGTAAGCAAAAAAAAAAAGAATGGATATTAATTTAAATATAAATGAAAAAACATTAAAAAAGACATCAATTAAAAAAACAAATTTAGGAAAAAAAACCAAAATTCAATCATGTTAGCCAGCGTGCCTAACCTATCCAGGTAGTCATTTGACAATGCAAGAAAAAAACAAAACTAAAACTAAATATGATAAAAATATTTTTTGAATAACAATATTAATGGCCATCACTTTGATGCTTCCTCTCATACACGCCCACTTGCTCGCTTGCCTACTATATATATATATATATATATATATATATATAATTCTTCATTAAAATATTGTACAGGAATTCTAAAAAAAGTTCTCTCACACTATTGAAATTGTAGCTTGAGTACAGGAAAATTATGACATCAATCATAACATGATTATTTGCGCATATAAAAGTTGTTATTTGATATTTTGTTTGCAACATCAAGGAAAGAAAGAGACATAATAGCTGTGAGGGAGTAGAATTGTGAAGGTTTTGATAAAAGAAAAGGATTTAAATTAATTCAAGCTTGATTTTCATTTAACTATAATAACGACTTAAATTACTTTTTATTCATAAACAACTTACTAATAATCGAGACCCAATTTATTTGCTGAAAAGTTGTTTTCTTTTGAAAAGTGAATTATATTTTGATGTTTGGTGGTGTAATGAAAAATAAGTTGGAAAACACTTTCCAGTGTTTGGTTATGTCATGGAAAATGAGATGAAAAATAACTTATTAATGTTTTATTTTTCTCAAGTTCATTAAAATAATGAGGAACAAATCTTACAAATTAAAAAGTTAAATGAGAATGAAATTGAAAAAAAATATAATTTCAGAAATGATCTCAAATAAAATAAATAATAATCAAAATAATAGAGATCAAATCTAAAAAATAAAAGATGAAGAAATTAAAATAATAATAATTAACATTTCATAAATTATTTCAAATAAAATAATTAACAATCATAAGAATGAGGATCAAATTTGATAGATAAAAAATTTCAATAAAAAAATGATAAGGGAAAAGCAAATAACAATTATAAAAATGAGGATCAAAATTAATATAAAAATTAAATTTTAAGAGATGAAATGAAATTGAAAATTAAATATTCAAAACAAAATATATATAGCAATCAAAAGTTTGAGGACCAAACTTGATATAATTAGCAAATAATATGACATTTCTAAATTTTTCACAACTTCCGGAAAGTGTTTTCTGCCCAAATTTTACAGGAAAAAATTTTCCTGAAAACCAAGCCAAATTTTTCTTTGACTGAAAAATATTTTTCATTGACCTACTTTCTTAATAGCAAACAAACACATAAAAATTTGGAAAATAATTTCCGGAAAACAGACATACCAACAACAAGATCTCAAGTCATGAATTTATTTTGAGTTGCATGCGCCCAAAACATTTAAATATTTTAAATGAATTTAAGGTGAAAATTGTAAAATTTTCTTATTATAAAAATACATAAAAAAATTAAAAAAATAGATTATTTATGTATATTTTTTAAATAAAAAATACTTTTAAAAAACATTGTATCCAAATTATTAAAAGTTGTGAGTTATACCAATACAATTAATTAGTGATTTGTCCTCGAGATGCGTAACGTGATGGCAAAGGGTTGGAGATTTGTACAGCAGGTCTCGAGTTCGAGTCAGGACGTGCATCTCTTGTAAGAGTTTGGGACAGTCGGGGTTTTACTCGCTCACCTGAACCCACAAAATATACTTTCCAGGTAGTGGGGTTTTCTCGAATAAAAAAAATAATTAATGATTTGTATTTGCAAATTATCCCAATCTAAAAAATTTAGAGCAAGATATTTGTATCAATAATTTAAAATTAGCCAGTGGATTCCAATTAATTAATGATTAAGATATTTGTATCAATAATTTAAGTTTAGCCAGTGGATTCAAGATTTAAGATAAGAGTAAATCTGTTAATCCAGATTAATTAATTGTTTTTAAAAAGCATTAAAACCAAGTTGTTTTTTAGAAAAATCTAGATTTTTCTGTGAACCTGACTCGGTATAAACCTTGAATTTACGAGTCCAAGATCGGCCCACCAGCAGCCACGTTTGAGAGCTATGCTCGCAACTGAAGACGCGGCGGCTGTTCAAATTGGTGTCCCCTTACCGACCGACATGGGTTGAGTTTTCCTTTTCCTTTCCTTTGCTTTTTATCTTTTATTTTTATAAGAAAAGAAAAAAAGCCAACCAAAACGCGCATTACGCGAACCGAATAACTAGCTCGTTAAAGAAAGACACCGCCTCGTACTCGTTTTTTCTTTTGCTTCCTCTCTCTCTCTCTCTCTGTCTGCCTCTCTGTCTCTTCAAATTGAGAAAAATGGAAAACAAAGATAACAACAAAATCCCATCAACAGAAGAATCGAAAATGCAATGCCAATGCGACAATAACAAGAA
>Ga0325401_1004539_pt1 | contig 13103 bp, 6 predicted proteins | sample PopdelMetagenome_FD_205666 | JGI IMG/M metagenome (GOLD analysis project Ga0325401, IMG submission 205666) | Populus deltoides microbial communities from Bellville, Georgia, United States - Xylem-PdKOR-R2 | ecosystem: Host-associated > Plants > Phyllosphere > Stem > Wood/Secondary xylem | place...
TTTTTTTTTTTACTATAATTTAGGGTTCAATTGGAAGAAATTGAAGTTTAGAGGTCAAATCTCAATTCTAAAAAGTTAACTTGGTCAAATCAGGAACTTAATTGTATAAATATTGAAGTTTAATGGGTAATTAGAGACTTGATTGAAGAAATTCAAAATCAAGGACTAATTTGTAAAAGGCTCAAGACTTCATGAACTAGAATCGATAGAATCACAAGCCAAATTAAAAAACAAATTGAAAGATAAATGATCAATTGAGGGTCAACATGCACAAATCAGAAACCAATGATGAAAATGAAAACAAAATGCTAAACTATAAGGGTGGTAATTGAATTGGCAAAGACAAAATCATATAAAATTAAAAGTTAAAGGGTAATTAAGGATATATTCAAGAAGATTTGAGAGTTTAGAGACTACATTGAGTTTTGGCCAAATACCAAATTAAAAACCCTAATGTCTCGGTGGCTTACCTAGACGACACGTTGTCTGGTTCATGTTTAAAACACACTGTCTAGAATAGAGGGTAAACAACATTTCGTCTTCCCATTATTTATCTTTTTCTTTAGGCGCTTCTGGACTGATCGATTTTGCATCTTCAAACTAATGAATGTGAAGTTACAGACATCTAAATTGAACAAGGTTGGATTCAAATGAGATGTGTGAACCTTTTATACCAATTTCAGGTGGTCTCCGATGATGTTTTCATTAGAATTGCTCTAGCAAAGCCTCAAAAGTGAGCTTACACAAGGATTTCTTAAGTTTTGAGTATGGTAAAACTAAACTTTGCAAAAGAAAAGCATAAAGGGAAAACAACTATTAGTGAAGCTTTGAAGGTATAAAATTCCTCTAACCTAGGAGGTGATGTCCATGAGGCATACCCTAGCTCTCCCTTGCATGTTTTAATGATATTTTGGATTTATTTTGGTGTTATATTGTGTTGAGCTTGGATTTTAATTAATATATAAAAATATTATTTTTCTTTACTTAATCGTGTTTTGAGTTGGTTGTTAATGTTTGCTAATTATTTAGAGAATTTTTGGATGATTGTTTTTTTTTTTAAATGGAATAGTTTTGGGATCTTCCAAAGATGGCATGAGCATTTTGATGTTGTTTTTATGTATGTTCTTGGTTTCTAGGATTGTGTGTGTAACAGTCTGGCCCAACATATTGTATATTGTCCGCTTTAGGCCTTACCGCCCTCACGGTTTTATTCCTGGTGACGCGAGCCCATTTCTGAGCCTGACGCTCCAAAACGCATACAACATGTTAGCAACCAGCACTACTAATAAGGCCAGTTACCAAACCCTCACCCGCTGATGTGGGATATTACAATCCACCCTCCTTAAGGAGCCCGACGACCCCGTCGGCACAACTGGACAACCAATGAGGTCGGCTTTGATACCAAATGTAACAGCCTGACCCAACATGCTGTATATTGTCCGCTTTGGGCCTTACTGCCTTCACGGTTTTGTTCCTGGTGACGCGAGCCCACTTCTGAGCCTAACGCCCCAAAACGCGTACAACATGTTAGCAACCAGCACTACTAATAAGGCCAGTTACCAAACCCTTACCCGCCGATGTGGGATATTACAGTGTGAGTCATATTAAATGTTAAAATTCTAGTTTTGAACACAAAATTGTTGAATATGTTTGTTGTTTTAATTTGACAATTTTAAAATTGGGATATTAAACATGATTACAATGATTTAATGTTGCTTGTTATTCATGTTAGTTCAATTATATGTAACAATTATAATGTGGTTTGTATGAATTAAAAAGGCTTGATTTTAGGGCTTGGAATGCATATTCTGGGTTTGGGAACAACTGAGAATTTTTTAAGTTTTATGGATCTTTGTTCTTCATGTTCTTAGGAAGAACATTGTATTAGTTCATGATTTGGACCAGTTTTGGTATAATTCCTTGCACCGACAACTTCATTAGTTTTGATTAATCAATAATAAAGGGTTAATTTGTATCAATAATCATGATTTTTTGAGTTTTAATCCTAGAGTTTTGTTTTTGCATCAAAACCTATTTTGATCAAATCATGATTATTGGTTGATAATCGTTAATATTTGATGCTTAATTATTTTTCAGTGATTGATTTCCAACATGCCTATATCTTTGGTTTGTTTATATTTGGTCTGAATCTTGATTTATGTTGTTGGGCATATTCTCTATGTTCTTGAGTTTTTCTGGATTTTGATACTTTTTTGACAAAACTTTTCATGTTTTTGTATATGATTTAAGTTTTGATTTGGTTTTTGGTTCAAACTATTGCTTTTTTATTCGATTTATAGTCGAACCAAATATATTGGGTCAACCTGATTAGGTCAAATTCGAGTAAGATGTGTAAGGCCTTGTTTGATTTTCAACCTTTTTTATTAATAAATTTTTGGCTAAGGACATGTTTGGTAAACATGCTCTTAAATCTATTTTGACAGTTTTATTTAAAGAAAAAAGGTTTTTGCTAAACAAATCCTTATTGGATTAATTCTAACCATTTTAAGACCCAGATTTAGCATCACATTTATTTTCTAGATATAGTAAATTCCTAACATTCTGAATAACAAACTAATTGTTATTAGATTTTTGTTATTTTGATCAAATCTTAATGAATAATCATAAACCTGTAACGATATTTATTTTTGCATTTTAAAAAAATGATAAAAATATAATTTTATTTTTAAAAAAATATATATGAAAAACATTTAAGATTTGATCGTATGCATGAAAAATTAAATATTTATATATGTGTGTGTGTGTTTAAAATAACTTTTTTTAAATTAATTTTATTAGATATTTAAGTTTCTAATCAAGATTTATTTATTTTTATCTTAAAAAAATATTATAACAAAGTACGCAACCTAATAAATACATGCAACCAAAATAATAATTAAAGATATTTCTAAATTATTAAAATATAATTTTTTTTGTAAAAATAATATTAAAATATAGTAATCAATATATTCACCACATAAAATGCATAAGCAAACCATGAATTAAGACATCATTTAAGAATTTCAAAGAATTATAAAAATTAAATTATAAATAACTTTGACATCCTATTTGTATAATATTTCATGAATAATTAATTTCATTTTTTTTCCAATCTTAGTCTCGAATATTGAATTTTTATGTATTTGTTTTTCAAACTTCATTAATTTTAAATATTATTAAACACAATAAAATTTAAAATTCAAATTATGAGTTTGAGAGATTAACTGGGGTTAATTTAATATATCTCCATTTCTATGTAAAAAAAAATCATTTTATAATTTTTTTATTTTAAATTTTGTTGGTATAGTATAGTGAGAGAAGTAACCTAGTTTATATTTAAACAATCCCCTATCATTAAATTCGATTTCAATCTGAAAACAACTCTAACCAAACATCAAAAAACAGCATTAATTTTTTCCATAAACAATTTTCAGATGTAACACCCGACCTGTAAGTAAATGACAGCATCATTTTGCAACAGAACCATTCTTTTCCAGATGGGTCACCAATATCCAATCCAGTAATGACAGATGGACATAGAAAATGGAATGGTCAAACCTTAATTTAGAGAGGATGATGTTGCACGGTATTTGACCCAGACCAGCCGTTTTGGACTTGTATTCTCTCCCTTCCTGCGCTATCCTTCTCCATCGGGCTAGGAACCGGTCAACAAGCATGACGAGCTCAGGTCCCACCACGGATTCATTGACTTTTCATTTGCGAAATATGCCGGCTCCTTCTATTCACACTCCGTTTAGTGGGGTCCAAAGTCATAGCCTAGAATCTAGATAGAAAAACGCGTTTATTGTAGCTTCTTCTGCTCTCAGAAGGAATATATATATATTTTAAATTTTAGAAATGCTGTTTTCTTAAATTTAATTTTTTATTTTATTTTTAAAAATTATTTTAATCGTGGATGCTGTAGTTAAATTTTTTTTTTCGTGAGGTTTTTTATAGCTACCGCATAAAGCATGCTAATTAGGTACAACTAGTTGCATGACTCACGCGATGCCGCGGGTCAATAATTTTTGCATAAAAATATTAAAAAAAATTAATATCTAAAAATATTAGGTCTTTTTACAAAACTATACCCAAGAGTCTTGGGTGTGGCTGCAACGCTTGATCCAAGAGTAATATTTATAATATTAATAATAACATTAAACTTGCATGATCCAAGTTTAAGTGGGTCTGAATACAATACCAGACCCAATAATCTTGGATGTGCGTCTGGCTGCAAGGTCGTGTCATAAAAGTGTGATAATTAAAAAGAAAAAACAAAGAAAAAAAACCAAACTGAAGAAAAAAAATAATGAAGAAAAAGAAAAAAATCTGAATTAACTGGGTTAACACTTCAAACGGGTTAACCCTTCAAACCTTGGATGCGTGTCGTGAAAGTTTGCTAACTAAATAGAAAAAAAAATTGACAGGTTAACACAAAATTAACTGGGCTAACCCGTCAAACCAGGTTACCCTTTTGAACATTAACAAACTAAATTAAATAAAAAAATAATTTAAAAGAAAAAAAACAAATAAAAAGGCATCAGCCATTTCACTGTGTGCTACAGTGCGCAATCCACATTTAAAGGCATAAAAACAGCAAAAAAACAAAAAGAAAAACTAAAAGCATCATTCGATAACTAAATAAAAAACATTTAATATTGATGAACTAAATTAAATAAAAAATATTAAATAAAAAGAAACAATAAAAGAAAAAAACTATAAGAAGAAAAAATCTAACAAAGAAAAAGAAAAAAAAATCTAAATTAACTGAGTTAACCTGTCAAACCTGAGATCCGTGTCATGAAAATCTGATAACTAAATAGAAAAAAGTTTAATATCAACAAACTAAATAAATAAAATTAATTAAAAAAAAAGACATCAGCTTTTTCACTGTGAACTGCATTGTGCAGTTCATAGTGAAAGACATAAAAAAAGCAAAAAAAAAGCTAAAGGTTTCAGCCTTTTCACTGTAGACTGCGTACAATATTAAAAGATAAAATCAGAAGAACAAAAATAATGAGAAAAAAAGAAAAAAAATCTGAATCAATGGGGTTAACCTGCCAAATCAGGTTAACTTGTCAAACATGAAATTCGTGTCATGAAAGTGCGATAACTAAATAGAAAAAAGATTTATTATTAATGAAATAAATTTTTAAAAAATATTAATTAAAAAAGAAAAAGCAAAGAGAAAAAAAAACCTATAGGAAGAAAAAAACTAATGAAGAAAAAGAAAAAAAAATCTGAATAAACTGAGTCAACCCGTCAAACCTGGGATCCATGTCATGAAAGTCTGATAATTAAATAAAAAAAATTTTATATTCAAAAATTAAATTCAAAAAAATTAATTAAAAAAGACAAAAAAAACTAAAGTCATCAGCTTTTTCACTGTGGACTGTACTATGCAATCCATAGTAAAATACTTAAAAAGAAAAAGAGAAAAAAAAAATAAAGGCACACGCCACGGGTTAAATTTTTTTTCTTGCATAAAAAATATCAAAAAAGAGTAAGATATAAGAGTATTAGGTCTTTCTGCAAAGATATGCCTAAGAGCCTTTAGTTCAGCTGTAATGCTTGACCCAAGAGTAATATTTATAATATTAATAATAGTATTAAACTTACAAGAGTCAAGTTTAAGTGAGTTTGGCTGCAACATTGAACCCAAGAGCCTTGAATGTGGGTCTGGCTGCAAGGTCGTGTCATAAAAGTATGATAATTAAATAGATTAATTAAAAAACAAAGAAAAAAAATCAACAGGAAGAAAAAAATTAATGAAGAAAAAGAAAAGAATCTAAATTAACTGGGTTAGCCCTTCAAACCAAGTTAACCCGTCAAACCTGAGATTCGCGTCATAAAAGTTTGATAACTAAATAGAAAAAAAAATCAATGGGTTAACCTATCAAGCCTGGGATACGTATCATGAAAGTCTGATAATTAAATAGAAAGAAATTTAACATTAAAAAACTAAACTAAATGAAAAAAATTAATTAAAAAGAAAAAAAACAAAAAACAAATTTTGGGTTAACTCATCAAACTTTAAAAAAAGCAAAAATAATTCTGGGTTAACTCGTCAAACCAGGTTAACCCTCCAAACCCGGGATCTGTGTCATGAAAGTCTGATAACTAAAAATAAAATTAACATTAACAAACTAAATTAAACAAAAAAATTCATTAAAAGAAAAAAAACACAAAGAAAAAAAGCAAAAAAAAAAACATATAAAGGTATAAAAAGCAAAAAAAAAAAAGAAAAAATATTAAAAACAAAAAAAATAGCTTAGCGTTTCACTGTGGACTGCACAATAAAACACTGAACAGTTTTAGTATATGTTATTAATTAAAAAAAAATTCAGATTAACTCGTCAAACTCGGGATCCGTGTCATGAAAATCTAATAAGTAAATAAAAAAAAATTAAAATTAACAAAAAAAATTAAACAAAAAAAATTCATTAAAAAAAGCACAAAAAAAAGCAAAAAAAAAAACACCCATAAAGGCAAAGAAAATAAAAAAAACCGAAAAAAATAGAAAAAAAAGAAAAAAATATTTTAAAAAATAAAATAGCTTAGCGTTTCACAATGGACTGCACAGTAAAATACTGAACAATTTTAGTATATGTTATTAATTAAAAAAAAGAAAAAAAAAATTTCAGATTAACTCGTCAAACTCGGGATCCGTGTCATGAAAATCTAATAACTAAATAAAAAAAAATTAACATTAACAAAAAGAAATTAAACAAAAAAAATTCATTAAAAAAAGCACAAAAAAAGCAAAAAAAAAAAAATCCATAAAGGCAAAGAAAAAAAAACAGAAAAAAACAAAAAAAAAATAAAAGAAATAAAATGAAAAAAAAAGAAGTTAAAGACTGCTTAGCGATTCACTGTGGATTTGCACAGTAAAACACTGAGCAGTTTTAGTTTATTTTTAATGAAGTACAAGATTCATCTACCATAGTCTATGAAAGCTTCATAGTTACATGTAAATAAAAATTCAATGTTCTATCTTCTATTTTTGAAGTGCATCATCATGATTTTTTTTTTCATGAAAATATTAAATTTTTATTTTATTATTTTAAGATGTAAGTCAGCTTTGTCATTATAATTTAACCATATTTTTGAATTTTTTTAGTTTTAATTTTGTTTTTGTTTTTGTATCGTCGTAATGTTTTAATGTCAAAAATAAATTTTTAAAAATAAAAAAATATTATTTTATTTTATTTTTAAATATTTTTTTTCGAATCAAAATATTACTTGTAATATTTTTTTCCTTGGTGTAATCCCCTTTTATCTGCCAAAAGAACATATTGTACAAATCTTAATGGTACTTTTGTTATTTTTAATAATAATAATACTATATTCTCAAGGTATAGTTAAAATACTATCATTTTAATATTTGACTATGTTTTTTTCTTCTTCTTCTAGAAATGTAAGGAAAAATACGACTAAAAATGGGAAACCAAAAGTTGACCCCAAAGGCAAAAGGCTGGCTGACCCACCCAAGGAAAGCAATGGTTTAGTACCATACCCCACCAACACGAACAAAACAACCTCTCCTCTCCCTCACAAAACTTCATTTCTCTCTTACACTCCATCACAAAATTGCTACCTTTCTTACATTTCTTTTTCTCTCTCTACCACTCTGTCCTTTGACAGGTACGCTTCAAGATCTTCACCCTCCTCCCTATAGCTTCTCTTCTGTTTCTGACATCTTGTCTCTTTTTTTTCTTGCTTTTTATTAGGTGGGGTTTTCGCATTTTCTCTTTTATTGTCTTAAATTTGGATAATCAGGGCTTGTTTTTAATGGTTCTTACTGTTCTCTTGTTGGGTTTTGAGTTTTATATGGGGTTTTATACACCTGTATACAATTCAGTTGTTGTTGGTTCCTTTTGCTTTAATCCATTTGGGACGAATTTGTTTTTGTTTGATGATTTTTATACACTATGAATATGATCGTGTTGAAGTTGCTGTGAGATTTTTAGTATTCTCTTTGAATTTTAATGGGTTTTGATGGAGAATCAAGTCTTAGCTGCTCTATTGGTGATAATTTGCTTTTTCATATTTGATCATGAGTTTATCTATGTTCCAAGTCATTTATATCACTTCAATTTTGTACAGTTTCAAGATTGGATTTTGCAATTGATCACGTGGCTGGTTATTTTGCTTTGTAGGATAATAAGGGATACCGAGCTTAAACTAAGGAACCATCTTGTGATTCTCTATAATCATGGCTAATACTGCTGCGGCTTGTGCGGAGAGGGCAACCAGTGATATGCTGATTGGCCCTGACTGGGCTGTAAACATTGAGCTATGTGATATCATCAACATGGATCCTAGGTATATACGATTTTCTTTTCTTTTCTAATTTCTTGTTTTGGTAAAGTTCGTGTGCAAACTGTTCGCTTTGCGTGTTGCTTATTTTGCATTTCGAATATGTACTATTGTTAGTATTGTTCAGTACTTCATTTAAATAGAGTGTTTAGGTAGTGTGTGTTGTGGGGTTGGTCAGAGCTGGTATGAATATATTAATTTTGCCAAAGATCTTTATGTTAGAGCACTGAAATTTATCCTTAAGTCTGTTCATTTTGATTTCTGCTCTTAAATTATGCTGATCTTGTTTTTTCTCTGAATTGGATTTGTCTTGCAGGCAAGCAAAGGATGCCTTAAAAATACTCAAGAAGCGACTAGGCAGCAAAAATCCTAAAATCCAACTCCTAGCTCTTTTCGTTAGTATTTTCAAACTTTCTAGACTTGGCTCATGCTTTTTATAATTTTATATCACAAGCTGTACACATCACAATTTTTATACATAATTGCTCCATCTTTCTTTAAATTTTGTTCAGATATGTTGAACATTTCTGAAATTGTGGTTGTGCATGGATGTTGAGCTGAATGTCTTTGGGCCTCTCTTTATATGTTGAATGATACAGGCGTTGGAGACTCTCAGCAAAAATTGTGGTGACAGTGTGTTTCAGCAAATCATCGAACGTGATATCTTACATGATATGGTTAAAATAGTAAAAAAGAAGGTACTGCTTTCTTTTTTTTCCAGTGCTTTGAATCTCTCTTCTCCTGTTCCCTATCTCAATTTTTCTTCTTGTGAAATTGAGCAGCCAGATTTGAATGTGCGAGAAAAGATACTTATTCTGATAGATACATGGCAAGAAGCTTTTGGGGGACAAAGAGGAAGGTATCCTCAATATTATGCTGCGTATAATGAACTAAGGGTAATTGGTTTCTCCACCTATTTTCGTTCATATCAATTTCCTTTTATTTTGGAGCCAGCAGTTCTACAGAGAATTGTTGTACATGGAATTCCATGAGTCTTATACCTGTTGGTTCATGTTTCCTTCTTAGATCAATACATGCCAGTTAATGATTTTAGAATGATGGTTATAACTTACAGTCTATTGACTGGAAAAGTTAAAGGATCATTCTCAATTGCCATTATGTGTCAATGCATGAGTAATTTCATTATTGTTACTTGTAATTCCATAAGTCACAGTGTGTGAGACTTGCCATCGATTTTAAACTCTATTCCTTTTGAAGCTGATCAGCTTTAGGTGGCTCCTTTAATATCAGAAATCACATTATTGACCTTTACTTTCATTATGTGTTCATGAAGCCCTATTTCATGAGATTAAATGTTGGATAACTGACAGGCTTCAGGAGTTGAATTTCCGCCACAAGCAGAGAACAGCGTACCATTCTTTACTCCTCCCCAAACACAGCCTATAGCTGATGCACCTCTAGCATATGAAGATGCTGCTATTCAAGCCTCTCTGCAGGCTGATGCTTCTGGCCTCAGGTAATACTTGGACTGTTCTGGCTTTTGTTTGTTCAATTCATTCCCCAGCTTAGGGTTAAATAGGTATACTACAAAGAGGTACTTATGTTTTCCTTTTATTTGTTCCATAAATAGGTGTGTGAAGTACATTAGTATTCTTGCATAATGTTGATTGACTACTGCATCAGCTATTATATTCTTTCCCAATCTACCTTTCTAGCTTGCTCATGTATTCCTAGTTTTAAATGAAAATACTATAACTCAGTTGGAATTTACTTTGTAATCAATCTTGTATGCAGCTAGAATAGATTGTAAGTGTGCTTGCATGACCAATACATCAGCCATAGATACAAGTGGCAGTAATCATAAAAGAACTAATTAAAACTGCTTTGTATTAGGGTGCTTCTGATTAAGCAATTCAGTACTAAATAATAAAAGTCTCATTTTGTCATCAGCGTTTTGCTTTCTATCTTTCATTGTTCTAACTGGTCCTTCTTGTTCTGGGGATTAATGATTGATTACTGCTAGATATTTTTACATTAGAAATTTGTTTATTTGCAGCTTGCTTGAGATTCAAAGTGCTCACGGAATAGCAGATGTGTTAATGGAAATCCTTAGTGCCTTGGATCCTAAGAACCCTGAGGTAAAATTTGGTTTTTGTCCCGTGGGAATTTTCTCTCATTGTTCTAGCAAAGCATGTGGCTAAGATCAGCAGTTATCTGCTTGTGAAAATTTCCCTGATTCATAACATAAGCGGGATCTCTGTGCCATGTCAGCTCTTCATGGATAGATAGATATATTAGACCTTATTGCTCACTACTATATATGGAGTTCTGGATTGAAAGAAAGGGGACGGAAAAAAAAACTATATAATTATCAACATAGGAAGAACACACTTTCAATACTCAATAAGCAATAGCGAAGTATAAGAATAATTCATGGTCCCCCTGGTATTAAAATTTGGTAAAATCAAAACCCTTTCCCTCAAATTTATCAATGACTGTGACCCTTTGCTGATTTATATGTTTGCACATAGCAACATGTGGCTGTCATCTAATAGGCACGAGTTGGATGAGGAGCATAATTCGTTGTAAATTGAAAGTTGTTTAACTTGACCAAACATAAAATAGAGGGTTGATTTGACCAAATGTTGAAATATGAGGGTCCATGCATGGTTTTAATTTAACTTTCAAAGCTGCAATCAAATGGATTACGCAACACATAAAACACTAATAAAATCCCAAAACAAGGATGGGGATTTATAAGTAGGTGAGGACACAAAACTACATTGTTAACAAGAGTTACTTTTGACAACTAAACTAATAGGATAACTCCAAATTTTTAAAATAATAAAATTAAATTAAATGCTGATCAATCAAATAAAAGTAAATAATCAAACAATTGACGTAGGAAGTCTTGTCCGGTTCAGTTCTCTGTCATGTTCTCTGTTTGAGGCAGAACTTGCACATATCAAGGCTGCAACTTCTTGTCTGGATAGCATTCAAGAAGAAAATGTAATCTGTGCAATGTACTTATATTATTGAATACCATGGCAGGGTGTTAAGCAAGAAGTGATTGTTGACCTTGTTGACCAATGCCGTTCTTACCAAAAGCGTGTCAGGCTTCTTGTTAACAATACAGTGTAAGAATTAGACCTCTCATATATATTTAAATTTCTGCTATTGACATATCTGACAAATACAGTGCTCTTTCAGAGATGAGGAGCTTCTATGTCATGGATTAGCATTGAATGATAACCTGCAGCGTGTACTTCGTCAGCATGATGATATTGCAAAAGGAACCCCTATTGTGGGAGAAAGGGAAATGGAAACATCACTTGTGCCTCTTGCTAATATTAACCATGACGATGATGAGTTAGAAGATGATTTTGCCCAGCTGGCGCACAGGTAACCATACTAAAGACTTTTGCAATAGTTTTCCCCTCTCTCCCTTGCATTTACTGTATTCACTTATATTATGCTCATTGTTCTGTGTGGTGTGACGGGGGATTCTTACTGGATTTACCCATGGAGCATGCATTAGCAAATTTAAGATGTAAGTCCTCACCATTGGATGGTCAAAACATTTCAGCAAGGGAATGTTCTGGTGAAACAAAAAGTTGTGGGGATGCGCTTTTTCATATGGGAATGCCAACTCCTCGAACCTCTTTTCTTTTCATATATGCCACTGCCTTGCTTTATTCTGCAATTAAAAGGCTTTGGAAAACTGACTATCATGTTGTTTCGTGATGTATTTGATCTCTCTCATTTTGGTTTGGAACTTTATTTGGGGATAGTTGGCATAAATCATATAATTGAACCATCAGATTTCTGATCTTAAAACATAGTATTTTCAAAAGAAAGGAGGGAAAAGACCCATTCTAACTAGGTTTAATCATGCTACCACAGGTCAGCAAGAGATTATTCACAAGGACTAAGCCGGAAACCAGTCAGTGTTAGGACTCAACCAGGACGAGTTAGCCCATTTATTCCTCCTCCTCCCTCATCAAAGAAGTCAGTTAGCGCGGACTCGGGCATGATTGATTATCTCAGTGGTGATTTGTACAAGTCAGAAGGACCTCCCCAAACATCAGAACCCACATCCTTAAAAGTCCCGAATGTTAGCTCTTCACCACCATATTCTCCAACACTACCAGCCTCCTCCCCTCCCTCCAATGCCATGAACTCCTCTCCTGTGCTAACTGGCCTGCCCATGTATGATGAACCAGCTCCATTAAGCCAATCTGGTGATCGGCTGCCCCCAGCACCTTGGGATGTGCAGTCTCCTGGATTTCTTCCACCACCGCCTTCCAGGTATAATCAAAGACAGCAGTTCTTTGGCCAGCATCACAGTGTACCAGGCGGTGCTTCTAATTCAAGCAGCGGCTCTGGTTCCTCTTATGACAGCTTAGTTGGTCAAACCCAAAGTCTTTCCCTTAATCCGTCGACCCCTCCCAAACAAGCAAGAAAAGAAGATGCGCTCTTCAAAGATCTGGTTGATTTTGCAAGATCCAAGTCATCGTCACCTTCCAAACCCAACAACAGGTCATTTTGAGGGACTGAGTAGTTGGTGTAGTTCATCCGTGTTGGTACAGCTTCTTATTCCTTGTAGGTTATCAGGTTTTGCATCAGACCATGGGATTGATTGCCTGTTACTGAATAAAAGTCGGTTTAAATGTTGGGTTATGTCATCTATGCTGTTTAGCAGAGGCTTATGTGGAAAGGAGATCATGAACTACTAATTGAATTAATTTCAGTACATAAATATTTAGAATGTGGTTGTATAATATTGTTGCACTCACATCCCAGCAGCTTGTGTATTTTTTTTT
>Ga0325401_1004540_pt1 | contig 13101 bp, 8 predicted proteins | sample PopdelMetagenome_FD_205666 | JGI IMG/M metagenome (GOLD analysis project Ga0325401, IMG submission 205666) | Populus deltoides microbial communities from Bellville, Georgia, United States - Xylem-PdKOR-R2 | ecosystem: Host-associated > Plants > Phyllosphere > Stem > Wood/Secondary xylem | place...
ATGCTTTGGTTCGGAATTTTCAAGTTGATAAATCCTCGAAATTGAACATCACTGGTCTCTTCTGGATTCGGAGCTAAAGGATTCAGTCTCAGTAATTCAGTAGCTGAGGAACACAGCAGTCACAGGTTGGAGGCACATTAGCTCCCCTTTGTTTCAAAATTCTCTAACATTTGAGCAGGGTGGATAGATGGTAGGCACTCCTCACTGAAAAACTTGCTGTCCTTAACTAAATTATTGAATCAGGGTGAAGGACATAACTGAGAAGAATAGTCTTGATGGCCTTAGTTGCTGTGCCTTGGGATATAGTATCTATCACTTCTCATTCCAACATTTAAGAAATTGCATCTTCATATCAAGCATGGAAACTCGAAAGAGAATCTGCTTGTAGCTTGATCTGGCAACAATCGGTCCTTTCAAATGCTGTTAGTCCACTACAATCCTCCACACCAGACCATAATCCGGTAGTTTAGCTTCAAAAATTCCGCACCATGGATAACTTGACTGATATCCTAGACTTGTGTGGCAGACCTTGGATGGTATCTGGGTTCGAAAGTGTGTGTCAGGAGTCTTCATGTATTCCAACCTTTTTTTGGCGAGTGCCTGGGTTAAGAAGTTATAATTTCCGAAAACCCCAACCATCCCTTTTCTTTGCTGCATACATCTCATCACAATGGTTTAAACAGCAGAGAGAAGATGTAAGGAATTGATTTGGAAATCATACAATAAAAATTTAATGCAAAAATAATTTAACTATCCAAGCTAAGAGATACAGCGATTCATAATCATGGAAATGGTAAACCATAAATGAAAGTAACACTTTAATCATCCCATATAAACAAAGAGAAAACTGAGGAAAAAAAGCCTTGAACAAATAAAGCCATACCCACCTCCGAAAACATGCACCTTGCTATTTCTGTTTAGCATAGCGAAATAGACAATTTCATGGTGAATGATACATGGATTGAGATATGCAATAAAACTGTAGCTAAATAAGATAAACGAACTACTTTCAAAACAGAAGAAAGCGCCACACAATGGCAACCAATAACATGCTGATATGAAATTGAGCAGGTTTACACACAACATGCCCATCACCATCAATTGAATAGCACTCGCAATTTTGGCCATATGTGGTTAATATTCCCTCCATTGACATCAGTGACAGTGGAGGAAACCAAAGAGTGGATGTGGAATTTGAAGATCCAAAAACAGCTTTACACATTCTAATTGATGAAATGGAAACGATTCTAGAGGGACATTCAAGTAGGAGATTCAAGTTAAAAACAAAAGGCAGAAAAAAGATATGAAAACATTTCTCTCTGATTTCTAATTCCACTATTTTACAAGTAAACAATTGGTTATGACCCTGAGTTTCAAAATTACTTTACAAGTAAAGAGTATAATTTCAACCAGTTTGTCCAACATGCATATAAAATAACACCACCAAAAAAACAAAAAGGAGAAAATTCCAAAACATCTGCTTCCCTGCAAGAGATTATTCTGGCTAGTGCAACTATTATCTGTAGATGCTGCAGGTGCTAGTTTAATAAAGCATAGGGGTATAGACACCTTTGGTCACCTTAGTTTGGGCCTCTTGGGAAGACTGCCACTCACATTTCTTCTATCAGGTGGTCGAACTAGCGGTCGAGCTGGGGGTCGAGCCAGGGGTCGAGCCGGGGGTCGAGCTGGCGGTCGAGTGGGTGGTCGAGCTGGTGGTCGAGTGGGTGGTCGAGCTGGCTCTCGAGACTTACCAAGTGCCTTGATCTTCCTTCTTTTTCTCTCCTCTTCGCTATCTGAATCATTCCCCTTCTCCCTGTCAGCATAACTAGCTTCTCTCTCCAACTCTTCCCATGTCTTTCCTTCCTCCTCCTCCGAATCTTCCTCAGAGTCCTCTTCCTCATCATCCTCGGACTCCACCAAAGACTCACTGTCATCATCTTCATCATCGGAACCTGAGTCAGATTGCACATCTGAAGGCACATACCCTTGGTCCGAGTCCACTGAGTTTTCAGAATCTGAATCACTAACTTCCATGTTTAAAAATTCCCACCCACCATCCTCTATGAATTTTTCCGGATCATCAGTGATAGTTTTCAGTATAGGCCGCCAGTTCAGATTTAATCTACTCTCATAATACTTGAGGTCAGTCGTGTTTAGCCACTCCTTTATGCCATCTAGTGACGTAGAGGGGATAGAGTCTATCCGTAGGACATCCCGTTTGAAGTCCTTGAAGACAACAGTCATATCAAAATTCTTCTGTCCAAGGCCAACTCTCTCCAGGTTAACTATTTCAATCTCACTCAGAGTTATAACCACACAAGGAGTCTCTATCAGCTCAACCAAGCAACTTGATGTCGGAACTATGAACGCTGAAACTTTATGGGGAACCCCATGGAACCCAAGCTCTCTTAAAGGCTGATCAAACTCAAGGTCAAGTGCTTTAAATTGAGGTTGGCCCCATACATCATTCACCCGGTTCACAAAGTTCTGGAAGTCCATGTTAATTTTATTCTTCCGATCCCTCTCTCGTTGTTCCTCCTCGATCTCGTCAGGGTCATAGGCTGATCTTTTCCCCCCTCCAATTGTCTGGACCACATCAATCACCTCAATATAAAATTGCACATCCTTGGTCTTTTTGTTCCCCACCATTATGTGATTATGCAAATGAAAGTGCACGAGAGTAATCATTTCCTTCTCTGCTGGCTGAAAGAATGCATGCTTGATGTTACCAAACATTACATCAACACGTTCATCAGGCCGTGAAGTTGAATAGCGAAAGCCATTAGCGTGGGCTTCAAGTGAGCCAGTCAATTTTCTTCCACGACCACCAAAAGGAGGACGAACCCATAGATCTAACAATTTTATTGGCTTGAATTTGGTAGAAGATAGCTGAAGCTTTTCCTGACTAACTAAGGTCGCCCTCTCAGCTCTCTCAGATTCTCTAGAAGTAACCTGCCGACGTAGGGTTTTAATCTGCTGTACCACTTCACTTATATGTCTAGAGTCCTTTGAACGAAATGAAACCTCCTTTAAATATATAGACCCTTGAAACTTAAGGGAATTTGCATCATGAGGGCTGAAAGGGGTGCCAGGCACATTAAATATTATTCGTATGTAGCAAGTTCGGTTACCATCCTGCTGACTAGACACGCTCTTCACAGTGGCGACATGGAAAGGAACCATACTTCCATGAATTGGTAATATTATGGCTTCATTCTTTTGGTCAATCTGAATCATAAACTCCCGAGGAGGGGGCAGATCATTGACATTCTTATACGCAACCAAATCACCAATTGTCTTTGCACCACCTCGATTATCTGTTGCACTTGAACCCCCACCAGCAAGCCTCCTAGCAGTCTCTTCATTCTTCTGGCGGGCAAGTTCTGCCTGGTGCTGCCTTCGTAGCTCCTCCTTTGACATTTCATGGTTGTCTGACCTAAGTGTTGCCTTAGACAAGATGGTCTTACTCCCTCTAAGTTCAGGCTTGACTTTTGGCTGATCTTCTTCCTGATCGTCCTCATTGAATGAGTATGCCACATCTTTAACGGCTTTAGTACTCTTTGAAGTCACCACATCTGGAATCTTCTCACCAACAATCACTGTATCTGCCAGCAAGACAGAACACTTCTGGGTCTTTGGGTTTTTGGTCTCAGCCTGCAAGTTCTGAAAGCCAAGAGACACATTGAAAACCATTCCTTGTCTCAGAGTTCGATCATTCTTGGAATTAAGACTTAGCCCTGACTCACGAAACTCAAGGCCAATTCCAGTTCCTGCAGTTTTGGTCAAGTTTGCAATTAATTCAGGAGCATCCTTCTCAACCACAGAGAGTGCTGCTTGATACACAGCACTAATCTTGTTCCCAGACTTCAATTCACTGATTGCTGCTTCATGGGCCTTAAGGAGGACCTCATATGCCTTGCTCTGCAACGGATTGGCATCTATCAGAAAAGTTCTTGCAATGTTTGAGCAGTAGCTGTTGTATCTAGAACCAATTGCACATATGATCACACTAGTAGAGTCATAGTAGAGGCTCTCATCATTGCTTGCAGCACTCGGTTTCAGATCAAACTCTCCTCCACTCTGAAAAATTGGAGGATAGCATATATCAACATTCTCTGCCTTCAGCTTTACCTTAATTCTTGCAGGTTCCAATATTGCCTTCTCTGTGTCATCCATCAATGAAGAATGGGAGATCTTCTTCTCCTCATCAATGACTTTTTCAAGCTTTGGCACCACAAACTGCTTCATCACTGAAGAAGTCAAGAAAGCTGCTTTCCTTACATTTGTAAGCTCAATACTGTCTTTGACAGCAAATAAGTCAGAGAACCCATTCGTTACATCACTTAGCTCACAATTAGCATTCTTTAGTTTCTCATCCCATGTTTCCAAAAGCTTCCCTTCAGGACTTTCTCTAGCTATATGTCCAATGACAGGAGTATCATGACCATTGGAGTTTGACTGAGCATGGACTGCATGAAAAATGATATCCATCAAACCACTTCCATCGTCACTTTTGGTCTTCACATGTATCACAACTTCAACACCCAAAGCCTCTTTGGCAGACTTCTTGACAACCTCAAGCAAAGAAGCCTTTTTCTGGCTACACAAGAAATGGATCTGCTTCTTCAGGAAGACCATAATTGTCTCTGGGAACTCATATCCAACCAACCAAATATTCAGTGCTGATGACTTCAGATACCGGAGATCCTCTGAAGCTGGAGGCGTTGCTATGGCAAGAACATCAGAAGCACCCCATAGGTCATTATGGTGTTCCTTCCAATGTGAATATAACAAGTTCAAGCGCTTAGTGAAGTTATCCAAATCTATCGCATATGGACTGACAGCTCCTGAAGGCTTCCCATTTGAGGATTTTGCATTAGCATTCCTACTTTCAGCCATCGCATGTAGTTCAAATACAGATCTTGATTTGTCAACAACTGAGCAAGTTGCGCCTAATGATCAGCAAAAACTGTTATAAATAACAAATAACCCATCAGTTCTCTTCCTTCTCTCCATATGGCAAAAGTTTGATCTGGATACGCTTTTATTAGCCATGATCAACAATTTTCAAAATCAGAAGACCAGCAAAATATTACGGAGAAACTTGAACAATGACAACTTCCAAAGTTGCAAAAATTTAAAAACTGTTCTAAGTCTCGATGCCCTGGATTAAAGAGCTATCAGATCTTAATTCATAAACTACATTTGATGCATCTACTTTGCACATCTTAGTCTGTTCAATTCGATAAAGACCTGATTTTGGAATTTAAGTTTATAGTTTAAGCCTATCCATTCCCAGAAAAGGAAAGATCATAAATTCAAATTTTTACAGTCCCCTTTTTACTTCCATTCATTTTGTCAGAATCCAAACACAGAAATGGATTAGAGCTTACAATTCTCTGTCTTCCCTTAGCAGAAGCAAGACATTCCTGCACTCACAAATCAAAAAGAAAACAAATCTTTGTTAAAACTTCACATCCTCAAAAATCCATTGATCAAACTAGTAATCAAAGAAGGATCGATCCATTACCTCCTCTATCTGAAAAGTCTCAAATGAACCTCACTTCAGTAACAAGGAACCATGCATCTAATAAAAAAGCCATCAAATCTCAACTTCTGCAATCAAGAATTCTTGATCCTTAGAACCAGCTACACAGACCCACAAAATAAATAAAAAAATAAAAAAGGTCAGAATTTGGAGCTAAATCTGGTGCTTGATTTCATTGAATTATGAAAAAACAAAGAAAACCCAGATAGATAAGAGATTAAAATTAAAAGATTACAACTTGTAGGTACCTATGGTATGTTTATCTTATGATTCAAAAGGTAAAAGGTTGAGGTCAAAGGTGTGAACTTTTTGAAAGAAATGGATGTTGATGATGATGAAACTGACTTTTTATCAACTTTGAATGGATTGCTCCAACATGAAGGATTTGGAGGTATAGAGAGTGTGATTAATGGATGACAGTTACAATAAGGAATGATTAAAGATGAACAACAGAGGAGATGAGGAAGAGCTAAAGAAGCCAAAAGGGTCATCATCAATCAGTTCCATTGTGGAAAATGAATATTTATATGTAAGGTAAAATCTGATTGATTTTTTTACCTTATTTCATTTTTGGTTTTTATTATATGTACAGAACAAAAACAAATTGTCTGATGTATAAAAAAATAAAAGCATATTTAATTAAAACCTGAAACAAAATAAAATAAATATGTTTTTAAATAATTTTTTATATTCTTAAAACAGAAAACATAAAAAAAAAATATCGTCTTTATTTTCAATTTTTATTTCAGAACAATAAAATCTATCTCCAAATGATTTTAAAACAACTTTTCATATTTTTAAAATAAAACATTAAAATAGAACATATCGTTGATGATACAGTGCAGTGTATTTTGACTTACTGATGTTTTTATAATTTTTTTATTTTTACCATTAATACAACAGAATTATAAAAAAAAAATAGTTTAATATTTTTCAAAAAAAAAAAAAGGTTTAAAACACCACTGAGCATTAATCTTTTAGATTAAAATCAATTTATAAGGTTGGTTTAAGTTTCAATCTCACATTCATCTTCAAAAAAGATGAAAATCTAGCATGTTATACGGATGAGAGGAAGGTTTACTCTAAATCCATTCAAAGTTTTTACTCAGCAATCTTGGTTATACGGATCTAAACTCGTTATGGATGAACACTTTGCATTCAATTCCCAGGAACTATGTTCAAGAGCAAACCACAACAAACAATGAGGGAGAGCTACAAACACAGACGAGAGAACCAATTGAACTGCCAGGCCCAATTCAGGAACACTAAATCACATTTGATCTTTAGCTGTTTAGGAACATTACAATATTCTGTGATACAGGAACAAGGTACACGGGTAATCAGACCACCCATGGATGCTAGGGCAAACATCAAGTAGCATGTCTCTAAATCTGCGTTTACATAATAGAATAATAGGATACAACAAAGATACATAGAGAACCAAACATCATAGATAAGGTAGAACAATCATAGCTTCCAGTTCGGGACATCACTCAGCTCGGTTTCTTACACAATAAAATCATAAACCGAGAAAGGGGCATTGCTTTCTTGCATGCTCGGGTATCAATTTGACCAGTGTCTCCACCGAAACTCCTTTCAATTCTAGTTGAACAGCAGCAGTAGAAACAACAAATGGTAAGCATCATGATTAATGGATAATAAACTGCAGTTCATGAAAACGATTTCCTCTATAATAATTTCATACCATGAGATTTGAAGTTAAATAACGGTGGGAGGAAACGCCCATTTGGCAGGCGGGTGTTTTGATCACGGAGCTCGTCAAAAAAGGGATGTGTCAAGGCATCCAGCTGCAACCAAAGTAAATAGTAGTAAAAAAAATTTTAATCAAACAAAGAATTAAACAAGCCCAGAGGACATGATTGCAATAAGCACATAACATGGTCAGTTTCTAATACTAAACATTAGGTAAAAGCATCTAAATTGAGTAATTAATTAACATCAAACAGTAACCAACTCCATATTTAAATGACAGTTTAATGCAGCTGTTAGGCCTTCAAAGTCAAATAGCAACAAGTAATTCTTGGGAAAGAAACAACGACATTCAAAGAAGGTTATGGTGAATTCACAAAAATTATAGAATCAAAGGAACCATAACCTAGTCCAGAAAAATACTCACAGCAGTGCACCGTAGGTTAGGGGAGTATTGCAGTAATCTAGAAACCAGATCAACTGCTTCAGGAGGCATGCGCTTGTGGAAAATCTAAAAGTGAAACCAACAGGAGTTAATGGGTGGTGAGAGTCATAAGAATGCAATAACACAAACCATGAAACATTCATCTAGAATTGCTAATACCTTGTGCCAAGGATGAGCTTTAATCTGGGGGAATTTGTACTCTGTATAATTTGGGTTCATGCATTTAATTTCCTCCCTTGTTGGAGTACCCAAAACCTGGAAAATAATGGCATTTTATGAATTAAAATAAATCAAGGATAAAGTAAGTCCCAACAGAAACGCACATTTTACCAAAGTGTAGACAAAGCCTTTTAATGAGTAAAAAGCTTTAATAATGCATAGACAGATATTAAAAGGTTCAGGGTACTAAATTTACCTTGATAATCTCCACAAGCTGGTCGACTCCACTCTCACCAGGAAAAAGAGGCTGACATAATCAATACATTTATTAAGCTTGTCGTGGAGATCATTTATGTAAAACAAATCAAATACACCTTGTCCACAAAAGCTTCCTACCTGTCCAAGCAATAGCTCAGCAAGGACACAGCCAACAGACCAGATGTCAATAGCTGTCGTGTATTCAGTTGCTCCAAATATAAGTTCAGGTGCTCTGTAATACCTAGAGCAGATATAAGATATATTTGGCTCCCCTTTTACCTGTCAGAAGAAACAGCATCGCACTAAAAATAAAAGCAAACATAAACACCAAAGAGACAAAAATACCAAGGAGCAAAGCATACCAAGACTTTTGCACTTCCAAAATCACACAATTTAACCTGATGTGTATGAGGATTCACCTGCATCATGAAAAAAATTGAAGATAACTTTTAAAAAAATTCTGACATGGAATAAGAGACCTCGTAAACAACACAGATTGTGTCCTCCAATAAAAAAGGATAACCACTTCATTTGTGCAAATCAAATTACAACCAAATATTTATAGTTTTTTTTTTCAGAGCTTTAAATTTCAGAGAAGTGAGACCCTTATGAGAAGACATATTTCTATATTTTTATCACAATTAAACATATACAGGTATATGCCCAAAAAATGCACACGAACTCTTACCAAAAGGTTTTGAGGTTTAATATCACGATGACACACTCCAATTGCACGGTGGATGTATGACAATGCCCTAAATATCTGCCAAGAATCAACACGTTAATATCTTACCAATGTTCCTGATAAACAATACCTCCAAGAAGATACTGTTCCGTGCATTGAGGTAAAAACTCTAGCTGCCTTAGGAGAAAGAAATAACAAGGTAATGGATATAAAATGCCAAAAAAAAGATAGAAGAAAGAAAATGGATCCACAAGAACTAGGTCATCTAAACTGTAACTTAAGAGAAGACCATTGTAAAACCCAATTCAATTGATCAGCTCCATACCTGATACGTATAAAGTTTGACATATATTAGTGGCATCTTCTGATTCAACTTGCTATAGTGTTTAATCACACGATGAACAGTTTCCGGGACATACTCGAGAACCAGATTAAGGTAAAGCTCATCCTTCTCAGTTGTTGAAAAAAAGCAATGCTTTAAAGAGACAACATTCGGATGGTCAAGAAGACGCATGGTTTGCAGCTCACGGTTCTTATACCTTTTATCTTGAAGAACTTTCTTTATAGCAACAGTTTCACCAGTCTCTAAGCATTTTGCCTAAAGCCAAAATTGCAGAAAGGCAAAATGGAAACATGAGCACTTGGTGAGAAAGTCTGGAAAGGAAGTAACATTACACTATTGATGAACATTCAGCAAAACACTAATGTCTAAAACAGCATACCTGGAAAACAACCCCAAATGAACCATGCCCAACAACACGCTCAGCCATGTAACTTATAGTCTGAATGGTTTAAATGGAAGAAAAACATATTAACTAAGAATAAAAGAAGCATAATACAACAAAGTGAACGGGACATTCCCTGATAGACAAACCAAATTGCTGATTCACTGTCTTTAATTAGAAATGGAGAAGAATGTCTTAGAATGGGATGGGTTATGTGGTGAAGTTATGGTAAAATCATGGCACTTGGAGGATAACAGTAAATATCAATGTATGGAGAAACCATTATGGAATTCTCATAATCATATCTGTTGAGGCTTCGATAATAACAAGGTGAATAATGGGAGGAAATGGTGCCAGTTGTTTAAATCAGGCTACATCCTGAGGACTACCCCTCAAACTGCAAGGGGATTTTGACTTGCTAGAAGATATGAAGAAAAAAGACAACAATTATACCTGCTTTGGCTGGCCATTTCTACCACCAATTGTTGTTACTATAATATGACCTGTCTCTGTACCATTACCATCCACCACTGTTGCCTCCATTTCCTGAAAAGCATACCTGAGTGAGTGACTGCATCCGAAATCCACTAAAAACAACAAAGAGAGGCATAAACCAACGACAAGGAAAGATGTGCTGATTGCCATACTTTGTCATCTCTAATTTTCATGTCATTCATTTCCTCAGGTAACTTATCCACACCAGCATTATGGGCACTAGCTTCTCTTAATCCCGAAGAAGGTGCCACGCCCACAGAACCCATTTGTTAGACAAGAACAAATTATTCTGTCTTACTCTTGAACTTCAATGCAATTACACATTACCTGCTGGAACGGAGAAGGTTAAAAATCTCAGAATACAGATTTAGTTGCATCAAAATACATATAAAATACATTCATTGATTCTCCACAACGTGCAGTAACAGAACTAAACCAAAACCCACAAAAGGAAAGCTAGTACTCGAACAAAAACTCGGACTCCAAAGTTTATCCAATTCACAGCTTAAAAATCAATGACCGGTGACCATACATAGCACAACCAACAGATCAAGTCAGGCTCTGTAATTAAATTCCTGCACAAAGTTCAAAATCAAAATGCTCCAACACCAACACAATAGAACACAAAGATACAAGAGCTCTGTAAATTCCCACAAAACAGCAGTAAATCAAGTTTTCTGTACAAGTTTTTTGCCATCAAAGTCAAACACTTTCGCCACAAATCACCCCAGATGAATAAATTAAAACATTAAAACAAATGACATGCAAAATGGAACCTGAAAAAGGTGTTTTGATCTACATAAGACATAACTAACTAAAAAATTACAATAGCTCAAACAAAGTCCACGACTTTCAATCTAAGATCTAACAACGAAAACAAACAAATCCTCCCAACAAAATTCCCAAGACAGAACTTTTAAAATACAATCAAAACCCATAAACATAAAAAAATTTATTCAAGCTCCCAAAGAGCATAAAAAAAAAAATAGAGCCCAGATGCAAAACTCAAAACTTTAACAAGATCCAAGACAACCCATCACAATTTGATCCAAAACCAAGAAACCCCGGAAGCCAAGACACACAATCTATGTCAAAAAAAACCAAAAAGTCTCAATCTTTTCACGCTTAAATAAAAAAGACGCCAATTTTGAATAAAAAGAGAAACAGAGAGAATAAGAAAACATACCAATTAGGCCGGAAAAAATCCTGGGTATTAAAGAAGATGCCGTTTTGAAGGTGGAGATGAGGAAGAGGAGGTGATGATCAGACAGTGGAGAGAGAAGGTGGGGAAGACAGATCCATTTTTGTGGGCAATAACACAACAAGCTGCCTTCCAATACAATACACAAAAGAAAGTGCTTTCTTTCTCTCTCTCTTTTGTTTTTGTTTTGTGTGTTTTTCCTCCTTTTTTTTTTAATTTTTAATTTTTTAAGGTGTGCTAATGTGCTTGTGTCAGTCCATTAGGTTTAGGTTTAGGTTTAGTTAGGGTTTTTTTTTTCAATTTGAACTGAACTGATAATATGAAAAAAAAAAATCATTGTATAATTAATATACTTTAAGAATAAAGACAGCTATTTATAGAAAAAAATAATAATAATGAAGAGTTGTTATGGCATGATTAAGGTTTGGCTCGGTACATGAAATAAAATACTTTAAGAATAAAAACAACTATATATTTTTAAAAAATATATTTTTAAATTGTTTTTATCTTACTAATATATGATTCAATTCACATCATCCAAGCCTTGAATAAATACATGTGTATTCATAAAATTGTTTTCATGATTTTTTTTTATTAAATCCAAATTCAAGGGGTGAATTCTTATAAAATAAAAAAGCATCCACTCGTTGTAAAAATAAGGATAATATTTGATTATTATCTAGAGATAAAAAAAATTAAAAAAATTAAGAAAGTTTTTAAATACTTAAAAAAAACAATGGTATGTCTAACTACTTTAATCTTATTGTTAAAAAAAAAAACCATAAACAATGGTGTATCTGAATGCTTTTATCCCAAATAATATTTCTTTTTATTAATATTAGTTTATAAATTAAAAGAGAAAAATGGTTAATTTCCCTTTTTTTTTTTGCAATGGAGACAATAGCATAATACATATCTAATGGGAAAATTAAAATTATTGCTTTTTATTTTTTTTTAAGTATTTCCTATTTTTTTTCAAATGATATAAAAAAGCAGAAATCAATTTATATCTTTCTTGACTCTAACAACAGCAGCAATTTATACATTACCCACTTATGATCATGGAATTGCAGGAAAGGCACTTCCCACTATAATTTCATAGACGACCTTGAAGAAGAAATTATTGGTTGGAGAGATGATTTTAACATTTAAAAATATGTTCAATGATTTCTTTCTCCCCCTTTTTTTTTTTTTTTTTGTAGAAAGAACAAGACACTCCACTCTACTGTTTTGCAGTCAATCATTCACAAATGCAATTGCAGCACAAGGGAAGGGAGGAGTAGCTTTGACAATAATTTTTTATTTTTTTCTTTACCATTCAAAGTCCAAAGCCATGCTTGAAACTTGATTTATTTATTTATTTATTTTGTTTTGGTTGGATGGTATTTTAATAGGACGAGGGAAATAATTGTAATTGTATTTAAATAGAAAGGGAGATGATCTTGACAATGGTTGCCCCACCCTACAAGGGCAAGTAGGAAAACGGCAACCACAAAGTACAACAGTTCTCACATTGAAGGGTAGCAATCATGAGGAAAGTGCAATTCTACCCTTGAAAGGAGGTCTATAAAGTCAATGGGTGCTGAGAAGATTAGGCAGAATGCTGTGATATGGTGGGACCAGATGGAAGGCAGATTCGGACAATAATACATCCTGTGGCTGTGGGGGACTGCCCTACTTCAAGTCTTTAGACTCTAGCATTTTAAGTGTGCTTCTAGTGGTAGTTCTTCCTCCATCACAGCTCATCCTCGTATTTCACATGTTGTGATTGATTTCTCAGATCATGTATTCCATAATTTTATGCCGCATCACTCACTAACCGGGCATAGTTTTCGTACTTGATCATGGATCGGATAAATATTTTTTCAATGTAAC
>Ga0325401_1004541_pt1 | contig 13099 bp, 5 predicted proteins | sample PopdelMetagenome_FD_205666 | JGI IMG/M metagenome (GOLD analysis project Ga0325401, IMG submission 205666) | Populus deltoides microbial communities from Bellville, Georgia, United States - Xylem-PdKOR-R2 | ecosystem: Host-associated > Plants > Phyllosphere > Stem > Wood/Secondary xylem | place...
GAAATCTTGATAGATAAATGTTTTTGAATTTCAATCTTATTATTTTATTTTAATTAATAAAATTAAATATAAAACAAGATCAATATATATAAATTCCAGGTCCAGAAAATTAACAACATATCTTTTTAAAACTATTTAAAGAATAAATTTTTTGATGGATAAACATATTAGATATTTATCTAAGTTGGCCGGTCCTTGAACGTATTTCACGTTACGCTCGAAGATGCTATTCTCTAACTAGAAAAATAAAACTTATTATATCACATTAAAAAAATTCAAAAAGATTATCAAGATAAACTCACCCATATTCCTTTTTCCACTTTCATAAGTACTATTATTATGCATATGAGAATACTTGCACTAGCCATGCTTGTCTTAATTAACTATTATTGCATCTCATTAATTATGCATTTCGAGGCATAGTGTGGCAATATACTCTATTTATATTGGTCTAATTACTCTCTCTTTCGTCTTATTAGAAGAAAAAAAATGATCTTACGTTATATGAATTGGACGGATGTGACATCTATAGTCTAAGATATTTAAAAATAAAATATTCAAAGCATTTTATCTCTAATAGCTGAAAATATCATGAAATTGCTGAGAAGTACAATTTTTTTTTTTTTTATTGAATCCTCTGTAAATATTAGAAGTCATAGTCTATTAAATTAATGATTGAAGACAAATAAAAAATAGGGAGGGCGGGGTCCTGATGCACATTTACAATAAAAAAATCAAAAGTTGTTCCAAGAGAAAAACAACTAAATGGTGTGTATATATATATATATATATATATAGACACACACACTAGTTAGGTATTGTGTACCGCAACTTGGATTAATTTTTTAAAAAATAAAAAATATTAAAAATATTTAAGATTTAAAAGTATTGAGTTTATCAATAACAAAAAAAATATAAAAGTTTTGGATTTGATTACAATTAAATAGTATTATATATATACACACACTAGTTAGGTGTTGTGTCTCGCAACTTGGGGTAATTTTTTTTAATAAAAAATATTAAAAATTTGTAAGATGTAAAAGTGTTGAGTTTATCAACAAATAAAAATCTAAAAATTTTGAATCTGATTATAACTAAATGGTATTAATACACACACTAGTTAGGTGTTGTGTCCTGCAACTTGGGATAACTTTTTTTTTAATAAAAAATATTAAAAATATTTAAGATTTAAAAGTGTTGAGTTTATCAACAAAGAAAAATCTAAAAATTTTGTATCTGATTATAATATCAGACTCAACAGTAATATTAATAATAATACATAATTTATGTGATTAAGTTCATATATTTTTTAATCTATTCAAAAATAAATTTAAGGTTTTTCTTTGATAATATTTTTTTTTAATTTAATAATAATAATAATAATAATTTTTAAGTTTACTCTTCAAATCAAATTTATGGTTAATATTAAATCTTTTTTAAAATTTATTAATTATTATATCAATAATATTTATAATACAAATAAAAATATTTTTAATATTAATTATAATAAAAATAATAATAATTATAATATAAATAGTTGAGTCTGGACACCGAACTCATTAGCCTTGGGTTTGGACGCCTGTCCAAGTATTCTGGGGCCAGGCGGGGCTGTAAAACCCAAGGGATTTGGGTTTAATACAAATAATAATATTAGATATCTAGTAAAGGATTGGCAAAAAAATAAAATTTAAATTAAATTAATATATTGACGATAAGTACTTCATTTAATGAGTTAGTGTGTATATTATTGTGCATGCTTCAAATAGTCCTTATTTAAAGTGTGTATTATTAATAAGTGTAATTTTTCTAGTTTTTATCAAATGTTCATATGTTATATAAATATGTTGTTAGGTACCTCGTACCATCGAGTTGGAAAGTAGATGTATAGATGAAAATTCTTGTTTAAGTTAATTTTTGTATTGAAAGTATTGATATTATGTTTTATATTGCCTGAATGTTAAGAAATTTTGAAATGTTTAAATTATTCTTTTGTCGGGTATGTAATTAAAAACAATGTCCTTACTTTAAATAGTAATATAGTTTTGTTGTATTTATATTTGAAAGTGTTTGTGTCCTAAAAAATTAACGTTATGGTGAATAAATTAGTTTTAAATATTATATATGAAATCATACAATGCTAACTATATATATTTTATTCGGTTTTTAAGTTTTTGATTACCAACATATATTTTGTTTTTATTACTTAACTAGCTATAATTTATAATTATAATATCTTCATACATATTTATTATGTAAACCCATGGTAGCAAGCAAACATGCTTTCTAGTTACATTGAAAACATGTATTAGAATCTAAATAGTTTAAAAGTATTATAGTCTTTTAAAAATATTATAATGAATCAAAAGTTTATATAGAGTTCGTATTTACGGATTGGGGGATGAGATTTATAATGCGTGCAGCGAAGAAAAAGCAAAGAAACAGAGAAATTCATTTAGGATGTAAAAATGGCTGGGCAGTGGCTCATCAAGAACACAAAAAGAGAGTAACGGTTGACCAAGCTAGGTCCACTGCCAGTTTAGTGGTTCTCTGTAGAGGCCTGTAAGCTGAGAACAATGGGTCTTATGATCATGGAATTAGTTTGCTTTAGCTATTTGGGCCTATACACTGCAGTCTTGAAAAATCAATGTTTTGATGAACATCTCGCAGTTTATTTTGAAAATAGTTTATTAGTTGTTATTTTTTGAAATATTTTTTATTTATAAATATATTAAATTAATATTTTTTATTTTTTAAAATTTATTTTTAATAAAGCATATCAAACTAGTTTAAAAATATAAAAAATATTTTTAAAACATAAAAACAAATATGCTATTGATTTTTACCGCTGAAGTCAAGATGGCATTAACTATGTCAAACGATGCAGTCTCAAAATCTATAGGAAGGTAAACCAGGAGATCTAACTTAAGAAAAAGAAAGGGTTTCAAGGCCAGTAATGTACAATTCATAATCCAAATAGACGATGGTAATTGAAGATTATTGTTTGCAAATCTGAACAAAACACACACACACACAAAGCAGGTGATGAGATTATGTGGGTTTTGGCTAACGTATAATTCTATTTTTCTAACAAAGAACGCAGTATTCATGTTCTTAGCTACCTGTAGGCAATTAACAACGTTGGGAAGAACCCTTCAGAAAGAATATTTACTGACAAGATCAAACCATCCTAGCCTGGACATGGTTAATTGTTATAGTTCTTAGATAATAGAAATTAAGTCCCAATTAGAGATGGAGAGATTAAAAAAAAAAGAAAATTTCCTTTTGCTTTGTTAATGATATTAGAGTGTCCTTGGCATGGAAAGTTTTCCCCGCAGCTAGTAATGCCCCACTTCTCCTCTCCCCCCTTCACCCTCCTCTCCTTGCATTTTTAGACCATGAGAATTGAGACAAAAGGAAACACGATATTAGAGATGGATGGACATTATCGGTCCGAGTACAAACAAGGGGCATCTAATAGCCAGAGTGACTTCGATTCTGCCTAAATTTTAGAATCTAGCTCAAGAGTTGGCTAGGTTACAGCTATTATAGTCTACAAATGTGCTTAGACTCTTAACCCATGAAGTATAAATGGGTTATGATGGTCCACACCAATCTTATATTTTATGAGCTTCAACATCCATCCATGGTTCTTCGGTAGTTCCACCCAAGATTTCGATTTCATCCAATTTGCTGTTCCTGCTCATTCATGAAAAAAAATTAAAATAACTAGGTCATCTTTTGGGACTTCAAAAGCAGAAAGTGAAAGTTCAACGTCTAGAATAAAAAAGATAGTACTAATGTGTTCCCTTGTATATAATTCTTGATCCATCTCTTATACTATTCTTAAATTGAAAGTTGAAATTGTACCATGTCAATGTCTTGATTATCTGCTCCTCTACAAAAAAAGTCAGTTCTGCTAGATGTCATGGGCACCCACTAGTCCCAATACGAATGGAATAAGGTTTCACTCTCTCTCTCTCTCAAAAAAAAAGAAAAAAAGAAACACTAGAATTATGAGGTTATATTTTGGTTATATATCAAAACTTGGAGGTTTAAAAAGCTTCAAAAAGCAAGACATAATCATTCCTACCAAAATGGGTTTAATATTTTAAACTATACATGTAGGTTTGATGTTGCAATCTCCAAGACCTAATCAACGGGATAGAAGGAATAAGGTTTAGTGGGAGAATATGATGTGCACCATCTTCAAAACCCTAGAAATAAAGGGTTTCCATCGGTTCCCTAGCTACTTTTCTTTTTCTTTAGTTTTATACTTTCTATTGCTTCAACTTTAGTGGCTTTTTAACTCAGCCATGAAATGAATGATGCCTCTCAAATATCATATCAACCCTAGCTTTGGTTCTACTCCACTACCTTATATCCCTACCAAATATCCATTTCCCTAGAGTAAAACCAATGGCAAGAACCATCAAAGTTAACAAAAATTAGAATATGCAAGAAGTCATGATCCTTAGATGTATTTGGTTCGCTGGCTGGCTTTCTGACAACTTGTCATTAATTTGACTATGGGGGTCCTTATCTTAGAGGGAAACGCATGTTGAGAGAACAAAGGAAGCAACATCATTTTTAAGGTGCTGGACCCTTAGGTGCTTGTGCCCTAGACCCTCATTAATTTATACAGCATGCATCACAAAAGTTAGGGTTCATATCTTGGGCCCGTTGCCCTTAATTGAATCCATAAGTTATGCTTGGCTTTCTCCATCGCCCATCCCCTTCAAACCCCACGCGGGTGCAGGGGACATGGATAAGTCTTGAAGTAGACTACTTCAATGGCACTCTTTCATATATATATATATATATATAACAGTGGACCCTAACCCTAATCAAAGATTAAGGACAAAGACATGGGCCTAGATACTGGGATCCTATTTTTGTGTCCCCTGGGGCCCATTATGAATGATTTGACAAATAAAATTGGTGGGGCTGTATTGTGCTATGTCAATTTTCAGAGTACAAATTTTGATGCGAGGAGTTGGCATACCAAAGTTAGATGAGCTAATAGCTTGTAATGCTAGCCTGTTAAGCTGTTGCCCTCTTGATTTGGCCATGTTTTGTCAAAGAAAAAAGTTATACTAATCGACAGCTAGCCTCCTTTGAAGTCGAACAAAACACCAATTATATCTCCAACTTTTCAATTTCGCATTCACACAAATCGACTTATTTAAGTTAATTAGAATTTTCTTACTATCAATTAATGCCTAAGTGCCCTTGTTTTTGGTGTGGAATGCTTGGTAATGTCAAAGATAATCAATATCAATGTACATTGCACGTTACATCAACTAATTAATAAGTAAATGTTTATCAAGAGAGGCAAGACTCTGCTTTTAAAGGGTTCCTTTTGAAATAGGGCATGATGCGTGGTGTATGGGCATTGAATCTAAAATCTTACCCTCTTGTTGTCATAATTGAATTTTAAAGGAAGGTTTAGGAGGGAGGGAGGGGAAGGATCCGCACACTTGACATAAGAATGTGATTCTATGATGTTGACATTTTTATTTGCTTTTTTTTTTCTATCTCTTGGTCAATCATGACATTAAAGAAATTAAGGCAAAGCAAGCAAATAGGGTAGTTTAGCTTATTTACAATAATAAAACTTCTCTCAATTCGAAGGAGACATGAGGTGGTTGGCTTCCTAATTCTTTGATTGGCTATATATATATATATATATATATATATATATATATATATATATAGTAGACATTGCAGTGATTTGAGATAATAAAAGGCATTAGTTAAAAATTGAAGTCTACTATAACCCCCCTAGTCGTTTCGCAAATAAAAGCACTACAGGTGATAACACCTCGTGACTTTTATTAAGGGGTATTTTTTATTTGGTTTGGTTTTTCTATAAAAAAAATAATCAAACCGGGTTTTTTTAAAAAAAACAAATTTGAATCGGTTCAAATCGACTGGTTTTGGTTCGGTTATTTTAGAACAAAAACTAGTTCAAACCCGTTTTGATTCGGTTTAGTTTTTCCGGTTTGGCTCGGTTTTTTCTTGTTTGGGTTGAGTTCTGTTGTTTCTGGTTTGGGTTGGGTTCTGCTTTGGCTAGGACTTGTCTTATTAAAAATCGGTTTTTTTTCATGGTTAGGTTTTTCCAGTTATTTTTTTTTCTGATTTTCTCAGTTTAATTAGTTTTTTGGTTTTTTTGCTCACCCCTGACTTTCATTGACAATCTAATAATCCAATTTTGGATTCCATAAAATTTTCTTGTTTGTTATTTTATCTTTATTCTTCTTTAGAAAAATCCAAAAAAAATAAGAAAAAATTTAAAATTCAAAAATATATTTTTATTGGGTGAACCGTCTTTTTCCATAAAAAACAAGTTCACTAGGTCAATACAGGTCAAACCATATCGACTAGGGTAAAAAATGAGTTTTAGGTCATTTTGGATCAAAATCAACATTTTCGGTCAAAATCGTGTTAATCGGGTCAATACGTGTAAGATCCCATATCGGAAGCGAGCGTCCAGAGCCAGGGCCTTATAAGTGCACGCTCACCTTAACTAGTAAAACGCGTTTTGGGGTCATGCGTGACTGCCAAGAACAAACCCGTGAGGGGGACCTGGGTGGAAGCCCTGGATTTGGGTGGACTGGGAGGCCCAAAGCGAACAATATCTTGCTAGTGAGGTGGGGTGTTACAATACGAGTCAAACCATGTCAACTGGGATATAAAATGAGTTTCAGACTATTTCGGGTCAAAACTATTATTTTCTGTGAAAACCGATCCCACTGGGCAATACAAGTCAAACCATGTTGACCTAGATAAAAAATGAATTTGAGGATATTTTGGGTTAAAATCATTATTTTCGGTCAAAACCATGTCCACCGGATCAATATAAGTCAAACCATGTCAACCGGGATAAAAAATGAGTTTCAAGCCATTTTAGGTAAAAACTGTTATTTTTGTCAAAATAAGGTTTACTGGGTTGATACCTGTCAAAAAATATTTTTTGGTATTTAAAATTAATTTTTTAGTAATCAAAATTAATTTTTAGCGGTTGAAACGAGTTTTTTTTTTCTAATACTGATTTGAGTTTTTAATTTTACCTGTTTTATTATTATTATATTTAATAAAACAAAAATTAGCAATGCATAAGATTAATTTTTTTTTTAACGAAGTACTTGGTCCAAGTAATTTTTTTTTTTATGGCTCCATATTTTTTGCCGTGTTTTCTGTATATAAATGTCGTATCTCAAACTGGCTATAAAAGCCATTTAAAAGTTTGAAAAAAAGAAGAAGAAAGGAATATAGCCAGTTTAATAACTGATTATTTTTTTTAGTATTTCATGAGATATTAATTAAAAAAATAATTCAAAAAATACTAAAAATATCTTAATTGTTACATTTAATTGTATTATTTCTGAACTCTTAATTAGATCTGATATCATACTTACCATACTAAATTAAAATCCAAATCCATTTCAACCCTTAACAAAATCTATTCTTTGATCCTATATTGCCACGTCACCAGAAATACGTAGCATCCCGAGTATCTTAGCACACCAAAGCCAATATCTATCAATTAGGATTGTGTAATCAATTTTCAGGTAAAGCGAACCGTAACCGAATGATTAATTCAGAAGTGATTGAGTGGTTCATAAGATCCAGGTGCACCGGCTTACCATGCTAGCGTACTCACCGTAGCAAACCTAAGAGACTCTCTCTTCTCTCACCTGCGATTCTTTCTCTTCTCAGATCTCACAACTCCGACCACATCAAGCCGCCGGAACACCACAGAAAGACTCATATCCTCCTCGAGAGCAAACCCCAGGTGATTTTTATCGACTTCTCTCCCTCATATTACCAGGAAAAGGCCGCGACGTCTTCGACCACCCGAAGTTTTAAACCGTCGATTCTCTCTCATTAGACATCAACGACAACCACCACCACCATTATTGGAATCCTCTCACCGAGATATACCATAATCTGCCCTTTCAGCCTGCAATCTTGCCGAAAAATCCCACCCTCCAACAGTGGCCACACACAACTACACGCGCCACCAAGGGTATTTTCTTCATTTTAAGGAGGTTCAAGGCTATTTCGGTCCTTTTCCTGTACAGTGACACTCTAATAATTTTAGGGAATTTTATTTGTTTTTTTATACATGTTTTTAATTTTTTTTTTTGCATTTTGTAAAATATCTGAAATAAATATAATGAAAAATGACGATGCGGGTCTAACACCAAGTTTATCTCATCTTTGTGCGCTGGTCCAAAACCTAATTCTCAAATATGAGTTATGTATATTTTTAGCAATTCCAACATAATATTTTTTTTTTCAAGAATAAACCTTATTTGTCAACATATTGTTTTTTATAAAAAAATCGATGTCAAAAGTTTTAAAATAAATATGGATTATCTACATTGTTTTCTTTTATTTTTTACAACTTGAACGTGACTTTTTTTTTTAAGGTTAAACGTCAATAATTTCAACGAGTCTTCTAATTTTAGGGACTGATGTTATTTTTTAACGAGTCTCTTGTTTTTAGAGACCAACATTAACCCTCTCAAAAAAAAATTACTAATAAACTCAAAATATTATAGCATTTGAATAAAATAAAAAATCACAAGTAAATTTAATTTTTCACTTGAAAATGATGATTTAAAAATGATGTCTACCTTTTCTTAATTATAACTAATGTTTATCTTTTTTTAATTATAACTAACCCAACATCTAAATCTTTGAAACCAATATTTAATTTGAGATTTTTAGTTCTCTTAATTTATTAGACCACGATTCTAATAAAATTTTTATTTTCTCAATTAATCTTTTATTTGTAAAAAAAATTTAGAGCCACCATCATGTGTTTTCGGACAACAATACATGTAAACAATGACAAAGGATATACAATGAAAGAAGATGCATGGGATTATTCCCTTTTCTATTGAAGGAGGTTTGTCAATCAGAAAAACAAAAAATAAAATTGAATTCGAAACCTTTCACAGGGTCGGCAAGTGGTGCATGTAGTAGCTGCCAATAGTGACGATTAAATTGTCAATTACTAGCCAGCCAACCCGTGTGAGTTTGGCCACTTGACATGCATCTATTCTTCCTCTTCTTCTTGTTTTTTTTTTTAATGACAATTAATAGATATGGCCTCGTGCATGTCCCACTACTTGCTATGCTTCTAGTCCATGAAAATAGATGTTATTACCAAGAATTCTCACACACCAATAAAGGATGTAGATCCCTTTCCGTATATCATTTTTTTCATGTGGTCCAACCACAAAAAAAGAGAGAGATAAATAATGGACACAATATATTTCCATCCTTAGAATATATACACCTAGTAATTCTCCCTTTCCTCTCACGATTCACATCTAAATCCAAGGCCATCCAATTACAAGTTGATGGTACGGGGCATGGTCACAAATGGGGTGCGTGGAGCTTGCTAGGAAAATGAAGAACCTTGCAAAATAAATTGAGATTGCCTTTCGGTGTGGTGTACGTAAAAATGGACCCAATATATGACTTTTGATTGATTTCTTCATGTCCTTGTTTTATATTTGGTATAAAATCACAAATTAATGGGATATGCTATGGTGGTTGTCCAGATAGTATAAGATGTCTATTATTAGCGATGATGATATCGATGAGTAGTTGTGACAAAGCTTGCCCTACGCTAAGTTGTTCATATTTGTCCTCTTGCCCCCACTTTCCCTTGATCCCCTCTTTTCCAAATAGTGTGTGTAACATGATGTACCATCATTTCCAGATCACTTGATCTTGAAATCCCAGGCATTTCTGAACTAGAGTTTTACAAGTGGAAATAATCCCTAATATACCCCACAATTAAAAAAAAAAAAGAAATTTAATCTTAATTGTTGGGTAAAAGAATTGACGATTTAAATAAATCTCAGTCAAACTTCGTTCAAGACTAATGCTGGCAATAACTCTTCTCTATGTAAAATTTCACCAATATTATTTAATTATTAATGGGGTAATTAAGTGAGAGGTTAACATCATCTCAGGTAGTTCTAGAAATAGAATAACCTTCCATTGTCTAATCCAAATCGGAATCAATCAACTCTCTGATAAATCAAGAAAAGAATAGCATGTTGATGAGAGGGATTGATTTTGTAAGGGTTTTCTTTTTTTTTTTTAATAAATTGGACGATCATGCCTATTCAAATTATGAATTGGGTCACCATCTCTCTATTATTTTTTCTTGTAATTTCCACATTTCAAGGCCTATAAAATATGTTGGCTTCATGTATCATACCCTGCATGTGTGATACATGCGCATAGGTGCCGGGGGTAGGCCACATCAAATGGGCTAGGGCGTCGATTAATTAAAGGAACAATTGTTTGAAAGAATAATTTGAAGTTCTATCTAGAACAAAGAAGAACCTCTCTTGATGATCTCTTAGGCTTAGACATGAATAAAATAAAGAAGTTCCCTTTTTCTCAAAGCAAGAAGTGTACTTGCCTTGAGGTACTATTCTCTCCTTTTTTTTTAAAAAAAAAAATATGGGTTAATTATTTATTATAAGATATGCAAATGGGTCAATATCAAAATGTGATTGTGTGGAATCAATCATCCATTACATAATTAAAAACAAAACGTGCTTTTAAGATAAGAAAAGATACTATTCTCTCTCTTTGGCTAATATGATAAAGTTTGAAGAGAAATGAGCGAGCTAGAAATAGATTAATGGATGCATGTACTTGCAACCCCAAATGGATAGGATGCTCTTCCATATTAAAATCATATGCCGGTCATAGAGGGACAAAAGGTCTCAATTTGGTAGGTCCCATTAGCCCAAATCTCCATCATCAAATGTTGCTTTCATGTCCTCCTCACACCCCCATAAATCAATTTTGGCGAATTTTATACTCTTTTATCTCAACTTGGACTCAAAGGATGGAATGGAACTACTTTGATTGAAACAAACAAGGTGGGTGTGGTGTGGTGCTACGATAAGATAAAAGCAAGAACAAACACAAGTGATGAAAATGATACATAGGATGGCTTCACTTTTGTTCCATAAACAATTTTGTTAGTTTTATGGTGATTAGGTCATCCATCATGGCATTGGAGGCGAATACAAGTAACACTAAAGGTTTTTTCTTGAAAAAACTTTGAGATAATATTTTTTAAAAAATTATTTTGATATATTTTAGATTAAAAATCATTTTTAAAAAGTAATATTCACCTTGCTTCGTGCTATTAATAAAGTTGACACCAACTATTAACAAATAAAGGACACCTTTGAATTTTTTTTAAAAGACAATGACACCGGAAGTTTCTATTCAAATCTAATGATGTGATAACTCCCACCTTTCCCCCTATTTGCAATCCATTGTATTATAGAGACGGTGAGAGTTGATAACTAGCAATCTTTTGATTTTAAGTCTTGCCTTGCCAACAAGAAAGTTTTATGAGATGAATCTGCCTAGGAAAGTCGGATGGGAAATTTAGGAAGTGGGTCTAGGCCGCCTAGACGGCATCAACGAGGGTAGGTGGCATTGATCCACAAACACATTGACATAGTTGGATTTATTTTGTTAATGAAGCAAAGCTGCCTCTATTAATTGGAACAAAATTGGTAGCGTTTTCTTGGGGTCAAATTTGTGACATCAAATTAGCAATTTGACTTTATAATAATTAATCCCAAGACCTATGGTTTTAACAAGTGATTTAGTGTGATCAAGTTAACCTAATCTCAATTATTTCTTAACATGTGATGGCTTTTGGATACAACGAGGACCACCCCACCATCACAACCCACCCAAGAACTTTGTGTGGTTAGCTAAATTATTAATGATATGAATAGCATGGCACCGCTAACTCACCTTGAAAGCAATAATTTAGTTGGACAAAGGAAGGAGAGCAGCATCTTGTCAAGGTTGAAATAAGTAGAAAAAGAAAAGCAAGGCGCCATGGTTCATGTAGGTAGGAGTACTTGTCATGGGGAAACGACTCTTTTGGGTTGCCAAGAAAACTAGAAGGGCCAAATGTTTAATGTATATTTATCTGTACACAAGCAAGCAAGAGTTTAAAGGGTCAAGAATGTGACAAGACTTGGACGAGGAAGCAGGCATTTACACCATGATAGTGATTACACGTGTCAAATATATAATGACAAAGCAAGAATTATCACTTGGGCCCATAAGCTTTTGTCATTTTCAAGAAACAATTAGAAGAAAAAAACTAAAATCAATTAGGTTATTTTCCCTGTTACCAAAACAATTAGGAGCAGCTTAATTAATTATTTTAAGTTTGTTTTTTTATTTTTTTATTTTAGGATTATTAAAGGATTACTTCATTGTTAATTTTATAAATTTTTAAAATTAATCTAGATGTGTGTAAATATTGATTCAAATACTTATAATTAAAAAATATTTAAAGTAATTACAGGGTGCGTGTCATATGTATTACCCAAAACCACGTATCTGTCGGCTTTGCACCCTCTTTGGCAGCATCTATCTCTCCATTGCATGCCAAGGAGATTTTAAGATTTGAGGAGGAACCAAAGGCAAAAACGACATGGCTGACTGATCTTTTTGCTTACTTTATTAAACAGGTGCCGACAGACAAGACCAAACAAGGCAACCACCACACAGGCACCCCACTAGCGTCCGTTTTGTGCAGGTTCTCGGCGTATTTCTAGGGTTCTCTAAGGTTCATGACCTGAACCACCACCACCACCTTCCCCTGCTCCAATATGGCCAAATGCTAGAAAGTGGGCTAAGCAATTTTACTGCTATTTTAAAATTCGCTATAGCTAGATTGTGAGCTCAATTGCTAGCTATCGAGGGCAGGCTAGCTCTTGCTTTCCTGTTGATAGCGTTGAGTTTTTCTAAATTGCTGCTTTTGTTATTTCAATTAATGAGTAGTGCTTTTGGTCTTAAATTTTGGAGAGGTATTGAGCTTTTGATATTCTATAATTGTTAATTAATAATAGAAGAAATAAATATAAGAAAAAAAACATAAACTGGATCTGACGTGTCATGTCCACATTATGCATATTTTTTTAATTTTTAATAGAAGAAATAAATAATTTAATTAAAGATATATATAATCTTTCAATGTGCTAATACACGGTGAATTGGGAATAATTGAAGGTTGGAT
>Ga0325401_1004542_pt1 | contig 13098 bp, 4 predicted proteins | sample PopdelMetagenome_FD_205666 | JGI IMG/M metagenome (GOLD analysis project Ga0325401, IMG submission 205666) | Populus deltoides microbial communities from Bellville, Georgia, United States - Xylem-PdKOR-R2 | ecosystem: Host-associated > Plants > Phyllosphere > Stem > Wood/Secondary xylem | place...
AAGAAGCCATCTCACTACCACGGCCTTTTGTTGCTTAATTTACGTGATGGAGCACTGTAGTTTTCCCCATCATGATGAAGGGCACTCTACTCGCAAGTGCCATCAAACTTGACCCTGCTGGTCATTCATCAAATCTTTTGACCTGAATTCATACCTAGACCATCACGAGGGGCTATAGCCTGGTAAGATCTGGTTTCCTTGTTCGGAAGATAAAAAAAAAAAGCATGGCTTGAATAAAAAAAAATTAAGATATTTTTGTTTTGCAAACATCAAGATGATGATATATTGTTTTTTAATATTAAATTTAAAGTATGATGCACACTTAGATGACATATTTAAAATATTATGGCGATAATATATTAGATTGTGAAGAGTTATAACTCATGTTAACCAATTAAATTTATAATTAGAATTATGAAATCGTGATAATTTTATGAAAAAAAATTTATGATGTTAAATTTCTAATTATTTTAATGTTGAAGAAAAAAATTAAATATAAAAAAATATTCAATTAAAAAAGCAAAAATAAAATTTAAGTGAACTTGAAATAATTTGTCAAATATGCATCAATTTAATAACTTTTCATCTCTAAAATTGTTGGGGTGTGACTTTATGTCAAATAGCAATTTTTTTTTATAAAAAATATAGAATAAATATGTTGGACTGAAAAAAAAAAGACTAGTGTAATTTCAAACTAAATAAAAAGGTTATGATTTCATAAAAAAAAAAGGAACTTCAATGGCATTAAATAAAAAAAATTAAATTATTTTTAGTCAATCTATTTGAATTGATCAAAGTGTAAAATGCATGGAAAAAAAAGGGAACCTAAAAAAAAAAAAAAAAAGTAAGGAGCACATATGTCTGCGCATCTAGCCCATCAATAAAGGCTTGTCTCACACACCAGGCCTCTTAATATGTTTTTTATATTAAAGTGCAAATAACATATTATACGTTTCTTTTTAAAGTGTCGCAGACAACACATCGCCTGTTGTCTCAATTCCTAACATTTGGAGGGTCGCTAAAAAATTAAGTCATGAGTATTTTATGCTAAAAATTTTGATTTTTAACCTATTTTGATCTAAAATACCTAGAATAAAACACATTTCCTGGGTTCAAATTTATCATCTCAAGTGATGAGAATGCCAAAGAACATCTCAATGGAAATCTTATCATCGAATGAAACTTTTGAGCATCTTAGTGACATCAATAATAAACTTTTTTATGGCTAGAATCAGTGTCAGTAATGACTTTCCTTCTTTACCATCAAAATCCAAAGACTTCTTATCTCCTTTATCAAACTAGAAACTAAAAAATAAAAAAGATAAAGTTTCAGATTGAAATAAAAATTTTAAAAACAAAAAGGACCAAAATCGATCATATAAAAAGTATGAGGACCAAAGAAAACTTTGTGTGCCAATTCTGAAACTACTACCTATTTTCCCTATCTTTTTTTATTTTAGTCTCATGTTTTTTAATTTTTAATTTATTAATAAATTATAAGTAATAGGCCGCAAAAAGACTCAATCAAAGAGAAAAAAGTTGATAACTAAAACAAAAAAAATGGACTTTTGAAGTCTACAATGAATCAAGGTATTTTCACAATGCTTGTACATTGTGCAAAATCTTGATGCTTTTTAGTGTTTCCTTAATGCAAAGCAAAAATAAAAACTTTTATTAATTCTAAGGGTTTTGACACTCCAACCAAAAAAGATTTAACTTCATTTTAAGATCTAGGATTTTTTACATTTAGTAACATGATCCATATTCTTATTCATAAAGCAGTTACAAACTCCAAGGGATTTTAAAAAGAATATCACAACTACTTTAACAATGAAAATTTCGGAGAATTAATGTTGTATGATTGATCAAAATAAAGTAATGTAGTAATGTTTAATAAATTACCTGAATTTTTTTAAGCAAACAGCAAAGACATATAATATAACCAATATTCTTTCTTACTTTAGCAATGAAAATTTCAGAGAATTAATGTTGTATGATCGATCAAAATAAAGTAATTTAGTAATGTTTAATAAATTACTTGAATTTTTTTAGGCAAATAGCAAAGGCATATAATGTAACCAATATTCTTTTTTCGTCTTTTTTCTTTTGTTTTTGTACAAGCCACACAAGCATAATTAGAAAATTAAGCACTACAAACCTAACCACAAAGCCACTTATGACCACACCACTAGTGTTTAAACCCCCTAGACCAGTGGATGATGTATTTGCAGAGACATCAGTTCCATTGATTGATCTTATAGTTGGTTTCTCTATTAAGATAGACAGAAAGACTGAGGTTTGATTTCTATTAAGAAAAAAAAGATAAATAGTCAGTTGTTTACCATTCTTACAAGCATAATTATTTTGAATAATTTCTTTTGTTAGTATCAATTCTTTTTTAAGTACTAACTTAAAATTATCAATGTAAATATTATTGAGAGGTGAGTTTTGAGAATAATATGTTTGACACTATAATGAAAAGGCAACTCATAATAGAAATTCAGTAATAATATTTTTTTTAAAAAATAATTTGAATAACACGTTACACATATAAATTACATGTAAAATTATACTAAATTTGTGGCTTGTCATGTTAAATGATGTGAAGCTAGACATTTCAATTTAAATCCTACCCACGTTCATGAGTTTTACTAGGACAAGTTGGGCATACTACATCCTCACTAGGTATGGGTTACAAAATTATTATTTTAATGTCAATTTTTCTTTCTAATATATGTATTTTATGTATTGATAGGTTATATGAACTCTTTATGCCGAGACTTTGATATTAGCACCTTCACCAATATACCAGAAACGAGATGATTTATAGCTAGTATATGTCTCGAAGCATTGTTTGGTTATCATTGAGATACATTATTGTGATCGGGTAATGTGGCAGTTTGATTGATACAAGTGACGAGTTGCATAATATTAATTATAAAATAAAAAGGAAAAGCAATTTATTGGTGACTCATTCAACTTATCTAGATCTTTGGCATGCTAAAAAAAAAGATCAGATATTAGTAGAGCGATATTCGACAATTGATTTAGAGAGCTTTATAAGATGATATTTGAGTATAACACATCATTATTACATCTATATGGGTACTTTTTCTAAGACATCCACATAATGTAATTCATTATAATTCTTGTTATCCGAGACAGAATCAATTGGTATGCATTGGTTTTTTTATATAGCACTTATTAGATATCTTGTTTATATATTATAGATTATGAGTGCTATTTTTTTTTGTATGTATATGTTAGATGCAATATTTAATATGAGAGGCTTAAAGATCAGCAGTTGCGCAATGTGAAGGATTAAATGATATGGGACATGTCGTGGCCAACATTGTTAATGTCTGTGCCTGTAGCCAATCACTTGGCTACAAGTGACATTGATTTTGTTCATGTAAAAATATGTAATTCTAATAAAGGATTTATTTATTTATAATATTCATCAAATATTTAATTAATAAATTTAATAATTGATTAATGAATCTAGAGTAGAAATAAAGTTATTGAGATAAAAATACTTTGCAAAAGAAATTATAAAGTTGTTATAAATATAAGATTCATATTGCATCAAAGCATTGTTCCTAAATGTTCTTGGTCAATGCTTTATTAAAACTGGACATTAATCAGAGTTGTTACGATTGATATATATTATGTTCTTTTCTTTATAAAAGAAACTGTTGTTCTCATAAGCTGAGGTATAAGGGAACTTAGAACTAATATGTAGGTGTTTGTCGTATAACATGCACAATGAATTAACTTACATGAGAATTCTACATGGAGATATCACTTGTATCTATGAAAAGACTCACGTGATGGTTTTGTAAGTGATATTTAGATTTAATATCATCAAGTTATCTTATATAAAGAATGTTATGTTTTGATCCTATTACATGTTATTCTAATCAAGAGTAACAAATGGGCAGATATTGGATATTATATGAACTATAAGAAGATGTTTAAGTAATCAAGAAAGGATTCATCACTCTAGATGAATTAAATAAAATATTTTATTTTTTATTAAATGTTATTGATTGTAAATCCTTGTGTAGAGTGAGATGAAATTTGAAAAGAGTTTTAAATCTTATTTAAATAATCATTGACTATGATGTTGAGAACAAACATAATTTGACAAAGTAAACACACTTCATGTTATAATGTCTAAATCATAATATTGTTGATAAATAGATAATAATGACATTGAGAAACTAATCACTAAAAGATTAAGTCAAATCACTTATGACTCTTCTAATATTTGAAGGATTATGAAAGGTTGCTTACACATTGTACTTGATCTTAAAATATAAATCAATTAATTGTTGAATTGATAATTAATTAATTAATTTAATTATATTATATTTAGAATTATGATTTTTTTTTCACCCAGCCATCTCAAACTCAATATCACAAACATCCACCTCTCTAACCCTAGCCCTGATCTTGACCAATCCAAAATCAGATTCTCCCTCTACATTTATGATTCCTAACTTCACGCTATTAACCAAATTGAAGACGGTGAAATCACGTGCTTTCTCCAACATGATCTTATCAAGCTTGTTTTCACTTTTAATGTCCTCAAGAAAGACAAAAAAAGCCTCTCCAAAATGGAAACTCAAAATGACGTTAATCAATACATGATTATGTTCATTAATTGCTTGACGTCGTTGAAAGCATCCATGGACATCAAATTGACCATGCATAATCTCGATAAAGGTGGTAAAGTTCATGATTATTTGTCGGTAGGAAAAACTATTTTGCCGCAGGTTTATTACTTATTATCACTGATTTGTTTCAGTTTATTTGGTGTTTGAATTTATGTTTTATATAGGAAATAACTTACCGTTTATCTAATTCATTTTTTATGCTATAATTTCTAAATCAGAACATTGTTGATAAATGGATAATAATTATATTAAGAAACTGGTTATTGATAGGTTAAGTCAAATCATTTATGACTTTTATAATATTTGGAGGATCATAACAGGTTGCTATACATTGTGTTTAATCTTCAAATATAAATCAATTAATTATTGAATTGATAATAAATTAATTTGTTTAATTGTATTTTATTTAGGATTGTGATTTATATTTGAGTCAATTTATTAGATAACTTAATGAGTCACATACATAAGAACCACTGGTCATAAATTAAAAATGAATGATTAAGCAAGTGTGACTTGATTGTAAATAAGTTTTAGAAAGTAAGGACTAAAATGTAATTTATATAGGGAATTACAATTCTTGATCTAGAGAGATCAAGTAGAGACTTGATTGAATAAATTTCTAAAATTTTCTAAAATAATATATGTGATATTATTCAGAGGGTAAATTGATATTTTACTATTTATAAGACTTTTAGATTGACCTATAAATAGAATGTCACGCTTTTTATTTTTTGTGTAATAAATAGTACAATACAGAACACTTGAAAAAAAAGAGAGCTAGCATTCAAAGATATAGCAATATCTTTCTTCTAAAAGTATTTAAGATATTTTTTACTTGTGGTTTGTGTGAATTACTGTTAGAGGCCAGACAATTGAACGACTTGTATTTTACAACAACCCAATCTTGAAACAATTATTCAAAGCCGAAAAGAACATCTAATCTTTAAGTAATCTTTGTATAAACCCTAAACAACCATAAATTTATCTAACGAGATCCTTGGGACTCCAAATTTGTTTTTTTAAATTTATCAATTCCGCTGCATATACATGTTTCGGAAAACCTAACAAACATTACACTCTTCTTGTGTCGTGGTGGACTTCAAGAAGTTGGAGTTGCTTAGCGTTTCAAAGCAACATTAATAAATGATTAATCGTTTTTCATGAATAAGGACATTTCATTGGGGAAGCAAGCTTATCCACGAGCGATCTAATCTCATTGCGAGCATTCCAAACATGTTCTCAAGTATTCCAAGTCTGTCAACGTGCTAGGATGGTTTTGGTGTTGGCTCCTCCACGAGAACTCAAGCTCCATCCAAGAGTTGAAACGATTTTTAGATGTAGTTAAATGATATATTTGAATGTTAAGAGAATTAATTTTGTTTAATTATGAATTTAGTTTAAATTAAATTAAAAGATTGTGTTAATTGTGAATTGTGTTCAGCGTTGAATAATGAATTATTGGACTGATTGTTTGTTGTGGCAACGAATTGAGAGGATGGAGAAACAACTCAACCTAAATTTTTTGAACTGAAGTTGTATGCAATGCGCGAGTCATCGATAATGCATGTGACTCGCAAGGCACTTCGCTAAATTATGTTTTTTGGTAAAATAAATTTTAAATCTTGTTATTTCCTCCCAAAAAAAAAAATTTATTGTGCTACTTTGAAAAAAAAAACCTCACGGATTATGCCTCCTATTATCTAATGAGAATTGCAATCGGAGATTTTATGCCTTTTAAATTTTGGGTTTAGGTCGCTTCAACTGCATCCAATAAAATTAAATTTAGGGTTTAAGATTTATAATATAATTGTTATCCCAAAAGCAGCAATGAGTATAAGATTTGGGTGTGAAAAAACTTTTTCCTGATCATCCTCTCATATTAGCAAATCTCACTTCAAACATATCCTTTTAAAAAATTTCTTCTACAATGATTAATTCCTACAGCTGAGCATTTTCAAAACAGAACCCAACAAGCATAATTATCATCCAGGTCAATTAGCAGTTTTGTATAATATTAAGTTTCTGTATTTTAAAAATATTTTTTAAAAAAATTAATTTTTTATTTTAAATTCATATTTTTTTAGTATTTTCAAATTATTTTAATATGTTAATATCAAAATAATTTTTTAAAATTAAATAAATAATTATTTTAATATATTTTCAAACAAAAAAATTCTTTAAAAAACCATCACCGTAAACTTTACACTTTAAAATATTCTATACCTAATTTCGCTACCATTCCTAGATGCCCTGTGCCTAACTCGATATATTTACAAATGACAAATCATGTTGGAGGAGGACAAGAAACGAAAGCAGACCAATGACATGGTGGTCGGCGAAATATTTGAGTACGCGGACAGCGGGGACCCCATGGCCACCGTTCACACGGGCGCACTTCCATGATTCAACAAATTCATCCTCGATTCGCTAGCTTGGACTATATGATGATGATTTATTGAGAAAGTAAAGTCTGACAAAAAGCGCTGCTCTGGGTTACAAGTGCTTTTCTTGATATCACTAACCAGCACAAGATATGGAGCAAGATTTGTTGAGCCATGTCCTACATTGCATTAAAGGAGAAGGTTATATTGCCAATTCTTCTGTTTAACACAGTGATGTTTCCAAGCTCCCCATTTTTTGGATGAATTAATGAAACCAGGATTGATTATTTAGTCCAGCAATATTCTCTCAGATAAAGCACCAGAGAGGATGAGGGCTTGGGTTTGAATTGTCTGTTTTCCTTCGCTACTCTTTAGATCCTCTAATTTAGAGCGTTTCGGTACTGTATTAGCAAGTTGTTTTTCAACGAACAACGAATATCCCACAGCACAAGTTTATAGAGTCAGAAGTCGGAACCAGAGATTTTGACTGGTAGGGATTTAAATAAAATATATGGAGAGATTGTGAGCTTTTTGGATTATCCACCAAATCAAAACGGAAAACAAAGACTCCAAAGATCAATCATTAAAAAGCATAACATGTTATGAGCTCGGATGCCATGAAAGCACAGTGTAGACTTGAGTTCCAATATGATTCAGAGTCTTATCATTTAGCATTGTTGTTGGATTGATATCACGGGAAACTCTAAAATTAGGAGACAAACACTATCTTATCAATTAGCATTCCCAAACTCCAGTGCCGAAACCATCCCAGAAATAGTAAGAGACCAAGTTCTTATCAATTAGGCAAAATAAAGCATCAAACCGAAGCATTGACCCACGCGCTAGTTTTCCTTCTTTAAGGGGGGAAGCAAATGGATATTTGTTGTCCCACTTGTAGCCAACGAATGTTTTATACAACCTGAAGAAAGCTAACCGGCCTAAAGCATCAATGCCCTCCTTTTACTTTGCTCTTTCTACACATTACTTTTTTCTCTCTTTCTTTTTTTTATTCTGTTCATTTCTTTTGCATCAATACACTCTTGTTTCTGTACATCACTGGATTTCATGTTATGAAACTGGCCTTGAATTGCCTTATCCATGCAGCGGAAACAGAGAATTGTAAATCACTTTTGCTGGAAAACTAGAAATTAGTATTTTTCCTGAGTTTTGACTATCTGCAACACCTGTTCATTTGTGGCAATTAAGCTATCGATAGTAAGGAATTCTCTCTTGTTTGTTTGCCAGATTCTTAGAGAGATGGAGCTTCTATGCTTAGAGTTTTCTTCGTTTTTGGGTGTCAATAGTATTGACTTTTGATCCACATAAATGCATTTTTCTGACCTTGGACCGAAATCATCCTCCTTCAAGGAAAACACTGCTTTGAAAAACCAAGGCCCTGGGTAGACTTGAGTTCCAAAATGATTTATGATATTATCATCCGGCATGGTTGTTGGATTACTGATACGGAAAACTCCAGACTTACAGATAAATTATTGTTGTGAATTCCCGAGCTACAGTTCCTGTCTGAACCATCCCAGGAATAGTCGGACAAGAGTTCCCATCAGTCAAGCAATCAAACAAATGCATTGAACTGCATGTCTAGTTTATCTTCTTTTACGGGAGAAAAAGGATATTTTCTACCCCACTTGTATTTGTCAGATTTTTCATACAATATAAAGAAAGCTAAAGGGTCCAAGGGAATGCACTTTTTTTTTCTTTGCTGTTTCTGTACATTAGTGGATTTCATGTTAGAGAACTGGTTTGAACTGCCTTATCCATGTAGCAGAAGCAGAGATGTTAATATGTTTCTTCATGTTCAATGCAACAAATTAAGCAATAATAAGAAAATGGCATGAGACAAGTTTCTTGTTCAAGCGTTTTTCAGCTAAAAGTAGCTGGAATGAGAACGAAAGACCTTACAGCAAACCTGTTTTTTTCTCAGGAAATGCATTTTTATTTTTATTTTTATTTTAATGCCTTGCTTCCAGCTATATGAAGTGACTAATGGAGAGGGGAGAGAGGGAGAGAGAAAGAGTACAGGGCTAGTTATCTAAACCTCAGGTTACATGGCTTAATGAAAGCCTACCCTGCTAAGTGCTACCTACTGATATCCTGCAGTGCAGAAGATTCAATGAACAAGCTCCAACCAACCAATGCCAGTGAAATGGTGCTTGTTAAAACAAAAAGGAATTCCCATGCAATTATATGAGCATTGGGCCATTTGGTTGTTTAGCCTGCGCTCCACTTCCTTCCTTTCTTGCCAGTGCTCTCACTGCATTAGAAGCTGCATTGGCAACCACCTTGAAAAACTTTGATATTATGCTCTTTTTTATTTGACCTCTCTTTGGAGGAAGCATGCCTCTTTTCTTTTGTGGGCTTTTTGCTGATTCATGTGTAATGGCCATGGCTGCTTCGTAGTTTTGGAGGAAGAAATCAGCAAGTAATTTGGAACAGAAAGAGCAGAGTTTTGTTTCCTGTAGAAAATAAACAAATAAAGAAGGAAAGAAACTTTAGAGATACTGGTAGCAGAGGAGGGGTTGATGATGGGGTATATATGCACATATTCTTTTGGCGGGTAGCATTGGGTCACTAGCTTTTACATCAGATAGAAATTCGAAGCGACTTTTGGACACTAAGCTTTTGAGGTCTGCAACCTAATTTGCAAGAAATCTTATTTTTAATCCCTGATGGAAACACTTTCAGATGATTAAGATACCGATTGCAAAATAATCCGATCCATCTTAATTTTTCTGTCAGGTATCTTGTGGATCCGCCACTGTTGTTGATAATGTGGCTGGGAAGGAGTCTATGGATCAACAATGTAAACGCTATTCTGATGGCTGACTTTAGTAAAACAAAGCCAAGAAGTCAAGGTCTTTGCTCTATGTGATCAGACATGGTGTCAAGGTTTTTATTTTATATTTTTTACCATTTCTATGTTAAGACTCCAACTTCGTAGTTAACAAGTTCTCAAGTGTTTTCAGTCCCCCTTGAAAAGGACTGCAAATGTCCTTGTACATGGAAGAGCAGACACACCTAACAGGTGTTGTCTTATGAAAAGGGAACAAAGAAAAGTGGGTGTAGAGTAGGATGTAGCCATGCGTGCAAAGAACAAGTCTCACTGGGTTTTATTGACCCAATATTATTAGTGGCAAACTTATTGATGGATGTTGTTTTTATTTGATTCTCCCGCAAACTGAAGCCCTCAGACAATATAGTGGACGAAGTGAAATTCATGCTAACCATCAGGTGAACATATAGAAGAGCTTTGACATCATCATCATCCCTGAATTCTTCAGTGATATTTGCTTGTCTTTTCTCACATCAGTGCTGCTCCAATGGCCTCCCACACGCCCAAAATAGGATCAAAGGTCCACAATGCTACAGATATGCTGCCCATTTTTCATTTCTAATCTCATCCAATTAATAACTGGAATTATCTTAATTTCAACACACACGAAAGTGTTGAGATGGTGGCATTTACTTACAAGTTATGATTTTCAATCCATCCGTTGCACCAATTTCCCTGCATGCACCCTCCCTTGTATCACTAAAGCACGGCGCCTGCTTTCTACGAGAGTAGCAGAATTTAAGTAGAGTCACTTGGCTTGTGCGAGACAGTTATAATCGCCCCAACTAGAGTAAACTCTGGACTGGTCCATAACCTGATATTTGGCCTCTCTGTTCTCTTGATGGGATCAACTTCTTCAGACAGTGGGTAGTTGCCTGGCGAGAACTGAGAGAAGAATGGTTTTTCCCTTTCTTCCTGAAGTTTGACCATGCCTTGTCCAAGTGTGTTGAGAATTTATCTCCTGCGGGGAGTTCATTCAATAATGCTGGCTTTAGATCTTGTTTTTGGCAGCAGTAGAGAAGCATGGTTTTCTCAAAGTTGATGTTTACAAAGATGGAGCACGCAAAACAGGTCAAAATAAAGACGTTGCAAGAACACACAGATTAGATGTATCCTTGCTGAGATAATTTTTCTGATTTGGTGGGACATTAGGTTTGCATCACATAAAAAACTATACCCAAGAAGAAAAGTTCATCAATTTGTAGGTTTTGCTTTGCTAGGATTTTACTGTCTTTCCCTCATGCGAGCTTGCTTTCTTATCTCTCCTTCCTTTGCCTATACATTGCTCTTATTCACATTGCTAACCGATTGATGACGGGCGCTTGAAGCGGGAAAAGTAACTTTAAGGTATGTCACTAGACCAAGTGCTCATTATCAAGGCTACAGACCTTACAAAAAGCTAGAGCTCTGCATGAATTGATTCTAATCTAGCTAGTTAAGACTATCTTCATGACTCTCCAAATAAATGATGTCCTAAGCTTTGTTGGAGTAAATTCCAACTGAGGTGGTTTAAGGGTTTCGCTGTTGAAATGTTTGGCGATAATACCTGAAAAGAACAGAGCATATCAGTTGTATACTCCCAGTCAGCAAGGCCTGGTGAACAAATTAGTGCATTCGTCATTTAGAGAAGCCACTCTCTCATGTCAACTTTAGCAGTGTCAATCTTGAGCGAAGCCACAAGTTTGATGAATAGAAGGATATAGGAAAGATAAGTGGACGACTAGACAATAAGTATATGTCGAATGTTATCGTCAGCAGTAAGCAATAAATCTTTCCTTATTTTGGCGAAAGCGGGTAGGCAATTCCTGCTTCCTTTTTTTCCTGTATTCTGCTTCACGATCAGAGCGAATGAACCCAGCAGCCTGTGGTGACGTTAGATTTTCATTTCCACATGGGACCTATATAGAGTGAAATCACAATGGAAAAGGTGCTGTCACGAAAGTCCTACTGCCTACAAATTTAACAAGAGTTCCGAAATGACAGAGTGATCATACAGTGCAATTAAGATGATGAGGACATTGCCTCAGCTGCATGTTTTGAAAGCTGGCTGGCATGTAAAAAACATTGAAATTATGCTGTATTTGGAGGTCGTCAACCCCTCCCCAGTCCCCCATCCAACAGCGTCATCATCCTGGGTTCATAAATTAAGGTGGATTTCTGAATTTAGCCTAATCAAGATAAGCATCGTGTCCTCGAAGTAAGTAATACAACATCGTTAGCCAGCGTGGAAAAGCATTTATGTTATTGAAGGTCTAATCTCAATCTCAAAAACCCAGATTCATGATTTTGAAAAACGCCCAGCCGTACCAGTCAAGCAGAGCACAGACATCATAAACTGCAGTGCTGTCATTCGACGACCAGATTTATTCGACAAAGAAGAATGAAATTGGTCATAGAAACAAAACAAGGGAAACATACTTTATGCGACAATGCCATCCCTTTTGTGTTCTGTATCTAATTTGGTACATGATGTCCATTATCTCTGAACCACAGGTTAGCTACAAAAACATAAAACGAGAGCTTCATTTGAATTACTCTGACTTGTACTTAATTGGACGTACCATTTGTGTCACCATTTTGTTTGGGTTCTTGAGACTCTCTACTGGAAAAGAAAAGTGGTTTCCGAGATGATGATGATGATGATGATGATGCCTTTTGTTGAATTCTTGTTGCGGTACTGATGCTACTAACTTGAATATTCATTCTGCATCTCAACAAGAAGATTCTTCCGGCTAGTTCTTTTGGGAAAACAAAAAAAGTCATCCGAAAACAGCATCAACCAACCAATAGATTCAGTCCTCTCCTATCTGAATTGCTCGGCCATACTGAGCCACGAATTATTGCTCCGTCACCTGAGAGCTCGGCATGTGGTAATTTCTGGACCCTATGCCCAATGGCAGCTGATTTCTCTCCGACGAGATCCTGGTAGCCCATAAGCAAGGCTCAAACAAAAGGTTTTCAACCATGCTAGAAAAGATAGGCCCATATGATGATACTATAAAGAAACCCAAATTGAATCCACTAAGAGACGGATTTTTTTTTCTTTCTCGATAATTATTTTTTTTTCGTTTTTTATTTTTTTTGTTTTTTTTTCCATTCCCTACATGTTTTTCCCTCTTTCTTTTTTTTTTTTACCTTTTTCTTTTTTTTTTCAAAATTATCTTCTTTTATTATTATTATTATTTTT
>Ga0325401_1004545_pt1 | contig 13094 bp, 4 predicted proteins | sample PopdelMetagenome_FD_205666 | JGI IMG/M metagenome (GOLD analysis project Ga0325401, IMG submission 205666) | Populus deltoides microbial communities from Bellville, Georgia, United States - Xylem-PdKOR-R2 | ecosystem: Host-associated > Plants > Phyllosphere > Stem > Wood/Secondary xylem | place...
GAGCTTCATGTTTCTTCTTGCTCAGGACTAGCAAGTTTACCAGACAGCATTGGCGAGTTGAGATCTCTTGAAAAGCTTGATCTTAATGGTTGCTTTGGACTAGCAAGTCTACCAGACAGCATTGGCGAGTTGAAATCTCTTCAATGGTTTGATCTTGATGGTTGCTTTGGACTAGCAAGTTTACCAGACAGCATTGGCGCGTTGAAATCTCTTCAAAGGCTTTATCTTGATGGTTGCTCGGGACTAGCAAGTCTGCCGGACAGCATTGGCGGGTTGAAATCTCTCAAATCGCTTTTCTTAATACTAGCAAGTCTAGAAGACAACATTGATGAGTTGGAATCTCTTGAATCGCTTAATCTTAGTGGTTGCTCAGGACTAACAAGTCTACCAGACAATATTGGTGCGTTGAAATCTCTTGAAAACCTTAATTTTAGTGGTTGCTCAGGACTAGCAAGTCTACCAGACAACATTGGCTCGTTGAAATCTCTCAAATCGCTTTCACTTCATGGTTGCTCAGGACTAACAAGTCTACAAGACAGAATTGGCGAGTTGAAATCTCTTAAACAACTTGATCTTAATGGTTGCTCAGGACTAACAAATCTACCGGACAACATTGGTGCATTGAAATCTCTCGAATGGCTTAAACTTTATGGTTGCTCAGGACTAGCAAGTCTACCGGACAGCATTGGCGCATTGAAATCTCTGAAATCGCTTACACTTCATGGTTGCTCAAGACTAACAAGTCTACCGGACAGCATTGGCGCATTGAAATCTCTCAAATCGCTTACACTTCATGGTTGCTCAGGACTTGCAAGTCTACCGGACAGAATTGGCGAGTTGAAATCTCTTGAACAACTTGATCTTAATGGTTGCTCAGGACTAGCAAGTCTATCGGACAACATTGGCAAATTGAAATCTCTCAAATCGCTTACACTTCGTGATTGCTCAGGACTTGCAAGTCTACCGGACAAAATTTGCGAGTTGAAATCTCTTGAACAACTTGATCTTAATGGTTGCTCAGGACTTGCAAGTCTACCGGACAGAATTGGCGAGTTGGAATCTCTTGAACAACTTTATCTTAGTAGTTCCTCACGACTAGCAAGTCTACCAGACAGCATTGGCGCGTTGAAATCTCTCACATCGCTTAGTCTTTTGAGTTGCTCAGGACTAGCAAATCTACCGGACAACATTGGCGCGTTGAAATCTCTCAAATTTCTAGATCTTAGTGATTGCTTAAGACAAGCAAGTCTACCAGACAACATTGGTGCATTGAAATCTCTTGAATCACTTTATCTTAGTGGTTGCCCAGGATTAGCAAGTCTCCTGGACAACATTGGCGCGTTGAAATCTCTAAAATCGCTTTATCTTAGTGGTTTCTCAGAACTAGCAAGTCTACCAGATGGCATTGTCGCGTTGAAATCTCTTGAATCGCTTAGTCTTCGTGGTTGCTCAGGACTAGCAAGCCTACCAGACAGCATTGGCAGGTTGAAATCTCTTACGTGGCTTAATCTTTCTGGTTGCTCAGGACTAAAAAGCCTACCAGATAGCATTGGCGAGTTGAAAAATCTGATGACGCTCTTTCTCAGTGGTTGCTTAAAACTAGCAAGTCTTCGAGATAACTTCATTGATATTGAATTTAGAGGACTTGACAAACAGCGTTGTTATACACTGAGAGGATTCCAGAAAGTAGAAGAAATTGCATCATCCACCTATAAATTTGGCTGCCATGAATTTTTAAATTTGGGAAATTCTCGCGTGTTAAAAACTCCAGAGAGCTTAGGCTCTCTGGAGAGGCTAACAAAATTGAGATTATCTCAGATTGATTTTGAGAGGATACCTGCAAGCATCAAGCACCTTACTAAGCTACGTGAACTCTATTTAGATGACTGCAAGAGGCTTCAATGTTTACCAGAGCTTTCATCGACTCTACAAGTTTTAATCGCATCAGGCTGCATCTCTCTAAAATATGTAGCAAGTATATCCATGCAAGGTGATAGAGAATATGAAGATGCTTCTCACGAATTCAATTTCTCCGGATGCCTCCAACTGGATCAGAATTCACGCACTAGAATTATGGGTGATGCCCGTTTACGAATTCAACGCATGGCAACATCGTTGTTTTATCAGGTGAATTCCTCCCTCGATCTTGATTTATTTAAAGAAAAAAATCACGATAATTTTTTATATGTATCTCACATTCTCACTCTTTTCGGTGCAGGAATATGATCGTCAGAACATTAGAGTTCGGTTGTGTATTCCTGGGTCCGAAGTCCCGGAGTGTTTTAGTTATAAAAATAGAGAAGGATCTTCAGTAAAAATCCGACAACCAGTTCATTGTTGTCGTGGTTTCATTTTCTGCGCTGTTGTTTCATTTGGCCAAAGCGAGGAAAGGCGTTCGGTTAATATTGAATGTGAATGCCGTTTGATAATCAAAGATGAAACCCAGATTGATCTCAGTTCCTACTACTACAGAGAATATGAAGGAATGGCGAGCAGTACTGTATGGAAAAGGGAGCATGTGTTCATTTGGAGTGTCCACTCTAAGTGCTTTTTCAAGGAGGCCTCGTTTCATTTCAAACCACTGTGCGGAGCTACTGATGTGGTGGTTCAGTGTGGAGTCCATCCATTGTTAAAGTAGGAGCAACCATACGCTAAAATGGACAAACTTGTGACATTGGTAACTCGTCTTCTCCTCTTCTTTTTCTATACAAATACTTCTGAAACAACTCAATTAAAATGAAACCAGATAGTCTTATGTAAGAGAGATGAAAAGGATATATTTATCCTCCTACTTCAACATGATTCTTAACTAGGTCCCCGAACAAAACAAAAAAATAATTATCAATTGGATCCCATCTATCACATATTACCAATTAACCCCACCATTAAAATTTATGATATAAATGACATCATTTTAAGGGGTGGTTCTAAGTTCATGATAAAAATAAATAAAAAATTTCGGGTTTAGTAAGTTAATTTGAGTTAATTCTTATTATTTTTAATAGATTTGTTTTCTCAATTTTATCCTTCAACACTAGGTTGATTGAGAATTTGGCTTCATATTTGTTTATTTTTTTATGGGGTTATTGAGATCTCAAGATCTAGGTCACAAGTTTTGCGGGTTACCAAGGATTGCTCAAGTTTTTTTGGGTCATTTTTTAATTGATTTTTTTATTTTCATCATTTAATATTGGGTTGATTGAGAATTTGACTTCATATTTTTATTTTATTTATTTCTATAGATTCCCGATCTCATAATCCGAGTTTAACAAGTTAACACGGGTTGACTTGGGATATTTTTTTAATTGATTTTTTTCAATTGAATCTTTTAACATTAGGTTGATTGAGAATTGTGCTTAATTTGTAATTTGTTTTCTATAGAACTACCAAGATCTCATGACCTGGGTCGATGGTTAGCTCGATTGCCTCTAGGCTTTTTTGTATTCTTTTTAAATGCATTTTTTTTCAATTTTATCTATTAATATTAGGTTAATTGAGAATTAGGTTTTATAATTCATTTCAATTTGCTTTCTATGAAGATATTCTGACCTCATGACTCGAATCATGGGTTTAGTTGGTTAACTCGAGTTATTTTTTTATGTTTCTTGTTAAATTTTTTTTTTACAATTTTCTTTTTCAATATTGGATTGATGGGGAATTTAGTTTTCTAATTTTGATCTAACAAGAGCATAGCGTCAGCAATTATATAGTATTAACTATAAACTAAAATAGGAGAGGTTTTTACCGTACCCCTCCTCACAAAGCACTATTAATTGGAATAATGGTTTGCTTCTTTTTTTCTCTTTGCTTTTTTTTTTCAATCAATTTTTTTTTAATTTCATCCTGTAATATTAAATTTGCTTTTTTTATTGAGTTATCTCACTCTCATAACAGAGATCACTAGTTTGACGGGTTAACCTTGTTAACTTAGGTTTTTTTTTTTAATTTTATTCATTAATACTAGGTTGATTGGAAATTAGACTTCATGATTATTTCATCACTTAATACTAGGTTGATTGGAAATTAAACTTCATAATTTGCTTTGTTTACTTTCTATTGTGTTATTCTGGCATCATGACCGGAGTACTTAACGTGTTAACTCGAGTTGACTCATATAATTTTATTGTGTCTTGTTTTAATTATTTTTTTATGTTATCATTCATCATTGAGTTGGTTAGAAATTGAACTTTGTAATTTATTTTGATTTGCTTTTTATGAGTATATCTTGGTTTTACGATTAAGGTTGCGAGTTTCGGTATTTTAACACTAGTTAAATTTAGTTCTTTTTTTCTTTATAAGAGGTTATCTTAATTTCATTATCTGGGTCACAATTTTTTCAACATTGGATTTGCTTTTTATTAGATTGTCCACGTCTCATAACCTAGATCGTTGGTTTGACAGATTAACCCAATTGACTTAATTTTTTATTTTTTTATTTGAATTTTTTATTTGTAATTTATCATTTAATATTGTGTTTGATTGGAAATTAGGCTTCATGATTTATTTTGGTTTGTTTTTTATTAGGTTATCCAAACCTCATGACCCAAGAATAGTGTTTAATTAACGGGTTAACCCAGGTTGACTTGGCTCAATTTTATGTCATTTTTTTATATTAAAATTTATACAAACTTCATCGTTCATTTTTTTATTAAAATTTATACAAACTTGATCTGTTTTCCATAGGGTTATCTCGGTTTTATGACCCGGGTCAAGATTTTGACATGTTATCACAGATAGCATTTTTAGATTATTTTTTAATTTTATTCTTCAACATTAGATTGATTAAAAGTTAGAAATCATAATTTACTTTGATTTACTTCTTTATGTCTTAACATTAACTTGTTCTTGCATTGATTCTGCAGTGTCTTGGAGGTGCCTTAATTATGTTTGTGCAGCTGAGGCAGACTTGCTGTATTCCCTTGTCGATAAAGCGAGGTTCGAGAAGCCAAAGAAGCAACCAGAGATTTCAAGCAAACATTTTGATTGGTTTTGATATTGAAACACCGGCCACGGCGAACCGAGAGTCATCTATCTGAAATTAACTAGTTATAATGAAAGCTCAATTACTGTATTGGATCTTTTGCAGTGAAATCTTGTAGGATTGGATGTGGAACAAAAATCACCTTAGAATTAATATGGTTTAACCCAATTATGAAATCTCGTAGTGAATGATGTCTGGCAAACTTGCTAGTTCTGAGCAACGACCAAGATTAAGCTTATTTGGAAAACTTGCTGGTTTTGAGCAAGAATAAAGATTAAGTACTACAAGAGATTTCAACTCACTAATGTTGTCTCGTAGACTAGCAAGACTTTCACATAAAGATAAAATCAATTTAACAAGTTGAGAGAGGCACCCAATTGATGATGGCAAAGTACATAGACTCTCGAATCTGGAAAGCTCTAATGTGGCTAGTCTGGTGCAGTATTTAATAGAGGAAGGTATTACCAGCCAAGCTACTTCATCGTCCCCACATGTAGAACCTCAAGGGTGTGTGTATATATATATGGGGTTATTGTAGTCCGAAGACCCGAGTCACAAGTTTTACGGGTTAGCAAGATTAGCTCGAGGTTTTTTGGGTCCTTTTTTATTTTTATTTTTCATTTTCATCATTCAACATTGGATTAATTGAGAATTTAACTTTATATTTTTATTTTATTTTTTTTCTATAGATTTCTCTAGGTCTTATGATCCGAGTTTGACAAGTTAACCCCGGTTGACTCAAGATATTTCTTTAATTTTTTTTTCAATTGAATTCTTCAACATTGGGTTGATTGATCTCATAACATGGGTCGATGGTTAGCTTGGTTGTCTCGAGTTTTTTTATGTTCTTTTTAAATGTATTTGTTTTTGAATTTCATCCATTAATATTGGGTTAATTGGAAATTAGACTTTATAATTTATTTTGGTTTACTTTCTATGAAGATATTCCAATCTCATGACTCGAGTCACGGGTTGGTTTGTTAACCTAGGTTGACTTGAGTGGTTTTTTCATTTTTTTTGTTAATTTTTTTATTTTATTTTAAAATATTAAATTGATTGAAAATTGAGTTTTTTAGTTTTGATCTGATCAGCAGTGTAGCATGGACAATTATCTAGTATTAACTATAAACTAAAAGAGAAGAGGTTCGAGAACAATCGATTCCAGAAGCCAAGGAAGCAACCAGAGACTTCAAGCATACATGTTGATTGGTTTTGATATTGAAACACCCAGTACATTCGTTTTGACATTTTCACTTTCAGATTTTGTGCTCTGCTCAGGACTCAAAACTCAACACTCAATATGTGAGATTTTCTGATATCATTCAATTGTACATCTCAACTCCTTGAATTATGTATCCTTTAAGTTCTCTGAATGATGTGTCCCCTGCTTCCTTGAGTGACATGAAGGATTTGTATGGTATATTTGCAGTTCAGGCATGTCAAAGTTTCATGATTTTGTTCTTTCGGGGATGTATGGTTTGTACTCCTCTTATTAACTTTATGTTCATTGTGAATGAAACCAAAGTACAGTATAAAAACTCTGTTTTCATGAATATGGTAAGAATCTTCTGTCCAAAGAAAGGTGTCATGTCATGTATATTTCAAATTACCTGTCAAGGTTCAGACAGTTAAAATCTTATGCATCTGCATTTCTACACTGGAAATTATCACATAAAGTCTAATATCTACTGATAAAGACCTATATTAGAGGATTGAGTGGTGGTGTATCAGACTTTATTATTATTATTGCTTGATGACTCGTATTCAGATCATTAATTACTCACTGTGGTCCTCTGCTCAGGTTTCTGACATATATATTTCATAGAGTGAAGACCATAGAATACTTATCTAGATCACTGTGCAAGAAAAATGATGTGGTTGTCAATGACAATGGACAAAGTATGATAACTTCACCTAATTATCATCGCCAAGAAGGTAGGAAAAAAGCATCCACTTGCAGGAATTTAATGCGCTCTGCTAGAGTACGTGGTTTGAATAATTCATCATGCCATCCTTTACATATTAAGTTAAGATTACCTTACAAGTCTTGGTAAAAATGCAGCAAAAGTGCAAACCCCTGTGGAGCTTTTTTGCTCTCTCTGAAAACAACCTCACTGGGGTCATTCCGGCCTTTTTGTCAAACCTGACAGAATTGACACAACTAGAACTGGCTGTGAACTACTATACTGGGCAAATCCCTGTGGAGCTTGGAGCTTTGAGCAGGCTTGAGATTTTGTTTTTGCACCTGAACTTTCTTGAGGGAACAATACCTGCATCACTAAGTAATTGCACTGCATTGCGAGCAATTTAATTGATTGAGAATTGATTATCAGGGGAAATCCCTTCAGAAATGGGGAACAAGCTCCAAAACTTGCAGAAGTTGTATTTTATAAACAACAATATTTCTGGTAGGATTCCAGCGACATTCTCAAATCTTTCACAAATAACTCTGCTTGATTTGAGTGTCAATTACTTAGAGGGTGAAGTTCCTGAGGAACTGGGGAAGTTGAACCTTGAAATCCTTTACCTCCATAGCAACAACCTGGTTAGCAATTCTTCTCTTAGTTTTCTTACTGCTCTCACAAACTGTTCATTTCTGAAGAAACTGCACTTGGGCTCATGTTTTTTTTCTGGGAGTTTACCTGCTTCCATTGGAAATCTTTCAAAAGACCTCTACTATTTCAATCTTTTGAGTAACCGTATAAGAGGAAAGATTCCAGATAGTACTGGAAACTTGAGTGGCCTCGTGACCTACAACTGTGGTACAATCACTTGGACGGGACAATTCCAGCAACTTTTGGAAAGCTGAAGCTGTTGCAAAGACTATGTTTGGGGAGAAACAAGCCGCAAGGTTCCATTGCAGATGAAATAGGGCAGATGGAAAACCTTGGCTTACTTGATCTTGCCAATAATTCCATAACCTCTCACAGTTGAGATACCTTTACCTATCACAGAACAGCTTAGCAGGAAATATTCCCATCAAACTCAGCCAGTGCTCTCTCATGATGCAGCTGGATTTATATTTTAACAGCTTGCAGGGGCCTCTTCCATCAGAAATTGGAGTTTTTGCTAACTTGGGGCTCTCCCTCAACCTTTCAAATAACAATCTAGACGGGGGAATACCTGCAACTATTGGAAATCTGGTATCTCTACAAGCTATTGACTTATCAGTGTACAGATTTTCTGGCATTATACCAAAGTTCAGTTGGTAGTTGTACGGCTTTGGAGTCCTTGAACCTATCCAAGAACATGATTGAAGGTACAATTCCAGAGTCATTGAAACAAATTGCATATTTAAAAGTACTGGATTTGGCTTTTAATCAATTAACAGGCAGCATTCCAATCTGGCTAGCCAATGACTCAGTGATGAAGAATCTCAACCTGTCCTATAATTGATTATCAGGAGAAGTTTCAAGTATGGGAAGGTTTAAAAACCTTCCTCTAAATTTTTCGGCATGAAAGATCGCATGTGTAAACTAGTCTGGATATTTCATTCACCTTGCAGTCGATTAATATCATTTGACCAAAATGATTATTTTCTTTTTTCATTTTGCTAACAGTGCTTTGTTGCTTGTAAACAGAATATGGACAGAGTAATGAAGTATCAGTTAGAGGAGACGTATACAGCTTCGGTATCATGCTGCTGGAATTGATAACAAGGCAAAGACCAACAGGAGAAATGTTCACAGACGGGCTTGATCTAAGGAAGTGGGTGGGTGCCGCAACCCCTCATCATATTTTGGATGTGGTAGACATGTCATTGAAGCGAGAGGCACATTCAAGTGGTGCTTTAGAGAAGCTAAAGCAATGCTGTGTTCATGTGATCGATGCAGGAATGATGTGCACAGAATAGAATCCACAAAGCCGTCCTTCCATATCTTTGATCTCCCGAGGGCTCCAAAACCTTTGGAAAGCGATGGAATTTGGGAAATGAAGCATGGTTAAGCTAAATAAATAGCGGTGATGATTGTGTCAGTGAAAAATAAGATGTTGAATGAGTTTGGTGAGATGTTATTAGATAATCATCAAGGTTTACATCGTTTATTTCTCTCCCTTGCTTGCTTTAACAAAAATAATATCTATGTTATGCTTTTGGCCGAAGTATAAATAAGTGTTCTTCTCTCTCTCTCTCTCTAAGCAGTTAGGTGGCAGCATTAAATCTATTTTAATACTAGGAATTCGTCTCTTTCTTGCTGCTTAGGAAAAATGGAAAACAAATAAGAACTGATTTTGAATGATCAAGTTCCCAATGGGAGAATTGTTCCGCAAGAACAATATGCTCCTCTCTGCTACCTGCAAAGCATCAGTTCCGTATACTGATTTTAACAAAGGAATGAGCTAAGAATAGAAGCCATCATCTCCACAAGTTTTTCAGTGAAAAACTAAAACACCATTCACTTGTATGGAAGATGTTTCCACAATAAATTTGGTGATTCAATCCACAACAGCTTCGAACAGACTGATGGCAAGTTCATCTTAACGTCTAGTATGAAGAACATTTCAAAAGTTGTTGTGGATTTTTTTTCAAAAGATCAGGCCATGGTTTTATTTCAACATTTCAGGTCTAGTATGAAGAACTAAACATGACACATTACCTGTTGATATAATTAACAACAATGCAGCAGCAAATTGAAACAGAATGTCATCATACATGAAAATGCAGGTTGCCATACTCAGATTTAGAACCAACCGAATGATTACCATCAAGAACATTTGGCCATTCAGGATCTTTCTTTCAAGCAGAAAAGAAAATCACCAGGAAATCACTGCTTGGCTGTGTTCAAAAATCAAAAGGGGACACAGAAAGTAAAGCATCCGCGTACACGACGCTTTAACTCCTTTTTGCCGGTGGGACATCCTACTTTTCGACTAATTTATACACCCAGCCAGCGTTTAACACAAGATAGAGCTCTACATCAATAATTCATAAGAAATTGGCATGCCACTTTCTCATCAATTATTTAAGATATGATACGGGAGATAAGAAAATGATTGCTATTATCTACACAAAAAATAATAATTAGTACGCTGTTAAACCATAAACATTCCTTCCTGGAAACCGACCTCAACTTTTCCTCACCAACAAAGTAAAGACAAAGGAAAAGAAGATAATCGTTTTGAATTGAGGTTGAAATTGTTTTTTTTGTTTTTTGTTTTTTGTTTTTTTTGTTAAAATTTATATATTTTTTAGTATTTTTATTTTATTGATATTAAAAATAAATTTTTTTAAAAAATAAAAATATTATGTTAATATATTTTCAAATAAATTCTTTAATTAAAAATCAAACTTTAAATGATTCCGGACTATATTTTCAAATTTTTTGTTTTGTTAAAATGTTTTAGCGTGTATTTTGGCTGTAATAAACAGTTTATTAAAGTCATGAAAACTAGGCCAATATTTAAAAAATTTCAAAAAAAATTATTTTGATTTTTTTAATATCTGAGATTATAAAGTTACATGTAAGACGTACTCCCACTATTAACATTAGTTTCTTTTGTTGACGTTAGAATAGTTAGATTTTACCCGATAAGATAAGAATCTCTTTACTGATGATGACTTTTTTTAAACCGTAAACAGATTAATAATTAAAAAATACGATAAAATCATAATATATATTAGATAATAAAATAATGTAGTTTATTTTAAATAGGACGTATTTGGGGTGCTAATATATTCTTTTTACACAATCAGTCCTATACCAATTTTTGAAATCATTTAGAATTTTTAATGATTAAAATACTAAAGGGTGACTTTTATTTTTTTTTCATTAAAAAAAACAAGGATTTATCTATATTTACCGGATAGGTACATCATCACCTGAGAATAGACAATTATGACAACGCCAAACACTTGCACCATATGGTTTGTACTCCTCTTATTAACTTTATGTTCATTGTGAATGAAACCAAAATAGACTATGGTAAGAAACTTCTGTCCAAAGAAAGGTGTCGTGTCATGTCATGTCATGTATATTTCAAATTACCTGTCAAGGTTCAGACAGTTAAGATCTTATGCATCTGCATTTCTACACTGGAAATTATCACCTAAAGTCTAATTTCTACTGATATAGACCTCTATCAAACAGGTGTGAAAAGAGGATTGAGGAGTGGTGTGTCAGACTTCATTATTAATATTGCTTGATGACTCGTATTCAGATCATTAATTACTCACTGTGGCCCTCAGCTCAGGTTTCTGACATGTATAGTTCACAGAGTGAAGACCATAGAAGACTTATCTAGATTACTGTGGAAGAAAAATGATGTGGTTGTCAATGACAATGGACAAAGTGTGATAGCTTCATCTGTTAAGAGAAAAGTAGTAAATTCTTCAGTGGAAACTTTAATCATGGTCTAGCAAGGGTTTTCTGGAAAAAGATTCCGGAAGACCACCAGCATCCACAAGGAAATCACCAGGAAATCACTGCTTGGCTGTGTTCAAAAATCAAAAGGGCACACAGCAAGTCAAGCATCCCCGTGTACGACGCTTTAACTCCTTTTGGCCGGTGGGACATCCTACTTTTTGACCAATTTATACACCCAGCTAGCGTTTAACACAAGATAGAGCTCTACATCGATAATGACTGATATTTTAAAACCATAAACATTCCTTCCTGGAAACCGACCTCAACTTTTCCTCACCGACAAAGTAAAGAAAAAGGAAAAGAAGATAGATGAAGAATGGAGGTTGAACATTTTTTTTTTTTTGTTAAAATTTATATTTTTTTAATATTTTTGAATTATTTTTATTTATTTATATTAAAAATAAATTTTAGTGAAATAGATAGTGAAATAGAGAGATTATTGTAGTTTAATCTTACAACAAGGGAGTGAACAATTTTTTTCTCCTAAAAAATCCACATAATTCGTGGTATGAAACAAGGAATTTTAATCGGTAATCTTCATTATATTAACAAGTATTTTTATTTATTTAAAGTTTGTTATTTTTGTATTTTAAAAATATTTTTGAAGAAAAATAATTTTTTTTATTTTTTTTGCTTTATTTTAAATTAATTGTTTTAGATCGTTTTGATGTGATAATATTAAAATTAAATTTTAAAAATATAAAAAATATTATTTTAATATATTTTTAAATAAAAAATATATGCAATTTGTGGGGTTTGGTTGGAGATAATAATTAATAAAATCTAATGCATACCTGGATAATCTCCATTAATTCAACTTTTTAAAATAATTAATTACAAAAAAATGTTGAGTCTTTGTGTGGTGAGTCTCTATTACTTGTAATCTAATCTTTTACCATCTTGTTTTCGTAATTAATTAATCTTGAAAAAGGTAAACAAATAATAAAAAATTTAAAAAGAGGATAAAAAATTAAAAAGAAAGTAGAAAACTTGGAACATCCCAAGAAGATTGAAATAACCATAAATTAGAAAAAGTAAAAATAAAAAATGTCATATAAAACGTATTTCAATGGCATAGATATATTTCTTTTTTACTTTTGATGCATAAGAAGGATATAAACATAACTTTTGACTTTAATAAAAAATTATAAAATTAAGTCGAAATTTCTCTTTAACCAAAAGCTAAATTTTTTATTTTTTAATTATTGATCTAAACTTATAATACCTCCATTAAAAAAAGTTGTTTTGCATATATTTTTTTCCAAATATACTTTTAACTTAACTATATATCTAACAGAAGTTATTAAAAATGATTTTTAAGTTATAATTCAAAGTCAAAAATTATTATGTAAGACATAATGTTACCAATTAGATTCTGTTTGGAAACACGGTGCAAACTGCATTCCCTAAAAATTCAAATATTTTTTTTATTAAGAATTAATTTTTTTTGTTTTGAATCGTTTTGATGTGCTGATTTTAAAAATAATTTTTTAAAAATAAAAAAAATATTATTTTAATGCATTTCGATATGAAAAATACTTTGAAAAATAACCGCAACTACATTTACAAACACGCTTTTGAGAATTAAATGTCTTGGATGGAAATTTGAGTTGAAAAAGGATTTGGATAGGAATTGAGTTTATATAAAAAGAGGATACACATTTTGACACATTAAAACTCTTATTATAAAAATTGTGCAAATCATTTACGTGTGGGCCAAAGTAAAAAAGAATAATCATTTACGTTTTGCA
>Ga0325401_1004548_pt1 | contig 13091 bp, 8 predicted proteins | sample PopdelMetagenome_FD_205666 | JGI IMG/M metagenome (GOLD analysis project Ga0325401, IMG submission 205666) | Populus deltoides microbial communities from Bellville, Georgia, United States - Xylem-PdKOR-R2 | ecosystem: Host-associated > Plants > Phyllosphere > Stem > Wood/Secondary xylem | place...
TGATAAAATAGTCAATTATAAAAGATAAAACTATGGTTTATAAAACTACTAAATACTAATTAATTATCATAAATACCTCTAGCTTTTGGGGTTCCATTTCCATATACCTCAACCATGTACTTTGCGAGGGTTTCTTGGAGGCGAGCCAAAAATGAGAGATTGAATCTAAGCTGTTGATATAAAACCATGAGAAAAATCCAATGGTGGATAAGAAGTCCAAGTCATCTGTCCATGTCAAAATGATTTTCCTCTCATACCAAAACCAATAATTTGGCGCCATTTTGCAGCTGTCATAACTGAAATTTCCTTCTTGTCACAAGTTAAGTTTGATTCAAGGGGGAGGAAAGAATTGCACTGGACACAAGGTTGTTTTCAAATCAAATGAACCTTAGACAATATGACCATCAGGATTTAGTTATAGCTATACGCGCATTTTATTAGTGCAGGGTTTGTTAAGAAAAGATGCCACGTGTGGCCAGTAGCGAGAATATAGGAAGTTATCTTCATATATAAGATCTGTAACAGAATTGGAGAAGAATAATAATGAACATAATGAATGAATGTTGAGCTGAATTCGTGGAATTCTGCTTCTATCTCTCTCTTCTTCTTCCATTTGCTCATTAACCTGTAAACACCATGAATGGAACTTGGCTACCAGCCATTTCCATCACTAAGTCACCTCTGGATGTTATCCAGATTGGTTCCCAGTCAATCAGACACGCACATTTCTCCTTTTATTTTCATTTTTTATTTTCATTCTTAAAATCTCTAAGCAATTAGGAGGAGGAGGAGGAGTCGAGTCTACTGATGGGTTTGCTATTACCACTGCTGCTTCACTTGTTCGTGCAAAAGATGACAGTGGTTTTGTTAAATGGTATTTACTTGCGTTCCCTCCCCCCCCCACTTTTTTTTGGGGGGTTTTCTTATTTTGTGCTATTAATTTGAGTTTGGAGATTTTCAAGAAATGTAGCTATGATTTGTTTGATTTTTTTTTTAAATCTGGGTTTTTCTATTTTGTGTTTTTTAATTGATTTTGGGGTTTAAAATTATGGGTTCTTTGATTTTTTTTGAAGAAATTGCGTAACCCGGTTGATTTTTGAACAAACTCTGTTTCTGGGTGTTTCTAGTTTTGTGTTCTCGACTTGATTTTGGGGTTTTCAATCATGGTTCTTTGAATTTTTTAAGAAAGAGGGAACCCGGTTGCAAAAATTAAGGAATCAATGAAGTAATTCTTTTTTTTTGTTTTTTTGAATTGATACATGCAGTGAAGTAGGGGTGTTCAAAATAACCGATTAACCGAGAAAACCGAGAAAATCGAAGAAAAATTAACCGAAAAAACCGAACCGAAATGAAAAACTGATTAAACCGATTGTCAAAACCATAAATTTTAACAGGTCCGGTTCGGTTTTGGTTTTGAACCAAAAACCGAAACAAACCGAACCGGACCCATTAAAAACCAAAAATTACACAAATCTCTGAGTCTGAGGTATAAATAGTTAATTGTAACCTAACCCTCCTGTCTCTCACAAAAAGCCGCCGCCCCCCTATCAATTAATCTTTAATTTTCCTTTCCCGGTTTCCCAATCTTCCTCTCAATTAATTCTCAAGCTTCCTTTCTCATTTCCCAAGCTTCCTTTCCAGTGGGTTTTTTCTAATCTTCCTTTCCCATTTCTCAATCTTCCTTTCCAGTGGGTTTGTTGAAAGAGCTTTTAATGCAAAGGTCACATTTTTCAACTTCACATACGAAAATTGATGGCAAAGGGCAATGGAAACCATAATCTTCCTCTTTTTCTTGTTTTTATCTTTCCTCCCTTTTCATTTTTAGCTGTCTTTCTTGTGGTAAGTATTGGTGGTAATGGTTGAGATCGGTGGGACTAATGGCAATGGAAACCATGGAGGAGTTGTTTTGGATATTAAAGATAATTATCCTTCATCTAGCTCCATCAAGAAAGTTTCTGTTTTGAATTTCTATGCCTTTCATGCAAAGGGTGCTGTAAATCCATCTTCTTTTTGTGTCTGTGTTTTCCTTGCCGTATGAAAAATCTGGATGATGGGATTAGGTTTCCAGGTTTTTTGCCAAAAAAACCGGATTTAACCGAACCGGACCGGTTCGGTTTGAACCGGTTTTCAGTTCAGTTCGGTTAATATTTCACAAAATTAATGTAATTCGGTTCGGTTGGTTTTTTTAGTCTAAACCGAACCGAACCGAACCGTGAACACCCCTACAGTGAAGAGTGCAAGAAGGATATGCCAGTGGCTTTATAAGTTTCCAAGGCCGTAGTCTTGATGTTAAAATCAAGATGAATTCTGGTTAGTTCAGTTCCTTAATGTAGTCTTGATACTAAGAGGCACTAATTTTGTTCTGCTATCTGATTAATCAACTGATTGTTTGTTAAGATTTGGGGATTGTGAATTAGTGATTTGGTTTGTAGAAAGACAGCAACCTTGACAGAGCTGAAAGCGAAGAAAGAGGAGAAGGGCAAGGATCAAAATGCACTGAAACGACCTCCCATTACTTTCTTTCTCCTCGTGTAATGCACTGAAATGAAAATTCACTGAAACGACCTCCCATTACTTTCTTTCTCCTCATGTAATGCACTGAAACGAAAATGCACTGAAACGACCTCCCATTACTTTCTTTCTCCTCATGTAATGCCCTTTGTTGCTTGTTTGTGTGGTGTAATATAATGTGATGATAATGTGTGAATATGGGGAGGGGGGTTTGTATTGATATGTGTTGTTCTTTAATTAGGGGTGATCTTAGGAAAGAGTATAAGGAAGGCAACCCGCACTCTAAGGATGTTAAGAAGATAAATGAAACGTAATAGTTTTGTCATTTTCAATTTTATTATGTTGTTCAGGTTGATATACTAATAATTATAAGGGTTGATCTTAGGAAAGAGTACAGTAATGCTAATGCTGCATTTGATGAAATTAAGATGGAAATAAATTACCGATGAAGTGAGTGTTGGTTTATCTCTCTCTGTTTTTTTTTAAATCATTGATGGACACTTATAAGCTATTGAATGATGAGAGTGGTCTGTAACTGTTATGTTTTGATTTCGATTTGTTTCAGGAGAAGAAGCCTTATGTGGATAAGGCTGTTGAGCTTAAGGCAGGGTATGCTGAAAATAAGGATGTGAGTTCAGAATATCTCCTCAATTTATTGATTTAATGAGAATGTTGTTATGAGATTTAGAACCTTCAAGTTGAATCCTTTAATAAGTTTCGGGATTGTGCCTGAAATCTGATACGTTTAAAATCTCTTGAAAGTTGTTTGTCCTGTTGTTTAAAATCCTTGAGAGAAACCCACTAAGCTGATTTGATTTGAGCTCCACTGAGGATATTACATCTGGCAATTTGATCTCTAAAATATCAAACTTCAATTGGTTATGTGACAGCTTGAGCTTTTACAAACTAGACATGTTGGTGAAGAAACCACTAATGCTATCCATTAGAAAGTTATCAGATAGGTCTCAAGAGCTCAAAGAATCTGGTCTTGTAAATTTTGAAAGGTTTTCTTTGAGTTTACAGGTAGCTAGATGAACACCTGAAAGTTCTTTATCTTTGATCCAATCAAGAACTGACCCTAAACTGAGGTTGTTGTAAGTCAGGTCTTTTGATAATAGACGAGGAAGACCCCTACCTTGAATAACTGGCAAAGGATTTGAGAGTTCATTTCTGGATAAGTTAAGGTGCCACAGGTTTTGTAAGTTTGAAATGAATGAAAGAATTTGATTTATAAGACCATTAGAACTCAAAGAAGTGTAAGAGATTCTTGATCTGCAGCTTCTCAGCCCTTCTCCTCTCTCTTTTTCAATTGAGTTTTGGGCTTGCTTTTGTGAGACATCTCGTTGCTGGTGTGGCTTTTTTTTCTCTGATTCGCAGGTCATTCATTCCTGGATTGGTGCACTGTAATGATTGCCTATGAAAAGGGCTTCAATTTGGCAAGTTGTTCATATTATAATTTGTGTCGAGGGAAGTGCTGATTGAGCATCCTATTCATCTGGGACCGGTTTCCTAGGGCCTGGCCATTCCATCTTCTCTGTGGGTTGGTGGCTAGGTATGGTCTTCATGCAGCCAGGTTTGGTAAAGCCTTATTTTCAGTTTCATTTGATTTGCTTTTTTTATTTATTTCCCGCACCCCCTTACCACTCCATTTCACTTCGTTTTAGGATGGGCTGCCATGTTTGCTTTGGCTATCATAGCTGCCCTGATTAGCTTCTTTCCCATCGTGTCAAGTTGTCTAATTTTTTTATTTAAGAGAGTAACGAATGGTTAGTTGTTTTTCCCCCCCTGAAAAGCGTGGTTGTGTGCTCTCTCGGTTTCTTTCTTGCATTTGTTTTTTGGTTGTTTTCTCTATGCTGTTCTTGGCTTTGGTTCTTTTTTTTCTTTTTTTTTCTCTTGGCAACATCTGTTCATTGTTAATTTTTTATTTCAATTGTGAGGATGGCTGTGAAAATTGGTTTTGTTAATCTTTGTTGAATGTTTTTGGGCGGTGGCTGTATCGGTTGTTTTGATCTATTTGCTCTGTATCCATTTTGGCTTTTGGTTATTTTTTGCTCTTGCAATCCCTATTTGGTGTTTTTTCTTTGGGTTTTTTATTGATTTGATAGGTTAACCAGAAGATTTGACATCTTATACGTTGATTTTTTTTGGTTTTGGGTTTTGTTTGCCATGTAGGGCCTCTTCTCCTGCGTTTCCAGCTTTGTTGGGTGAGCTCATGTGGTTTTATTTTACTGGTAAGGCCAACCATTGAGGTCCTTTTCGGCTTTTTTTTTTCCTTTAAAGATTAGTGCATTCATGAGTTGTTTTGTGTTGTTTTATGATGTTGTTCCTTTGTGGATGTTCTAGACTTCAAGTTTGTTGCTCTTGGTTGTGGCTGGCTGGGTGCTGAAAAAATTTACTTTGGTTGTTTTTGCGTTCATAAGTTGCTTCATGTTGCGTGTTGATGCATGTTTAAAGATTCAATTTTTTTTTTACTTTAATTGTGGCTACTTGAATGCTAATGAGGTTTCCTAGAAAATTTTGATTATGCTTTAAAGATGATTCACTAGATGTTCAACACTTCCAAGGCTACATGTTTCATAAAGGATGATGCACAAAGGAGTAAAAAGAATTCATAGGTTGCTAAATGTTTAGGATTTGGTTTTTTAAAAATTAGTTGTGCTGACTTTTCTTTGGTATAGTGTTGTTTTCTTTTCTTTTGTTCTACTCTTCTTTCCTCTTCCCTCACCTTTGTTTTCTAATTTTTATTGTGGAACATCTATCACTTGCCCTATTGTTTTGATGTCAACTCTGCTAGGATCACGCCCATTCTTTCAAGGATCTAACGGTAAATCTCACTTTTTTTCTTTCGCTTACACATGTTCTTAGCTTCTCATAATTGTTACTTTAAGTACCCCCCCCTCCTTTACTCAATCCTTATCCATCTTTCTTTTAAGTTTGCTTCTACATAGTTGTTATGCTCCCAACCTCCATTTTTACTCCGGAAGCAGTTCCTTTTGTGTTTTTTTTTGCTGCTGCAGTTGTTTTCTCTTATACATTGTGCTTGCACTCTTTTACCCTTTTTGTTTTTTGTCCAACATTTCGTTTCATTTCGCTGGCTCAGCATCCTATTCATCACTAGATTTGTGACTTTGCAAGGTGCTGTTTATGTTGGTGCTCTGTTAGCGATCTCGGCCCTATAATCGGCCCTATAATCAAGTTTTTAAGAGGCCTTTATTTTTCTTAGTCTCAATGAATACGTCAAATGTATGGAAGATTAATATTCTAAAATATTTTTTTTAGTTTGTGTTAATCTACTTAACACGTGGATAATTGCCTACTTAGCTACAAAATGAAATAATCTTAGCCCTGTTTGTTTGCTGGAAATTAGTTTTTTTTTTTTAAAGTAAATTCCGGGAAAGTGAATTATTTTTCGATGTTTGATAGTGTAATGGAAAATAAGTTGGAAAACACTTTCCAGTGTTTGGTTATGTCATGGAAAATGAGTTCGAAAATAACTTATTAATGTTTTATTTTTTTCAAGTTTATTAAAATAATGAGAAACAAATCTTACAAATTAAAAAGTTGAATGAGAATGAAATTAAAAAAAATATAATTTCATAAATTATCTCAAATAAAATAAATAATAATAAAAAAATAGAGATCAAATCTAAAAAATAAAAAAATTAAAAGATGAAGAAATTAAAATAATAATAATTAACATTTTATAAATTATTTCAAATAAAATAAGTAACAGTCAAAAGAATGAGGACCAAATTTGATAGATAAAAAATTTCAATTAAAAAATGATAAGGGAAAAACAAATAACAATTATAAAAATGAGGATCAAAGTTAATATAAAAATTAAATTCTAATGGATAAAATTAAAAAATAAATATTCACAACAATATATAGCAATAAAAAGTTTGAGGATCATATTTGATATAATAAGCAAATAATATGGCATTTTTAAATTGTACCATAATTGTATCATAATTGGGTTGTTAAGATTTAGTGGGTTGTTTAAAGTATTATAATTGTATATAAAGTTGATGATTTTAAAATAAATAATACTGCATGGACAAATGCAATTATTTTTAATATTAGAGTAATGATTGAAAGAATGCAACAATTTTCTATATAACATTGAAAGAATATTGCAACAATGTGATAGATGTGGACATTGATAGACAATGCAATTGTATCTTATTATCTTTAGATTGCTATTGATTTTATCATTGATAATAAAAAATAGTCTAAACTTTGATAGTGTCCGTCAAAATCTTGGGGGCATGTGATAGTGTCCGTCAAAATAGTCTAAACATTCGTAGACTATCACATGTCAAAACTTTGTTAACATAATAGTAAAAAAGATAATAAGATATTATGATTGATTTGGTTGCTTTTGATATAATATGTCTAAAGAATCAATTCTAATTATTGCTGCTTTCATTATTTTGAATTCTTTAATTGGTTCTCTCTCCTCTCCATACTACAAAGTAACGGAATAACTTAAACCCCAACTTACCTGTACACGTCTACCCTCTATCTTATAGAGGCAAATGGGATATGAGAAATCTTGGGCCACTCAGAGCCATTCTCCTTTCTACAATTTTCTGATAGATGTGGACATTCCCAAATCCGCAATTTCTTTAATTTGGAGAGGCGTTGAATGGCTGTTGAACTTGGCATATACTTGAGATTCTTGCAGTTATAAATCACAAGAGATTGAAGAGAAGAAAGGTTGCCCAACCATTCTGGCAATGCTTCCTCAAACTCCTCCCCCTCGAAACGACTTATATCCAATCGCTCGAGGGCAGTGAGGTGTTGAAGTTGGTGTGGTACACTCTTCAGTTTATCCCACCCACCTATCTCTAGGGATTTGAGGGACCCACTCAAGTTGAGGTGTTGGATTGAGTTTAAAACTCCTGCAGGAAAAGCCTCCATCTCCTCTGAGAAACCACCGATGCTCAATCGCTCCAGTTGGGTGAGGCCGCCTAACCAATCATCCTCTGGGATATCTCTCAAACTGGGACACGTGGTGATTGATAAATCAACAAGAGAATGCAATTGTCGTAAACCATGCCAATCAATACTGATGAGCTTATCACAACCTCTAATATCTAAACTTTGTAGCGAAGACAATTCTTGTAAACCACTGAAATGGATAAGCTCACTACAATCAATTACTGTTAATTCCTCTAAAGATGCGCAACATTGTAGTCCGCTTGGAAGAGCTCCCAATTTACATCCCCAAATTTCCAATTCCTTCAAAGAATATTTCAATTCTTGAAAATCACCAGGAATTGACATCAACTCACGGCAGCCTTGTATACACAATTGCACCAGAGCTGTGCAGTGTTGTACGCTTGGAATGGATGCCAGCTTTGGACACCACCATATACTTAAAACTCGAAGAGACTTGAAGCCATCAAACTCACCAGAAAAATATCTCAGCTCATCACATCCGAAAATTTCAAATTCTACAAGAGATGAAAGACGACATCTCGGAATGCTTTCCAACTTTCCACACTTCCAAATGCTCAACTTTTCAAGACGAGAAAATACTGCAACAGCTTCTCCACCTGGTACCACCCATTCTTCAAGACCATCCATTTTGGACAAAGTGAGTTCTTTTAGTGCTGGAAACAGTACTGCAGCACCGCCACTGCTACTATAGAACTCATTGCCTATACATTTCACATTAGGCATTCTCCTCATCTCTAGAATCTTAAGGCGAGGAAGACATCCAAGTGTTGGGAGTTGCCTCAACTTGCTGCAGCCATTCAATCTCAACACCGTCAGATTATTGAGTTGCAATATCCATGATGAGAAATATTCACCACCGTAACCCTCAATTGTCAAGCTTCTTATGTCTAGGTGAGGCTGCAGGCCTTCCAGCACATACTCGTTGTTACCATTGCTGTTACCTTCATCATCACTCCATTCAAGCACCAATTCGTTCATTATTTTTTCACGCAGTTTTGCCTTTTCAGCTTCTTCTTTGTCTCTCACTTGCTCAAGCTTGCATATCTTCAATGCTCCTCTTAGTTCATTCAAACATCCCAGCTCTTCAACCATATGATCTGGACCCACAGAAAATAAAGGCAGAGTTTGAAGGCGTGTTAACAGTCTCACCTCAGCTGGCACTAGTGTTGGATCATCAAAATGAAGATGTCTCAAGCTGACTAAATTCCTCATTTTCTTGGGAAGCTTTTCTAGTGACTTGCAATCAGTGAATCTTAATGTTTCCAAATGGTAGAGCTTGGTGATGGATTCCGGCAATGCTCTGATAGCAGTATCCGAGACATCAAGATATCTCAAATGTCTCAGCTTGCAAATTGAATCTGGTAACTCAGTGATATTAGACTCCTGCAATTTGAGAGTTCTCAACCTTTTGAATTTCCAAGACCCACTGACTACATCAACCATTGAGAAAACAGTTCGCAATTTTCTAGCATCAACCGCTGAAAATACTGCCTCAACATCCCCACGAGATTTGAGATTTAGATGACGAATATGAGATGCGCCATCAGCCGAATCCTCCTCCAGATTTAACACTTCTGATTTTGAGACCTGCAATGCAAGATCATGCACAAGATCATGCATCTTGCAACTTGTTACGATCTCACACTCATTCCTTTCGACATCTTGGAAAAAGGAATTTGCAAGCAAGTCATTGAAACACTTATCGCCTTCGTCTTCCATCCTCCCATTTGATGGCCTGAGAAAACCTTCAGCCATCCAAAGTTGAATTAGCTCTTCCCTTCCTATTTCAAAATCTTTAGGAAAAATAGAACAGTATGCAAAACATTTTTTCAATGTTGGCGATGACAAGTAATCGAAACTGAGTCTCAATATGCGCAAAGCTTTATCTCCATCCTGAGAATCCCAAATTCTACTATTTAGAATTGACCGCCACTCCTGTGCCTGCTTTCCGTGAAGAGTTCCTCCCAAAACTTTAGCAAGTAATGGAATCCCTCCACATTTCTTTGCAATCTGTTTTCCAATAGACTCCAAGTCTGAAGTTATTGTTTCTCGTCCACCCCTGCTCACCTTTTGCTTGATAATGGACCAACATTGATCAGCTGATAGTCTCCCTGGCTCGTGCTGAATCCCAGGAGAAGTCTCCATCATGCCTGCTACTTTCTTACTGCGGGTTGTAACAACAACAGCATTCCCATTCTTGCTGTTAATTTTTAACAGTTGCTCCTTCAAATCATCCCACTTACCATGGTCTTCATTCCACACGTCATCGAGAACAAGAAAAAATGTCTTATTTTCCAGCTCTTTCTTGAGGTTTTGAAGAATTGCATCAAGACTGTTCAACCCACCCGTAGTTTTGTCAATCATTTGCAACATTGCTCCTAAAATCTTCACTTGATTAAAATAATTAGAAACACAAACCCAAATTGTTAAATCAAAGTGTTTTCTCTCCCTCACTACTGCACAAACTTTTTTTGCTACAGTAGTCTTCCCAAGGCCAGCCATCCCCACTATAGGGACAACCGAAAGGACATGTTGGTGTTTGGTCAAGCTAGTCAGCATATCCATAACTATAGAAACATCATTCTCCCTTCCTACAATTTCTGAGCTGTCAAGGTAGGAATCTGTCTGTCGATCTTGATCCCAGCTAACTTCTTGAGCTCTATCTACATGTATAGATGTGAATTGAAATACAGCTGCATCTTTTCGAATTTCATCCAGTGCTCCATTGATCTCCTTAACTTTTTGACCCATATTCAGACGGAATGCGACAGGGTTGTGGAGTGAAAAGCAGTCACGTACCTTTCCTTTCTTTTGGTCTTTTCGGAGAATCTCATAAGCAAACTCGTCTAGAACATCTTCAGCATCGTAAGCTACATCTTGAAGTTTCTCCAGCCAACCCTTCACCGAATCGTCTGTGACTGACCTTCTTGCTGCATCTTGGAGCACATCTCTGATCATGATCAAGGACTGCTTGAGCTTTCGCAGCTGTCCCTCCAATCCCCAAGCAAGTCTGATCCCTTCAGCAGCTATGGAACTGACCCTTGTCAAAGTCTCCTCCATGGTAAACGTAAGAAGAAGCTCTACTGCCATATTCTCTTGTTTTCTCTGGGAAATCGAAGAAGAAAAATCGAGCAAAAGAGAGATAAAAATGGTCTGAAAGTTTTGAAATAGAGACGAAGATGCTGTTTGAAATGAAGTGCGTTTTGCGATGGGGAGATGCATACAACTTGAAAGCAGAGGTCCCTGCCTCACTGTATTAATTGATTGATGGCAGCTGGCAGCATCTTCCACGATCCACTACGGTCAAACTTGGCACGCTGAAGCCAAGACAAGGACATTAAAAGAATAATTTAGAAGTCTTCTTCCAGTCTTTCTTGCGTTCTTTCTTTCTTTCTTTTTCTTTTTTTATGCAGCGAGTTGTTAAGGACATGATTTTTTAAAAAAAAAAACATATTTAATTGCATTTCCTAATCTTACGTACAACAGTTTTCTGCAAAGTCTTTCTTTATATAAACATATATTTGAGTTATAAAGTATTCTAATGGGACAAAAAAATTGGCAGACAAGAGAGTGGTTAAATAATGTAATTAGGTTAAATATTCAGCAGAATCCTGCTTGGAAAATATGTGGTTTCATACTTGTGAATCAAGCACGTGTGTTTGTAATGCTGATATCCTCTAAATACTGCTTACAGTTGTACATGGCACCTGTCACACATCCAGACAGATACGGTGAAAGCAGTGTTTTCTTTTCCAGCTTTTTCTTAAGGTTCTCCATAATTGCATTTAGGTTGCTCAACCTACTTGTTGTTTCATCAAAATTTTGCAACATCTCTCCTAAAATCCTCCCTTTACTAAAATCATTAGAGACACAAACCCATAGAGTCACATCAAAAAGCTTTTTCTCCCTCGCTAATTGATAAATTTTCTTTGCTATGGTAGTCTTTCCAAGACCTGCCATCCTCACAATAGGGACAACAGACAGAACTTGTTGACCGATCGAGCCAATCAGCAATTCCATGATTTTAGAGACATCATTGTCTCTTCCTACTACAACTTCTGAGCTTTCAAGCAAGTAATCTGTCTCTCGGTCTATATCCCGGATAACTTCAGGAGCACTCTCTACATGTTGAGATGCAATTCCCAGCCCAAAGCGAGTTGCAAGTTTCTGAATCTCATCCAGTGATCCATTGATCTCCTTAACTTTTTGACCCATATTCAGACGGAATGCAACAGGGTTGTGCAGTGAAAAGCAGTCACGTACCTTTCCCTTCTTTTGGTCTTTTCGGAGAATCTCATAAGCAAACTCGTCTAGATTATCTTCAGCATCGTAAGCTACATCTTGTAGCTTCTCCAGCCAAAGCTTCGCAGACTTGTCTGTTACGGGCCTTCTGGCTGCATCTTGGAGCACAGCTTGGATCATGGTCAATGACTCTTCGAGCTTTAGCAGATGCCCCTCCAATCCCCAGGCAAGTCCGATCCCTTCAGCAGCTATGGAACTGACCCTTGTCAAAGTCTCCTCCATGGCAAACGTAAGAAAAAGCTCTGCTGCCATGTTCTCTTGTTTTCTTTGGGAAATCAAGGAAGAAAGATTGAGCAAAAGAGAGAGAAGAGGTCTGAAAGTCGTGAAATATAGATGAAATGAAGTGCGTTTTGGAATGGGGAGATGCATTCAGCTTGAAAGCAGAGGGTCCCTCCCTCACTGTATTAATTGATTGATTGCAGCTGGCAGCATCTTCCACGAACCACTGCTGTCAAATTAGTCATGCAAAGGCGAAGAACATGACCCTACCTTCTTATCTTGAGTGTCCAAATCCATCTTAGCCTGTAGACAACTTGAAAGCAGAGGGTCCCTCCCTCTCCCTATATTCTCTTGACACGCACAATGAATCTAAGAAAGTAGTGTCAGTACGTAGACTTCGGTTGTGTATGAAATTAGGATTGAAACTATATTTTAAAATTTTCGAATTTTTTTATTTTAAATTAAATTTTATTATATTTTTATATAATTTTAATATATTAATATTAAAAATAACTTTTAAAAATATAAAAAATATTTTAAATCATAACTTCTATCGTATTTCCATAATCTATTATCCCGGCGGTTGTTTTCTAGGATTTTACTTTTTGAATTTCCCCTCTAAAATCTGGAATTTTCTGCTATTTTTTTTTTAAATTTCCTGTAAATATTGACGATTCAATGGATGCTATTTTTCTGGTTTGTAAATATTGACGATGCAATGGAATTTTCTGCTACTTTTTCTACTTTTATTGCTTTTTTTTTCCCGTAGTTTTCAAGTATCTTAATACTAACTTAAAAAAAATTAGAGGATTGTTATTATAATTGATTTAATAACTAAAAAGTCCTTATAATTTAATGTTATAACTTTATCACCAAATTATGAAAAACAAAATCCCCTAATTTTTCTCTTTTTTCCATAACTCATCTTCATCTTCATCTTCTCTTCTTCTATCTTCTCCCCTCTAATTCCTAGCCTCCAAGCCATAGTAGAAAAAGAAATTTCAGAAAGTCCAGTCAACCCTATGGAACCCAAAAATTTTAACAATAAAAACTTGTTGTATATCATTTTTATTTTATTTTTACATAAAAAGGTA
>Ga0325401_1004551_pt1 | contig 13089 bp, 7 predicted proteins | sample PopdelMetagenome_FD_205666 | JGI IMG/M metagenome (GOLD analysis project Ga0325401, IMG submission 205666) | Populus deltoides microbial communities from Bellville, Georgia, United States - Xylem-PdKOR-R2 | ecosystem: Host-associated > Plants > Phyllosphere > Stem > Wood/Secondary xylem | place...
AATGCCTCCTTTTATAGGCTAAAATTTAAAACTATTCATTTGGTAATTGATTATTGATGTAGTGGCCAACTATTGATTTAGTGGACTTGGTGGATAGCAGCACTCAAGCATTTTGCCTGGATGAAATGACATTGATGCAATCAGAATTTAGCAAAATGTTCTGCATGAAAGTTGTTGGAAATCCTCTACTCTTTCCACCCATAATATTTTAGAGCATTTGGATCACTAAAGCTCAAGATATGGCTAAAATACTGAGAAGTGCTTCTAATGGACGTGGTGGATAACCCTCAAGATTTTTTCTAGATGAAATGTCATTGTTAACATCAGAACTTGAGCAGGTGGTCCTCATGATAGTTGTTGGAAATTATCATATCTTTTCACCCACCAAATTTGACATCATTTTTCCTTCTAGAACTCCAGCTATGGGTAAAATTTTGAGCAGTGTTTGGGCTAGATTGCAGGACAGATTTTGACTTCTCTTTTGTGGCCAAGCTTTGAATTTGAAAACGGCAGTTTTAGATCTTCCACTCTTCATGAAAGTTGTAGGTTTATGTTTTAACTTTCCAGAACAATAAACCAAACATACATCCAAGGTCCACAACTTTAGATATAATCAAATGACTTAATGGTGTTCCAGTTTGATCCAGCATCTCTTCTCTAACCTTAGCCCTTTCTTTGTCTTTTCACTTTCAATAGTCAATCACATCAATCAATCTTTTGAATTGTGAAATATGTCTGCATTTAAAATGAGCATTTATCATAAACTAAAGCTATCTATATTATCAAACTTGTTATTATAAAAACATGCTTAAGTTAGGGAATTTAATGATACTAAAAGTACAATATGATGATATAAAGCCTTATAACAAAACACTTTTAAGTACTAATTAGTAGTACTAGTTATATTAGCATAACACTGCTTTACCCCTAACCACTCAACGTTTCAAGGACAATTAAGAAGTGTCAATGTCATTTCTATCTAATACTTTGCAAACTCAGTTGATAACCTTTTGTTTCAAAATCAAATCGTATATTTCAAGGATCATGTCCATTCAAGTCTAATTGTTGAAATTAAATTAAAGAGATATCAATTTTGAAAGTATTTTGAAAATTAAGCATCTTTGGTCAAAGATCTAACACACGCCATTTAATACATGCACTCATTTCATTATTTTATATTTTGAAAACAAAAATTACCCTATTATAAGATTAAAATAGTTTGTATGGCTCTTTTGTGGCTCTTTGTGCCAATTTTAATATCTCATTTTGAGTATGTCATTTGATGGAACATGATGAGGTGATATTTTATATATTTCAATAGCAAGAGTGTAACGACCTGAAATTTCCATATAACTTTCATATTTCAAATCATCCTGTTTAAGTATAATGGGGTAATTTTTTTTTTTTGTGCAATCTGTCTAACAATACATCCCATTATTGATTCTTTGGTTTACCAAATTTACAGCAGAGTTTTCCCTATAACTTATACATTTTCTCAGTTCTTTTCTTATCCTCTTAGGCAACACAATATAAAACAACTGTATTACATATACGTAGTAGCCTTCAGCCACCCACCAATTCAATTATTTCTCTATTTGATTCTTTCACATCGCTTCTCATGATTCATCTTATATTCTTTCCATTTTCCATTTACTTAAAACATACGTGTGATGAATACACACACATACACACACAACACAAAAGAGATGCAATAACCAAATGCTAGAAATACAATCATACCATTTAGTATATTTCAAGGTGAAGTTATTAACACAATTTTAAGTGTTCATAGTACATAAAAATAAATACATAACAAAATTATAAATAGTGAAACGACACAATCAGTGTTGGCCCACTTCGTGTTATAGACTTGCAACATATATCGCATTATAAGAGTTATTAGTCATCAATCAGATTTATGCTCATGATTTTTTTTACGAGGGAAAGGAATCATTATGTCAATTAGCACTTTTAACAATCATACTTATAACATTCAACTTAAGTTCAATAATACCTCAACTTATATGACAATACTCGTGATCATTGTCGCGGGGGGCGCGACGGCGGAGGCTCTCTATCGTGCCTCCTGGTGTGAGGTGTTGTGTGTTGGGAAGAGTTTTTGGATTTAATCATAAAATTATGATTAATGTTTAGGAGTCGCCACCTAGTATTATGGTCACTAGGAACCTATGGTCTGTGAGAGTCTGGATAAGAGACTGGTTGTGCAAGGGGAAGACGCATCACCCCCAGTGCACCTTAACTAAGGTAAGCTGCATTGTTGTTTGATTGTTTTTCTAAGTCGGGTTTCTATTCGTTGGTCTTTTCTAAGGCTTAAGGCAGATTTCTCTTCATGAGAGAGTCTCTACCTTATCAGGTTAAATCCTAACCATTCTAAAGTCTGAATATTAGTATCGCATTTATACACTTTGTATCTTTAATACCTGAGGGTGTATTTTATCGTGTAATTTTACACCCCACAAATATTAAAGTCTACATTTGGATCCTAAAAAAAAGATTGGAAAAAGATTTTTGACATGTTGGCCAAATTTTAATGGATAATCATAAACTGGTTACGATATCTATTTTTTTATTTTTTTAAACATGAAAAAGATGCAATTTTTGTTTTTATGAAGATATGCTTGAAAAAATTTTAGGATTTGGCCGTATGCAATAAAATATTTTTTCTTTTTGAATTTTTTTTGAAATTTTATTTTTTTTGAAATATTTTGGAGAAACCCGGGTATTTTAATACCGGAGTTGTATTTTACAATGTAAATATGCAACCCGATATTATGTAAAATTAGTAGAAAAATATTTGAGAAAGTCACATTTTTTTTAAATGATTTTTGAAAAATTTTGATTTTTTTTAAAAAATAGGGGTCGGGCCGGATCCAGCCCAGCCATTTGGGCTGGGCCAAAACTGGCCCGGCCCAAAGCTAAGTTAATTATTTTGGTCCCTGCATGCAGAATGAATTCTGCATGCAGCGACAGCAGCAGGGAGCAACAGGGACGGTTGATGCAAGGCAGGGATGGAGAACCACCTGAGGCGGTGAGGGCCTGTGGTCGTGCTGGTGGAAACGGCGGTGGGGTTGGTTGCAGGTGGCTGGAGCGGCTGCAGCTGGAAGAGGAAGAAAAGGAAGCAATCTGCAGAGGGGAGAGAGACGTTCACGGTGGCTTATTACAGATGCAGTGGTGGCTGGCCGGTGGTCTTGGCAACACGTGGTGGTGCTGGTTGCTCAAGGTGGAGATGGAGGAAGAGACGTTGACGGCGGAGGAAGAAAGAAGAAGAAGCAGAAGAAGAAAGTCTGCAGCAGGGAGAAGTAGGAGAGGAAGGAGAGGAAGGAGAGGAGAGAGACGTTGTGTCTGCTCTACCACTAGTAAACGTCTGTTGGTGCAGGAGAAAGGTTTTTGTGGTGGAGCTGGTGGTGGGAAGACCAGTGATGGTGTGCTGCTAGTGGTTGCAGCGGTGGAGGGAGAAAGAAAAACAGAAAAACAGAGAAAGTAGCAGGAACTGGGAAGAGGCTCATTTTTTGGCTTATTTTGGACCCGATTTTCTCCTCCCTCAGGCCATCAAATCCACTCTATTTATAGGAGGTGGAAGAGAGCAATCTTGTCTACACTAGAGAAAAATTTCAACCCTTGATTCGGATGAGAAGGATCCCAACCATTGGCTCAAAGTAGGCATGGTGCACTGTCAAATTGTCAAATCTGCAGCTGCAGGCTGCCTGAGTTAGCCTCTTTGAAGTGGTGCCATGTCCGTTTATTTGCCATTGTGCCGAGGAATACCATACCCTGACGTAGAGGGATGTCTGGTGATCAGTTTTGTGCAAGTTTTGGCAAATTTGGTGGACGTTAGGTGCATTAAATGCTCCTGCAAAGGAGGTGACTGAACCAGTTTTTCAGGGAAAAAAGAAGATAATGAATAATGTTCAAGATTCTGTTTTGGCCAAAGTGCATTTCAGTCCTTCTTCTTTCAATTGCTTTCAATTGAACCCCTAATTGACCCTAAATGTTTGCAATTAAGCCCCTGATGACCTTAAATTGGAACCCTGAAGTTACACGCATTTTGCAATATGGTCCTTGGTCTTGGATTTTGTCAATTTAACCCCTAATTGACCATTAAACTTTCAATTTCTTCAATTTCACCCCCGGTTTTTGTTAATTAAGCCCCTCAATTTTGGCGCCTTTTGCAGATTAGTCCTTGGCTGCAAATTTCTTCAATCCAGCCCCTAATTGACCCCAAAACTTCAATTTTCTTGTAATTTGGCCCCTGATTTCAATCAATTAACTTGGTAAAAATTAAATTTGTCTTTTAAAATTTCAATCTCCTCAATTAAGCCTAAATTAGGCTTCCAAATTTAATTTTTCACCAATTAAGCCTCAAATAAAATTAATTTGACCCATTTAAAGTATAATTAAGTCCTTGCACTTAATTAAATCTTTCAATTGGACTCAAATTAATTTTTAAACATAATTAAAATTTAATTTAGCCCATGATTAAATCAAATTAGCCTATTAAAAATTTAATTATGTCATTGGCCTTAATTTTTATGCAAATTCATCCAATAATCATTTAATTTAACCTTGAATTTGCATTTTGTCTCCATTTTTTGCCATAATGGGGTACAATTAGGCCTTGAATTTCCTCCAAAAATTGCAGCTTGATTTCCTGGCCTGCTTTCTTCACGTTGCCAGCCTTTTATTTTATTTTTTAATTTTTATTTTGAAAATAAATAAATAAATAAATTTTTTAGGAATAACCCAGAATTGGGTTATGACACTTATCATTGCAATTAAAATAACATTAAAAATTTAACATCTAGCCATAAAATACATATACGTGGTTTTCATAAGAAAAAAGAACAGTATGCTTATCCAGAATTCTTTTAGCATTGATTACATCATATACATATTGAATTACGCACTAGCTGCTATGACGTCTAAGTTCATATTTGTCATTTTCGATATTGGCTTTACGATGAATTATATAATACATTCAAATCTAAGGTTGCTGAGTATAGTCACCACGTAGCAACTCATTTTCTTAATTTTTGATTCCCTAATCAATAATTAATATTTCATTTTCTTAGTTACCAATTTTCTTAGGTACAATCATTGAAGTAACCACACATATTAATCCTATGTTTACTCGTCACCATCACTACTTAACATAATTTGTTTGTAACATTACCGTATTTTCTATTTTCTAGGTATCACAACGGTTTGTTACATTATCACCCCATTAACATTTACTTTGACTTAGTAATACATCAAATGGTATTATGTCTTAAGTTGCCAATCTACCCCCCTGTCATATATATTTTTAAGCATTGGTTAATGGTCTTACCCAATGGTTTCCATTATACAATCGAGGATAGTTTCAATTATTTTCATTATTAGAAAACAACAACACCATGGTTTCTACTAATTGAAAACAACAATACGATGGTCTCTATTCAAAACAAAGACAACCACATAAATTCTCTTTTTATTAGGGACAAATAGGAAGTAACTTTTGGTGCCTATAATTTAATTTAAAGGACTGGTCAACTTAAATAGAAGCATAGGGAAAGAACCATCTACATCATCATCATCTTATAATTAACCAAATCATACTTTGCTTCCTTGGTCATCATTCTTTTGGGCAACTAAACATCAAAAGTTATCATATTCATAGATATTGGTAATTAATCGTCAACTATCAATTTATATCTTGTCCTTAGTAACTGATACTGCGGTAATTAAGTATCGTTCCTTTCTTACCCTTAGTCACCGACATTACAGCCACTAAGGCCCCGTTTGTTTGCTAGAAAGTAGTTTTCTTTTGGAAAGTGAATTTCAGGAAAGTGAATTATTTTCTGATGTTTGGTAGTGTAATGGAAAATAAGTTGGAAAACACTTTCCAGCGCTTGGTTATGTCATGGAAAATGAGCTGGAAAATAACTTATTAATGTTTTATTTTTCTCAAGTTTATTAAAATAATGAGAAACAAATCTTACAAATTAAAAAGTTGAATGAGAATGAAATTGAAAAAAAATATAATTTCATAAATTATCTCAAATAAAATAAATAATAATTAAAATAATAGAGATCAAATCTAAAAAAAAATTGAAAGATGAAGAAATTAAAATAATAATAATTAACATTTCATAAATTATTTCAAAAAAAAAAGTAACAATCAAAAGAATGAGGACAAAATTTGATAGATAAAAAATTTCAATAAAAAAAATGATAAGGGAAAAGCAAATAACAATTATAAAAATGAGGACCAAAGTTAATATAAAAATTAATTTTTAAGAGATGAAATTGAAAAATAAATATTCAAAACAAAATATATATAGCAATCAAAAGTTTGAGGACCAAATTTGATATAATCAACAAATAATATGACATTTCTAAATTTTCACAACTTTCAGAAAGTGTTTTCCGCCCAAATTTTCCAGGAAAACACTTTCCTGGAATTCAAGCCAAATTTTCCTTTGACTGGAAAGTGTTTTCCGTTGACCAACTTTTCTAATGTCAAACAAACACAAGAAAATTTAGAAAGTGGTTTCCTAGAAAGTGAATTCTAGAAAACAAACATAGCCTATGTATCACTTTTATCTCATCCTTAGTCGCCGATACTATGGCCACTACAAATAATCCAGTCATCCCCTCGCGTATGCCAATAATTCTAGCAAACCCATTTGATTGCCAATAAATTCAACTATTTATATATTCTTACCTAGCTATCTTTAATATTTTACTCTATATCTTCATACAACCTTATACTGCATTATTTTATTTGAGCTATGTTCAATAAACAACTGATGACATGTATTATGGTTTAGAAATCCTTATACATATAGGATTCTTCCATACATAACTATTCATTCCTAACCATGATCAATTTTGTATATGATTCTTTAAACATTAATTTCGATTGTGAATAACACATCATACTCTTTATTTTGTCGTATTAATAAACACTTTTAAATGAGATGGTTCACAACACTCATTACCAGTAATCCTAACATAGACCCTATTAACCAGAGTTAACCTCATCATTTACTCCTGGCTATCCAACATAGATATCATTAGCCAAAGTTAATCTTTAATGCTTATTCTCGACTATCCAACATGGATTCTATTAGCCAAAGTTAATCTTATCATTCATTCCTGGATACCCAATATGGATATCATTAGCTGAAGTTAATTTCATCAATGAATCCTGGTTATCAATATGGATATCATTAGCCAGAGCTAATCTCGTCAATTAATCCTGGTTATTTAGGTGGGGGGTAAATACCTCTCCAAAATTTAAAAAAAAAATGGGGGGCTAGAGTGACAACCTTAAGTGTAGAGTTGTTAGGAATCAAAAGTACCTCCAAGAAACTTAAGTAAGGCTGTTGTAACAACCCTACTAATGGGTGTTAAGGGGCTGATTTGGACAACCCTAAAAACAAAAAATTAATGGAAAATTAGAGTCCCATATAAAGTGATTAAGGTGAGGTAAGTTTGGGTTAAGAAATTAGTTTGAAAAAGTCTGCATGGTTCGGGTTAACAGGTGGCTATGTGAATGTGAAATAATGATCTAATTTAGATATGGAAATCTTGCATGAAATCATATAATTATGCTTGCTAGTTGATAAGAAAACATTGAAAAAAAGAATGAATGATATTAAATGATGGTCTTGTGTGGAGAAGGAGAGGCATCAACCGCGGGACCTCAAGCTAGCAGAACGGGACCACTGAGAAGAACAAGTAGGTGTTTACCACCTCATCTCTTTATATTTTGAAGAGTTTAATACATTCTGAAATTTTATTTGTTTATACTGTATGTTGATTCACGATAGGATGAGAAATTTGAGAATGAAAATAGGAGTAAACATGACGACTAGTGTCATGAGTGTTGTTGGAAAAAAAAAATTGTATAAGGTTATTGTGCTTGTTATCCTAATTTATAAGGACAACTTGGATTGATAAAAGCCGGCCACATGAGTGGGGGCAAGGACAATTAGCCAGTCACATAAAGAGCAAAGAGGAAAAAGGAAAAATTGTGGTTTTCCTTATTGAATTTATTATAATAGGTTGTTTTTTATGTGAATGTGTGTGTGAATTGAATGAAATTAGAATGAAAGGAATAAGGAAACTCTTGGTTCCTTAAGGCCATGCTTGCGACCAATTATGCATCAAAGGGGGAGGATGTTTAATTTGATATATTTAGCTTGATGACATATGTTTAATTGTGTCAAAGTGAGGAAAATGCATGTTGAAATGGCAAGGATTGTGTTTGGAAGAATATTGTTCGGAAAGTTAGTAAAATCGATAAAAATATTCTATTTTGACGTTAAGAGGGAAGATTGAAAGAAATAGAATAAATTGACTCTTAAAAAGATATTTTTAATACTCTTATATGGTATGTGATATGGCTAGGGGTGTAGATAAAACAGGGAAAGTTAAATTGTGGATGTTGTGTGTAAATGGAAAAGTTGATGAATCTAGACAGATTCGTCTCCTGACTTTTAGAGAAAATTCGAGTAGGAGGATGAGTGTAAACACCAAAAAAAAGAGAGAGAAGTAAAGCCGAAATGACTCCACCATCGTTACTGATTTCTGAATCGGCAGCGGCGCAATTTTGGCTATCGATTTCTGAATCCATAGCAGCACTGTAAAACCCAATAAAAAATTAGTGTTGGATTGGCCTATTCTAGGGGAGAATTGGAATAGGAACCAGTATAGGATAGCTCAAAGAGGGATAGGAACCAGAGATATCCAACACCCAAACACATCCCTCTCTAAGAGGGGGTATAAATGCAAGGAGAGAGGGAGGGTGACCTTTCCTCTTCCTTAAATGAGCGGCCAGTTGCATGCAGCAGGCCCTCTCCCTCTTTCCCAAGGCAAAACCGGCTAGCTGCATGTAGCAGACCCTCTCCCACTTCCCAAAGAAAAGACTGAAATCGACCTGCTACATGCAGATCTCTTAGGGTGTTGCGTGAGAAGAGAGCTAGAGGAAAGGAAAAGTAACCAAAAACATGGTGGAAGCTAGAGCCTAGACCTTCCTCCAGAACCAGCAGCAGCCACGGCTGCAGCACACACATCCCTCCTCCAAGCAGAAAATCAAACCAACCAGCTTGCATGCTACTTTCCTTGAGCGTGGAGTGAGAAGTGAGTAAGAAGAAGTAGACAAAACTAAAAACCTATGAGAAAAAGAAGCCTAGAGGTCGGCTTGACAGCAAGAGAGGAAGGAAGAAAACGAAAAAAGAGAGGGAGAGCAGGCCACCACAACCTGCATTGAACTTGTTAAATTCGTGAGGTATGAACCATACTACTCCTCCACTTGTTCTTAGGGCCTTAGAACTGAAAATGGAGAAGAAAACCTAATGTAAATAGCCTAAGATTCTCACACCAACTGTTAAGGAAAACTAGACAAGGATGAGGGATGAAAATGGAGCTGAATAGGGAACCTATTTTCAGAACATTTAACAAAGGAAATGTATATTTTGAATGCAAAAAACTTAGAGAGGTGGCTGACCATGGTGAGGGCTGGACATAACATAGATTAAAGGGATAAAAAGAAAAGATGTTCTTGTTAGAGTTGCTTAATTATGTGAAACCGAAACATAATTATGTGTTGATGTCATGAATTCTGCATATGTGGTTGAAAAACTTGTATGAAAATGTGCTGGTGGATGTTAAGTGCAAAAAACATGTGTTTGTAGCCTTGAAAGCATGCTACAGCCAAAATACGAATCTAATCACAAAGTATGTGCTGGAATTGAATTTGCATGTGTGTTCATGCTAAAATTATATGATTCTACTGGATCCAAATAACGAATTATGTTGTCAGAAGCGAATCAGGTGTTCGCTGCCGAATTGTGTATTCCACAGCGAATCAGGTGTTCATTACTGAATTTGTATTGTCTGTAGTGAATCAGGTGTTCACTCTCGAATTGTGTATTTTGCAGCGAATTAGGTGTTTGCTGTCGAATTGTGTATTCTGCAGCGAATCAGGTGTTCGCTGTTGAATTGTGTTGTCCGTAAAGAATCAGATATTCATGGCTGAATTCATGTTGTCCACAGTGAATCAGGTGTTCGCTGCTGAATTTATGATGTCCGCAGTGAATCAGGTGTTCGCTATCGAATTGTGTTGTCCGCAGCGAATCAAGTGTTTGCTGTCGAATTTATGTTGTCCGCAGTGAATCAGGTATTCGTTATCGAATTGTGTTGTCCGCAGTGAAGTAGCATTTGCTATAGAAAGTGTATTAGCTGCAGCGAATTAGCATTCGCTGTTGAAATTGAGTTGCCTGCAACGAATTAGCATTCGCTGCCAAAAGCGTGTTGGCTGTAGCGAAGTAGCATTTGCTGCTAAAATTAAGGTGCCTGCAGCAAAACAGTTTTTGCTGCTGAATTGTGTAGCCGGCAACGAACCAGTTTTCGCTGTTGAACTGTACGGCCAGCAGTGAATCAATTTTCGCTGCTGAATTGTATGGCCAATAGTGAATAGTTTCATTGTCGATTTTCTACAATAGACCCCTCCGGCAAAAATGACTTAAATGCTTGTAACAATTGTTTGTATTTTACTGAATGTTAATTATCACGAAAAATTGTATGAGCATTACGAGGGATCTATTATTGTATTGTATTGAATATTAATTATCATGAATGGTTGGATGAGTAATACGAAAGGTATTGTTGTGTTATACTGAATGCTAAACTGTTATGAAATGTTTGTTTGTGTATTACAAAGGATCTATTATCGTGTTATTGAATGTTAAACTATTACGGAACGCCTGTACGAGTACCACGAAGGGTCTGCTATTATGTTGTAGTGAATGTCAAATTGTTATGAATCATTTGAATGAGCAAATCAAGGGATATTACCATGTTATAGTGATTTCACAAACCACCTATGGAATGTTTGATTAGTTGATGATTAGTTTCGGCTAATGGCATCCTAAGCGGATGACCGGGATGAGCAAATGATTAGTTATGACTAATGACATCCAAAATGGATGACCGGGATGAACAAATGATTAGCTTCGGCTAATGGCATCCGAATGGATGACCAGGATAAATGATTGATTAGCTCCGGCTAATGGCATCCAAAGCGAATGACCAGGATGAACAAATGATTAGCTTCGGCTAATGGCATCCAAATGGATGACCGGGACAAATGATTGATTAGCTTCGGCTAATGGCATCTAAATGGATGATCGGGATAAATGATTGATTAGCTCTGGCTAATGGCTTCCAAAATGGATGACCAAGATGAACAAATAATTAGCTTCATCTAATGGCATCCGAATGGATGACTGGGACAAATAATTTATTAGCTACGGCTAAAGGAATTCGAATGGATGATCGGGATAAATGATTGATTAGCTTCAACTAATGGCATCCAAAGCGGATAACCGGGATGAACAAATTATTAGCTTTGGCTAATGGCATCCGAATGGAAGACCAGGACAAATGATTGATTAACTTCGACTAAAGGCATCCAAATGGATGATCGAGACAAGTGATTGATTAGCTTCGGCAAATGGCATCCTAAGTGGATGGCCGAGATGAACAAATAATTAGCTTCGGCTAATGGCATCCAAAGTCGATGGGCGGGATGAAAAAAAATGAGTAGCTTTAGCTAATGGCACCCTAAGTGGATGACTAGGATGACTAAATTATTAGCTTCGGTAAATGTCATCTTAACTGGATAACCGGGATGAATAAATGACTAGCTTCGGCTAATAATATCCTAAGTGGATGACTGGGATGAATAAATGATTAGCTACGGCTAATGGCACCCTAAATGATGACCAGGATGAGTAAATGACTAGCTTTGGCCAATAGCATCCTAAAAGGATGACCATGATGAATAAACAATTGGCTTCGGCTAATGGTATCCTAAGAGGATAGTCGGATTTGAGTGTTATGAGTTAGTTTTAAGAACTGATACGTTCATGTTTACTACGTTTTATATATTCTAAGTATATGAAAGAACTACAGTTGTTATGCTTTAAACAGAGAATAACATTAGTTCAGCTAACGGTATCCGAGATGAATGATCAGGTTTAAGTATTGTAATTAGCCTCGATAATTGATGAATTATTAACAGTGGTATTTACATAAGTAAGGAGAAATGAAAGAATTATGCTCTTTTGGTCAATGAATGAAATGTAATGTTAATATTGCTTTATTATGTTTTCTTAAATTGCCTATAATGCTTGAAATTACCTTTGTGTTGTAACAGGAACATCATACCAACATAGTGTGTAAGGAAATTCATTTCGCGGCTCACACGTTTTGAAAAGAACTATATATTCGCATGTTATGGGTGATATGAGTTCTGTATGAACAGACGTGTTAATCACTCAATTAGTCATCCAACCCCTTTTAGTAAAGACTAGTAATGAAAAATTGAAATGGAACACAAAAGGTGAATGTACGAACAAGTTGATATGATGTGTATTAATATACATATAAGGTATTCATCTAATGAGGATGCCGTGTTGTGAAATTACATGAGGTCAGGATAATGAAAGTGCTAGTTATGTAACTTGTTATTCGACACTCTTGTATGAACTCATGATGATAACGAGATTAGAACAAGAATGTGAGTTTATGAGTATGTCGATATGATGTAATGTAAACCTATAAGTATAGAAATATAATATTATGGGCACGTGTATTGAGAATTCGTTCTATGGAAATGTTGATTTACGTTATCCTATATAGATTGTGCCTTGTTAATGAATAGAATGCAATGATAAATCTGAAGAATGATATGGTGAAAAAACATCCAGAAACCGGACGATTAAAAAAAATCCAGCAATTTTGGCCTTAAAAAAGTCGGGTCATTACAATGAGCGAATTAGGATCAGTTTCCTTCATAGTAATTGTAGTTTTGGATGTTTACTAACTAAGAAAATTGGTCTTACTCAATTTGGAGCTATAGAACTCCAGTTATGGGTCACCAACCGAGACTGGGTCAAGACAGACCCTATAGGACAGTAGGTCTGATTTGCTGACGAATAATTTCGAGTGTCTTGGGGGTAGAACTGGGTTCTCCTCCCTTAATGGGACTTGTAGCCCCGTGTCATATCTTTCCAACGA
>Ga0325401_1004552_pt1 | contig 13089 bp, 9 predicted proteins | sample PopdelMetagenome_FD_205666 | JGI IMG/M metagenome (GOLD analysis project Ga0325401, IMG submission 205666) | Populus deltoides microbial communities from Bellville, Georgia, United States - Xylem-PdKOR-R2 | ecosystem: Host-associated > Plants > Phyllosphere > Stem > Wood/Secondary xylem | place...
CCGGCTCACCAGGTCTCGACACGGCCCTTCTGACCTCGTGCCTCGGTCAGAGGCCTCGCTCGACCACCGTCACCGCGGTCCTCCTCGTTCCTCGGAGGCTCGCGGTCACGCGTCGCCGCCCTCCTGCTTCACGTCGGCGACAGCCGTCGGGTCGTCGATGCGGTAGGTGTTGAACGCCTTCTCGACCTGGCCGCGGTCGATCTCGCCGGCGTCGGCGAGGGCCTGCAGCGCCTGGACCACGACCGACTGGGCGTCGATGTGGAAGAAGCGCCGCGCGGCCGGGCGGGTGTCGGCGAAGCCGAACCCGTCGGCGCCGAGCACGTGGTACTCGGTCGGCACCCAGCGCGCGATCTGCAGCGGGACCGCCCGCATGTAGTCCGAGACCGCGACGACGGGACCCTCGACGCCCTCGAGCCGGTCGGCGACGTACGCCGTGCGCGGGCTCTCGCCGGGGTGCAGGAGGTTCCACTCCTCGGCGGCGGTGGCGTTGCGGGCCAGTTCGTTCCACGAGGTGACCGACCACAGGTCGGCGGTGACGCCCCAGTCCTCCTTGAGGATCCGGGCGGCCTCGTCGATCCACGGGTAGCCGACGCCGGAGGCCATCAACGTGACCCGCGGGCCGTCGCCCTCACCGGTCGCGGTCTTGTGCATGCCGCGCAGGATGCCGTCGACGTCGACGTCCTCGGGCTGCTTGGGCTGGCTGACCGGCTCGTTGTAGACGGTGAGGTAGAAGATTACGTCCTCGCCGTGCGGCTTGGCGTCGCTCGTGCCGTACATCCGCTCGAGGCCGGACTCCATGATGTGGGCGACCTCGTAGGCGAACGCCGGGTCGTAGTGCACGACCGCCGGGTTGGTCGCCGCGAGCAGCGGGGAGTGGCCGTCGGCGTGCTGCAGCCCCTCACCGGTCAGCGTGGTGCGACCGGCGGTGGCGCCGATGAGGAAGCCACGCGAGAGCTGGTCGGCCATCGCCCAGATCGAGTCGCCCGTGCGCTGGAACCCGAACATCGAGTAGAAGATGTAGAACGGGATCATCGGCTCGCCGTGGGTGCTGTACGCCGACCCGGCGGCGGTCGCCGAGGCCATCGCGCCGGCCTCGGAGATGCCCTCGTGGAGCATCTGGCCCTGCTGCGACTCCTTGTAGGACAGCAACAACTTGCGGTCGACCGACTCGTACTGCATCCCGCCGGGGTTGTAGACCTTGGCGCTCGGGAACATCGAGTCCATGCCGAAGGTGCGGTACTCGTCGGGCGCGATCGGGACGATGCGCTTGCCGATCGCGGAGTCCTTCATCCAGTCCTTGAGCAGGCGGACGACGGCCATGGTCGTGGCGACCTTGTTCTTGCCCGAGCCCTGCTTGAGCTCGGCGTAGGTCTTCTCGCCGGGCAGCTCGAGGGGCTTGGAGCGGATGACGCGCCGGGGGACCGAGCCGCCGAGCTGGTTGCGCCGCTCGAGCATGTACTCGATCTCGGGAGCGTCGGCACCGGGGTGGAAGAACGGCGCGGCGCCGGTCTCCTCGTAGGAGCGCTCGAGGTCGCGGTCCGAGATCGGCAGGTAGAGCCGGTCGCGGAACTTCTTGAGGTCCTCGGGGGTCAGCTTCTTCATCTGGTGGGTGGCGTTCTTGCCCTCGAGGGCGTCGATCGTCCAGCCCTTGATGGTCTTGGCCAGGATCACCGTCGGCTGACCGACGTGCTTGGTCGCCGCGTCGAAGGCGGCGTAGACCTTGCGGTAGTCGTGACCGCCGCGGGGGAGCTTGGCGATCTGCGGGTCGCTCATGTGCTCGACCATCGCCCGCAGCCGCGGGTCGCTGCCGAAGAACTGCTCGCGGACGTAGCCGCCGTCCTCGGTGGAGTAGGTCTGGAAGGCGCCGTCCGGGGTGCTGTTCATCCGGTTGACGAGCACGCCGTCGACGTCGCGGGCGAGCAGCTGGTCCCACTCGCGGCCCCACACGACCTTGATGACGTTCCAGCCGGCACCGCGGAAGTTGGACTCGAGCTCCTGGATGATCTTGCCGTTGCCCGTGACCGGGCCGTCGAGCTGCTGCAGGTTGCAGTTGATGACCCAGGTGAGGTTGTCGAGCTCCTCGCGCGCCGCGATGCGGATCGCGCCGAGCGACTCGGGCTCGGCCATCTCGCCGTCACCGAGGAAGGCCCACACGCGCTGGTCGGAGGTGTCCTTGATGCCGCGGTTGTGCAGGTAGCGGTTGAAGCGCGCCTGGTAGATCGAGTTGATGCCGGTCAGGCCCATCGAGACCGTCGGGAACTCCCAGAACTCCGGCATCAGCCGGGGGTGGGGGTACGACGACAGACCCTGGCCCGGACCGTGCTGGACCTCCTGGCGGAAGCGGTAGAGCTGCTCCTCGTCCAGCCGGCCCTCGAGGAAGGCGCGGGCGTAGACGCCGGGGGAGGCGTGGCCCTGGATGTAGACCTGGTCGCCGCCGCCGGGGTGGTCCTTGCCGCGGAAGAAGTGGTTGAAGCCGACCTCGTAGAGGCTCGCGCTCGACTGGTACGTCGCGATGTGGCCGCCGACCTCGAGGCCCTTGCGGTTGGCGCTCGAGACCATGACCGCGGCGTTCCAGCGGATGAAGGCGCGGATGCGGCGCTCGGCCTCCTCGTCACCGGGGAACCACGGCTCGCGCTCGGGCGGGATCGTGTTGATGTAGTCGGTGCTGCGCAGCGCGGGGACGCCGACGTTCTGCTCGCGCGCGCGCTCGAGGAGACGGAGCATGACGTAGCGGGCGCGCTCGCGGCCGCGCTCGTCGACGAGCTGGTCGAAGGAGTCCAGCCAGTCGTGCGTCTCGTCGGGGTCGATGTCGGGGAGCTGGGTCGGCAGTCCCTCGTGGATGACGGTCGCGTTCGAGCGGTCGGCTCGCGGCGTCGACTCAGGTGTCTCTGCGGTCACGGGGTCCATCGTGTCACGCTCCGCCGACTGCGCCGGAGCCCGATCTCGTACCCGTCGGTAGCCCGCCTCACGCCCCGGACCCGGGGGCCGGGACCCGCCGAGTGGGCCCGAGCGCTTGCAGTTGCGCTGCAACTCCGCTGGACTGTCCCGCGACAAGGCGCCTCGCACAGTGGCGGGGCCGTGATCGGACCAGGGGAGACAGCAGTGAGCTCGACCGGGGGTGGCGACACCCAGACCGGCACGCCGGGTGCAGCGGAGCGACTCGGCCTCGGCGCCGGCATGGTCGTCCAGGAGCTCGGCTGGGACCAGGACGTCGACGACGCCCTGCGCATCGACGTCGAGAACACCATCGACGCGGACATGGTCGACGGTGACTACGGCAACGTGGTGGACGCGGTGCTGCTGTGGTGGCGCCAGGAGGACGGCGACCTCGTCGACGGTCTCGTCGACGCGCTGACCGACCTCGTCGGCGGCGGCGCGATCTGGCTGCTGACGCCGAAGGTCGGGCGGCCCAACGCCGTCGACCCGGCCGACATCGCCGAGGCGGCACCGATCGCAGGCCTCTCGCAGACCACCACCGCCACCGTCAGCAAGGAGTGGTCGGCGACCAAGCTGATCGCCCCCAAGACCCCCGCCTGAGGCCCACCCTCCGGCCCACTCCCAGGCCCGTCCCGCGCCCCGGTCACCAACGACGGGGACGGGCCCGGGTCACGGCGTACGACGGGTGTCGGTGAACACGCGGACACCGGGTGTCGCCGGGGCCCCCCGCGTGGCATCCTGCGAAAGGTGCCCTCCTCGACACCGTCGTCCGGACCGCTCACCGCGCTGACCACCCGCGCCTCCTCCGCCGGCACCGCCGCGAAGGTGCTGCTCTCCTCGGGCATCGTCAAGCCCTACTCCCCGCTCGCGCTCGCACGGGTGCTGAAGCTGCTCAAGGACTGGGGCACCGGGCCCGCCGGCGGGTTCATGGCGATGGCGACGCTGCTGCCCGACCGGGTCTGGATCTCCGACGAGCGCGGTGACCTCACCTGGGCCGAGGTCGACGAGCGCACCGACCGCCTCGCCCGCGCGCTGCAGGGGCTCGGGGTCGACGAGGGCTCGTCGGTCGCGGTCATGGCCCGCAACCACCGCGGCTTCCTCGAGATCACCGTCGCCGCCGCCAAGCTCGGCGCCGACCTGCTGTACCTCAACACCGCCTTCGCCGGCCCGCAGCTCGTCGACGTCCTCGAGCGCGAGGACCCCACGATCGTCGTCCACGACGAGGAGTTCACCGGCCTGGTCGCCGACGCCCACGTCGAGACGCGGGTGCTCGCCTGGGTCGACTCCGACGTGGAGGAGAACGGCGCGCGCACCAGCCTCGACCGGCTGATCGACGGCGAGTCGCGCGGCGGCGCGCGCCTGCCCGCGCCCGAGCACCACAGCCGGATCATCATCCTCACCTCGGGCACCACCGGCACGCCGAAGGGCGCGCCGCGCAACGAGGCCGGCATCGACGCCGCCGTCTCGCTGATGTCGCGGATGCCGCTGCGCCAGGGGTGGCGCGTCCACATCGCCGCGCCGCTGTTCCACACCTGGGGCTACGCCCACATGATGCTGTCGCTCCTGCTCGGCCACACGCTGGTGCTGCGGCGCCGGTTCGACCCGGAGGGCGCGCTGCGCACCGTGGACGAGCAGGGCTGCCAGGGCTTCGTCGTCATCCCGGTGATGCTGCAGCGGATCCTGGGCCTGCCCGAGGAGGTGCTCGAGCGCTACTCGCTGCGCACCGTCGAGGTCGTCGCGGCCTCCGGGTCGGCGCTGCCGGGCGACCTGGCCCTGACCTGGATGGACCACTTCGGCGACAACCTCTACAACACCTACGGCTCCACCGAGGTCGCCTACGCCTCGATCGCGACGCCGGCCGACCTGCGAGAGTCGCCCTCGTCGGCGGGCAAGCCCCCGTGGGCGACGGTCGTCAGGATCTTCGACGAGAAGTCCGACCGCGAGCTGCCGCAGGGGGAGTCGGGACGCATCTTCGTCGGCAACAGCCTGTTGTTCGAGGGCTACACCGGCGGCGGCCACAAGGACATGATCGACGGCCTGATGTCGTCGGGCGACGTCGGTCGCTTCGACGAGGACGGGCGCCTGCACATCGAGGGCCGCGACGACGAGATGATCGTCTCCGGCGGGGAGAACGTCTTCCCCAAGGAGGTCGAGGACTGCCTGGCCCGCCACGAGGCCGTCGTCGAGGTGGCCGCGATCGGCGTCGACGACGACGAGTTCGGCAAGCGGCTGCGCGCCTTCGTGGTGCTCCAGTCGGGGACCTCGGCGACCGAGGACGACCTCAAGGACCACGTGAAGGGCAACCTCGCGCGCTACAAGGTGCCGCGCGAGATCGTGGTCATCGACGAGCTCCCGCGCAACGCGACCGGCAAGGTCCTCAAGCGCGAGCTGGTCGAGCGCGACGGCGAGTGGTCCGGTGACCAGCCCGGTGACCAGCCCGGTGACCAGCCAGGAGAGCAGGACGCCGGTGCGGGGGAGTCCGAGGACAGCGGGCAGACTGCTGCCACGTGAGTGGACTCCAGCTCGGCGGCCCGGCCCCGGACTTCACCCTGCGCGACCAGTTCGGTCAGGACGTCACGCTGTCGTCGTTCCGCGGCCGCAAGGCGGTCGCCCTGGTCTTCTACCCCTACGCCTTCTCCGGGGTCTGCACGGGCGAGATGGCGGGCATCCGCGAGCGCCTCGCGGAGTTCCTGACCTTCGACACCGAGGTGCTCGCGATCTCCTGCGACCCGATGTTCGCGCTCCGCGCCTTCTCCGACAGCGACGGCCTCAACTTCCCGCTGCTCTCCGACTTCTGGCCGCACGGCGAGGTCGCCCGTGCCTACGACGTCTTCGACGAGCGGGCCGGCTGCCCGCGCCGCTCGTCGTACGTCGTGGACCGGGCGGGGACGGTGCGCTGGGCGGTGCACAACGCCATGCCCGAGGGCCGCGACCTCGACGAGCACCTGCGGCAGCTGCGCGAGGCGGCGGAGTAGTCCGACGGCGGTGCGCCTCCGCAGGACGTACACCTGTGCACTGGCCCGTTCGGGCCATCCGCGCCTGGCCCGGTCGGCTCAACTTCCGGACCACCCGGGTGGACCCGTCGCGGGGCGTTGCCACGGGCCCGCCCGGCTGGCTAGGTTCGTCCACGTCGAGCCGCTGGTGACCCGAGACTCCAGCGGCTCGACCCGATCCTCGCTCCTGTCGTAGCCTCGTGCCCGGTCCGGGGCGCATAGCTCAGCGGTAGAGCCCCTCGCTTACAACGAGGTGGTCGGGGGTTCGATCCCCTCTGCGCCCACCACGACTGCGCCCACCACGAGCGCGCCCACCACGAGCGCGCCCGCGTCAGCGGGTGGCCGCCTCCAGCGCGTCGCGCAGCCCGTCGGCGTCGAGCCGCGGGCCGTAGCCCGGGGTGTCGGGCTGGATGCGCCAGCTCTCGGCGGCCGTGCCGCCGTCGACGACGTCGTAGCCGAGCTCGTCGAGCCAGGCGCCGACCTGGGCGCGCGCGTCGGCGTCGTCGCCGTAGATCGCGAGGGCCCGGCGCTGCGCAGTGCCGCTCGGGGTGCCGTCGGAGGCGAGCTGGTCGCTCTGGATGTGGTTGAACGCCTTGACGACCTTCGAGTCCGGCAGGTGGCGCTGGAGCAGCTCGGTGGAGGTCGCCGACCCCTCGTCGAGCTCGGCGATCCGGCCGTCGCGCTCGGGGTAGTAGTTGTTGGTGTCGACCACGACCTTGCCCGCGAGCGGCTCGGCCGGCACCTGGTCGATCGCGTGCAGCGGGATGGTGACGACGACGAGGTCCCCGCGCTCGGCGGCGCCCTGCGCGGTGTCGGCGGAGGCCTTCGGGCCGAGCTCGCCGACGAGGTCGGCCAGGGTCTCGGGTCCGCGGGAGTTGCTCAGCACCACGTCGTAGCCGGCCGCGGTGGCGATGCGGGCGACGGCGGTGCCGATGTGGCCCGCGCCGATCGTGGTGACGGTGGTGGTGCCGGGGGAGAAGGGGGTGCTCATGCAGGGCGAACGCCGTGCGCGCGCTGCGGATTCCGCGGGCGCCCGCACCTCGCCGCCGCCGCGGGTCCTGCCTGTGGCACGATCGTCCGTCGTGGCGGGTGCGGACGAGCGATCGGTGGCGGAGCGACTGGCCGGCCAGCACGTCCTGGTGACGGGCGTGACCGGCTTCGTCGGCGAGGCCCTGCTGCACCTCATGCTCACCGCGGTGCCCGGCGTGCGCACCTCCGTGGTCGTGCGGCCCAAGGGGTCCACCACCGGCGCGATGCGCATCGCCAAGCTGCTCGAGAAGCCGATCTTCGCCGAGGTCGTCGCCGCCGCGGGCGGGGTCGCCGAGCTGATGGCCGCCCGCGTCGGGGTGGTCGAGGGCGACCTGGCCGACGTGCCGCCGCTGCCCACCGACCTCGACGCCGTCGTCCACTGCGCGGGCGACGTCTCCTTCGACCCGCCGGTCGACGAGGGGTTCACCAGCAACGTCGTCGGCGTGCGCGACCTGCTGGCGCGCATCGACGAGGCCTCGGCGGCCTCCGGCACCGACATCCACTACGTCCACATCTCGACGGCCTACGTCGCCGGCCGGCGCCGCGGCTCGATCCCCGAGGCGCCCGTCGAGCACGAGGTCGACCTCGAGGCCGAGCTGGCGTGGGGGCTGAGCCAGCGGCAGTCGGTCGAGCACCGCAGCCGCAGCGTCGACGTCCTCGAGCGCGAGCGCCGCAAGGCCGAGCGGGCCCACGGCCGCGCCGGTCTGCTGACCGCCGCGCGCGCCACCGAGGTCGCACGCCGCCAGTGGGTCAAGGACGAGCTCGTCCGCATCGGCACCGAGCGCGCCCGCAGCCTGGGCTGGACCGACTGCTACACCTTCACCAAGGCGATGGGCGAGCGGATCGTCGAGCGCTGGTCGGCCGCGGGCCACCGCGCCTCGATCGTGCGCCCGAGCATCATCGAGTCCGCCCTCGAGCGGCCCCACGTGGGCTGGATCGAGGGGTTCAAGATGGCCGAGCCGCTGATCCTGGCCTACGGCCGCGGCGAGCTGCCGGAGTTCCCGGCCTCCGCCGACACCATCGTCGACATCGTGCCGGTCGACCACGTCGTCAGCGCGATCGTGGCGGTGCTGGCGCACCCGCCGGCGCCCGCCGAGCCGGCGTTCTTCCACGTCTCCAGCGGCGACCGCAACCCGCTGACCTTCAACGTGCTCTACACCTCGGTGCGCACCTACTTCGAGCGCCACCCCTTCACCGCGACCGACCGCGGCAACGTCCGGCTGCCCGAGTGGCGCTTCCCGGGCGCCCGTTCGGTCGAGCGGCTGCTGTCGACCAGCGAGAAGGCCTGGAAGGCCGCCGACTACCTCGTCGGCCACGCCCCGCGCAGCGACCGCGCCCGCGACATGGCGCGCCGGCTGCACCAGCAGGGCCGACGCCTGGAGTTCCTGCGGCGCTACCTCGACCTCTACATGGAGTACGCCACCGCCGAGCTGCGCTTCTCCGACCGGCGCACCCTCGCGCTCTACGGGTCGCTGTCCGAGGCCGACCGCGCGACGTTCGCCTTCGACACCGCCGTCGTCGACTGGGAGCACTACTTCCTCGACGTGCACTGCCCCTCGGTCACCGAGCCCGTGCGCAAGCTCGACGAGCTGCGGGCCCTTCGCCGCAGGAGCGCGAAGACCGGCCTGCGCAAGGTCGGCGAGAAGAGCGACGGCGTGGCGGCGTTCTTCGACATGGACGGCACGCTGCTGTCGTCCAACGTCATCGAGACGTTCCTGTGGGTGCGCCTGCGCGAGCTCGACCGCCTCGGTCGCCTCGGCGAGCTGGGCCGGATGGCCACCCGGGTGCCGAGCCTGGTGCAGGCCGAGCGCCGCTCGCGCAGCGACTTCCTGCGCGGGGTCTACCGCGACTACGCGGGCGCCCGGCTCGCCGACCTCGACGAGGTCGCCGACGAGCACCTGACCAGCCACATCCTGTCGCGGCTCTCGCCGGACGCCGTGCGACGCATCCGCGAGCACCGCCGAGCCGGGCACCGCACCGTGCTCATCACCGGCGCGATCCGGCCGCTCACGCGTCCGCTGATCCCGCTCTTCGACCACATCGAGGCGGCCGAGCTGGAGGTCGACGACCGTGGCATCTGCACCGGCCACCTCGCCACCTCGCCGCTGGTGGGGGAGTCGCGCGGCGCCTGGATGAGGTCCTACGCCGCCGAGCACGGGATCGACATGGCCGCGTCGTTCGCCTACGCCGACTCGCTCTCGGACCTGCCGCTGCTCGAGGCCGTGGGCAACCCGGTCGCCGTGCGCCCCGACGTCCCGCTCTACCGCCACGCCCGGCGCTCCCACTGGGACGTCGCCGACTGGGCGAGCCCGTCCGGCTCGACCCGTGCCCTCGACCCCGCCGGCCGGAGGTGACGCGGCGATGATGCTCGCGCTCGAGATGTTCCGCAGCCTGCCGCGCACCGTGGCCGGCAAGGCGATGGGCTCGCGGATGCCCGGACTGCTGTCCGGCTTCGCCGCCCCGCTGCGGCTCGTGACCATCGACCCGCCCGTCGTCGACCGGCCCGGCTGGGCGCGGCTGCGCACCCGCCTGTCCGGCATCTGCGGCTCCGACCTCGGGGCGCTGTCGGGCTCGACCTCGCTCTACTTCTCCGCCGTGGTGTCCCTCCCGTTCGTGCCCGGCCACGAGGTCGTCGCTGAGCTCCTCGACGACTGCGAGGACCTGCCGAAGGGCACCCGCGTCGTGCTCGACCCGGTGCTGACCTGTGCGGCCCGCGGCGTCGAGCCGTGCGAGAACTGCGCCGCAGGCGACACCAACCGCTGCTCGCGGGTCACGGTCGGCGACCTGTCGCCCGGCCTGCAGACCGGCTTCTGCAAGGACACCGGCGGTGGCTGGGGCCAGCAGCTCAGCGCCCACCGCAGCCAGATGCACCCGGTGCCCGAGGGGTGGTCGGACGAGCAGGCCCTCCTGCTCGAGCCGCTCTCCTGCGCCGTGCACACGGCGCTGCGCGCCGGGGTGCGCGACGGCGACCGGGTGCTGGTCAGCGGTGCCGGCGCCGTCGGGCTGTTCGCCACGCTCGCGCTGCGCCAGCTGACCCCGGCCGGCGAGATCGTCGTCGTCGCGAAGCACGGCCACCAGCGCGAGCTGGCCCAGCAGTTCGGCGCGAGCGAGGTCGTCGCGCCGCGCGAGGTGCTGCGCCGCGTGCGCCGCTCCACCGGTGCCTTCCAGCTCAACCCCGACTACGCCGCGCCGTACCTCCTCGGCGGGGTCGACGTGGCGGTCGACGCCGTCGGGAGCAAGCAGTCGCTGGAGACCGCGCTCGGCGCCACCCGGGCCGGCGGTCGGGTGGTGCTGTCGGGGATGCCCGCCGCCGCGGACCTGTCGGCCGCGTGGTTCCGCGAGCTCGAGGTGGTCGGCACCTACGCCTCGTCGCAGTCCGAGCGGGCCTTCGACCAGGCGATCGAGCTCGGCTCGCTGGAGCCGGCGGTCCAGCTGTCCAAGACCGTGGTCTCCTACCCGCTGCACCGCTGGCGCGAGGCCCTCGACCACGCCCATGCGGCCGGCCGTCTCGGGACGGTCAAGGTCGCCTTCGATCCGAGGAGCAGTTCATGAGCAGGCCAGGTTTCGTCCTCGAGGTCGACGACCGCACGCCTCCGATGATCGTGCACGAGGGGCTCGGCTTCCGGCTCGAGAGCTTCCCGCTCGGCACCCGGGTCGTCTACCCACCCGAGTCGCTGCCGGCCGTCCCCGACGTCGACGCGGCGATCGACCACGCGCTGCGCAACCCGGAGGACTCCGAGCCGCTGCCCGCGCTGCTGCGGGCCGGGATGCGCCTGACGATCGCCTTCGACGACCTGTCGCTGCCGCTGCCGACCATGAAGGCCCCCGACATCCGCGGGCGCATCATCGAGGCCGTCCTGACCATGGCCGCCGAGGCCGGCGTCGACGACGTCAAGCTGGTCGCCGCCAACGCTCTGCACCGCCGGATGACCGCCGCCGAGCTCAAGCACATCGTCGGGGAGCGGGTGTTCCGCTCGTTCTACCCCCAGGGCGACCTCTACAACTTCGACGCCGAGGACCAGGACAACCTGCTCCACCTCGGCACCACCGAGCACGGCGAGGACATCGAGATCGACAAGCGGGCGGCCACCTCCGACCTGCTGGTCTACGTCAACGTCAACCTCGTCGCGATGGACGGCGGCCACAAGTCCGTCGGCATCGGGCTGGCGTCGTACAAGTCGATCAAGCACCACCACAACGCCAAGACGATGGTGCACTCGCGCTCGTTCATGGACCACAAGAAGTCCGCGATGCACCACTCCGCGTGGCGGATGGGCCGCATCATCAAGGACACCGTCAAGGTCTTCCAGATCGAGACGACGCTCAACAACGACATCTTCCCGAAGTCGCTCGGCTTCCTGCAGAAGCGCGAGTGGGAGTGGTCGGTGCGCGACCAGGCCTCGATGCTCGCGGTCAAGCGCGGGCTCGCGATGGCTCCGCAGAAGGCGCGTCACAAGCTGTTCCACGACGTCCGCTCGGTCTACGGGCTGACCGGGGTCCGCGCCGGTGAGGTCGAGGCCGTGCACGCCAAGACGCTGGAGAAGGTGCACGCCCAGCACAGCGTCGAGGTCGACGGGCAGTCCGACGTGCTCGTGATGGGGGTGCCCTACGTCGGCCCCTACAACGTCAACAGCTCGATGAACCCGATCCTCGCGACCTGCATGGGGCTGGGCTACTACTTCAACTCCTACCGGGGCCAGCCGGTCGTCCGCAAGGGCGGCGCGGTGATCCTCTACCACCCGCTCGACGAGGGGTTCAACCAGCTGCACCACCCCTCCTACGTCGACTTCTACGAGGAGGTCCTCGCCGAGTCGACCGACCCGGCGGTCGTGGGGGAGAAGTACGAGCAGCAGTTCGCCGAGGACCCGTGGTACCGCCACCTCTACCGCACCTCGCACGCCTACCACGGCGTCCACCCGTTCTACATGTGGTACTGGGCGGCCCACGCGATGGACCACGTCGGGGACGTGATCTGGGTCGGCGGGGACCGCAAGGCCGCCGCGCGGCTCGGCTTCCGGGCCGCGACGACGCTGCAGGACGCGCTCGAGATGGCGTCGAGCACCGTCGGCCCCTCGCCCTCGATCACCTACCTGCACAACCCGCCGCACCTGCTCGCGGACGTGCGGTGAGGCCGGCATGAGCCTCGCCTCCGACCTCAAGCAGGTGCGCGAGGGCTGGCGCTGGGGACGGCGGCCGCTGGTGCCGCGCTCGGCCGAGCCCTACGTCCTGCCCACCCAGAAGAGCGTCTTCCCCTCCGACTGGTCGCGCGGCCCGGCGGCCGTCGCGGCCCGCGAGATCGCGCAGAAGGCCGGGCTCGAGCCGCTCTTCCGCTCCCAGGTGCGCACCCGCGTCGAGGGGCTCGACGTGCTCGAGCGCCTCGAGGGTCCGGTCATCTTCGCGGCCAACCACGCCTCGCACCTCGACACCCCGCTGGTCCTGCTGTCGCTGCCCGACGCGTGGCGGCGGCGTACGGCGGTCGCAGCGGCGGCGGACTACTTCTTCGACACCTGGTGGCGCGCCGTCGGGTCGTCGCTGGTCTTCAACACCTTCCCGATCGACCGGCGCGGCGGCTCGATGGCGACCACGCCGGGCGAGGTGCTCGCCGAGGGCTGGTCGCTGGTGATCTTCCCCGAGGGCACGCGGTCCAAGGACGGCTGGATGGGGTCTTTCCGGATGGGAGCGGCGTTCCTGGCCGTCGAGCACGGCGTGCCGGTCGTGCCCGTGGCGCATCGCGGGACGTTCGCGGCCATGCCGCGCGACCAGAACTGGCCCTCGAAGGGCCGACGCCAGCTCACGATCCGCTTCGGCGAGCCGTTGCGGCCCGCCGAGGGCGAGGGCGTGCGCGACTTCGCGCCGCGCATCCGCGACGGGGTGGCCGCCCTGCTCGACGAGGACTCGAGCACCTGGTGGGAGGCGAAGCGCCACGCCGCCAGCGGCACGACGCCCGACCCGTCGGGGCCGGACGTCGCGCCGTGGCGGCGCGTGTGGGACCAGTCTCAGTCACCCGAGGCGGACTCGCCCCGGCGGCTCAGGGTGTGGCAGCGGAAGTAGCCACCATCGCTGGTCGAGCAGCGAGCTCCAGCGATCGTCGTCGAGACCTGGTGATCCGGTCCCAGCCCGGGCTCACCAC
>Ga0325401_1004554_pt1 | contig 13086 bp, 8 predicted proteins | sample PopdelMetagenome_FD_205666 | JGI IMG/M metagenome (GOLD analysis project Ga0325401, IMG submission 205666) | Populus deltoides microbial communities from Bellville, Georgia, United States - Xylem-PdKOR-R2 | ecosystem: Host-associated > Plants > Phyllosphere > Stem > Wood/Secondary xylem | place...
ATTTTAAATTTTTTTAAAGGTAATCTCGGTCAACTCGTATAATTTGCAACCCAATCCTTTAGTTATTCAATTTTTTTTTGTCTTAGGTTAACTTTTTTCTTCATTTTTTTTATTTAACACTTGTTTTCTTTTCTTCTCATCCCCATCTATTATTCAACTATTTTTCTATATTTCTTAATATTTATCACATAATTTATTTATAATTTATAATAAATATTTTTACTTTGATTTTTCTAACTGCATTGAAATAAGAATTAAATTATCTTTTATTACATTTTATAATTAACAATTAATGTGTGTATTGTGTAGCATAAGAACTCTTAAAAACAATTACAACAAGATTCAAACGAATTTTCTTATAAATATAAATATAAATTAAAATAACATTTTTTTCATTAACAAAACCTAAAAAAAAGTGTTTCAGTGTATTTTTTTGTATTTTGGTTATCAATTTTTTTTTTAATTTTATCATTTTATATTGCGATTAATTATTGGACTTGATAATTTATTTGGTGTAATTTTATTTGGGGTTTTGTTGTTAAAAACAAAAAAATAACGTTTTGGCATTGATTTGGTTTTAGATTTTGCAAGGCAAAATTTGACTTAGTTGTCCATAAAGCATTAAAAATGAGAGGACTGAAATTGAAAATGAAGAGGCTGAAAGTGAAAGAGAGGTGAAATGAAAACCTTTTATTTAAGAAGAAATTTTTTCATTCTTTTTGGTCCGTTATCTCTATTTTTTTCATTTGCCCATCGAGTTTTTTTTTTCTTAAATTTTATCCTTTAACATTGCGTTGATTGGTGATTTGGTTTGTATTTCTTACTTTCGAGGAATCTCAATGTAAAACACTATCCTGATATTGGGCTGGTTTTGGATTTTGCAAAAAAATAATTTGGTTTTGTTGTTTGTGAACAATTAAAAATAAAAATGATCAAAATTAAACTCTTAGTGAAATGGCATACCTTTTAAAAAAAGAACAATTGGTTTCAAGGCCTTTAAGGTTTAAAATCTTTTCCAAGTTCATTTTTTTTTTATCTTCTTACTTTAAGAAATTATATGTTTTAATTTAAGAATTTATTTTATTCATGTTTCGATTCCAAGGTTTGAGACATAAGAGAAAGAGTCACTCGATTATAGCGAAGGAGAGACAAAGTTATTGCTTAGCCACATTCCAAAAACAAAAGTCGATGTTACTGTCAATGAGTTTCATTCAATAAAGAGAGTCTCGTTGAGGACTTTTTAAACCTTTGTATTGTTTTTTTTTAAAAAATCGAGCTTGAGAGAAAAAAAGTTCATAGTTTGATTTCGTGTTTTTGAATTGATTTTTTTTTAGGTTATTAGGTAACTTGATTTACTTGATTTATTTTGAAAGGTTATAGGGGGTATTTTTAGGTGAAAATGATTTGAAAATAGATTTTTGGATAAAATTAACACCCACTAATTTTCTAGCCACCTCTATGGTGGTTGGATTTAAGGAGATAGTTAAAAAAACAAAATACTTGAACCAAGTCAAGTCCATAACTTGAACGCAAACATTAGATTTCAAGTTAGATATAGATATTGTTTAACCCTACCCGAAACCCTATCAAACCCGACTTGAAAATCAAGAATGCCCTTAAAGCATGACAAAATTACATAATGTAAACCCTATGGACATAAAGATCTAGAAACTCACAGCCAAGTAAGACATTTCCTAAGAAAGCTAAGATCAAGTTTGAAATTAAATTTGACACAATAATAACCTATACTAAGGAACCAAAACTATAAGTAATTGAACCCTCTCTCAATGCCTATAAAGAGACGTGAATGAGAATTATAGAGGATGGCATGGAGCATGGTCAATATTTTGATAAGCCAGAGTAATTTAATGAAGAATAAAAAAGCACGAGCAAAACCTCACATGCAATAATAATTGCTTAAATCAAAGTCTATTAAAAAAAAATTTTAATACAATTTAAATAACTATATTTATAGATAAAAAGTCCTGAACAATTCTGGAAAAAAAAAACAATAAAAGAGTTCTTAATAAAATTTTTAAAAAAAACTAAATCAATTAGAAAACCAATGTAGTTCTAGTACAACAACTTCTGGACCTTATTATATGGCTTTTCTGGTGTTCAATTTCCCTAAAATTCTAACTGATATATAAAAAGACCTTTAAAAATATCTGGTAAAATTGCAGCTCAATCCAACGGTCTGATCAAATAGTATGCTTGTTTGAGTAAAATTGTACATTAAAAAGTAAACTCAAAATTACCTCTAATACTAAAACTAGTTAACCCACCATTGCAAAATAATTTGACCCCAATGTTGTAGATGAATTTGACCCCTCTGACACATAGATTAGATTGACCTGTATTGAAAATTGATCAAGCCCCTCTTACACATAGATTAAATTGACTAACATCTGACCATCACTTATTGAAGTTATAGCTTTCTTGAAACTCATATTGGCCTGAATAAGTCTATTAAATACATTTTTGAGCTTTTTTACCCTTTATCTTATAAATGGCCAAACTAGAACTTCTAATCGATTATGTGGTGTAATTTGGATAATATCATCTCATCTCATCTCTCCTAAAAAGAATTTAACTTCAAATCATCACCTACATCAAACAAACAAAAAAACATTAAAAGTAGCAGTAACACCATTCTCACCTAGTAAATCTACTTTATAGGCATTATCATTGATTGTTTCAAGGATTTTAAATGGTCTTCATCTCCTCTTGGTATCAACTTAAATCTTTTTTATTCAAGAAATCTCTCTTTTTACTTATGCACTCAAACTCAATCACCTGGTTCGAAAATAACCATATTTCACCCTTTATTAGCTTTGAATACATATTGCTCAATCTTTTTTTGTATTTTCCACCTCACATTCTATTGGAAAGCCTTTACTACCTGAGTTTTTTTATTGACATCAAGATTAACCCTTTCATTAATAGATAAAGGAAACAAATCCAAAGAAGTCAAAGGATTAAGTCATAAATAATTTCAAAAGATGAATAAATAATAATCGAATGCACCTTCCTAGTATGTGTAAATTCAATAAATAGCAAGCAATCCTCTCAAGTCTTCAAATTATTTTGAATGATAATTCTTAATAATATAATTAAAAGTGGACTAGAGTGCTGAAATCTTTAACAAAGCTACTAGCCAAACCATGAAAACTTCTCACCTTTAGGATTGACTTAGATGTAGGTCATTCTTGGATAGCCCTAACCTTTTCTCCATCCATCTCAATAACTTTTGCACTAACAACATATCCAATAAATACAATATTTTCCATGCAAAGTCACACTTTTTCAAATTAGCATAAAAACATTCTTTTCGTAAAACAATCAATGTATTCTATAAATATTCAACATGCTCCTCTAAATTCTTACTATAAATCACAACAAACTTGCCTATAAAGTTTTGCAAAACATGGTTCATTAATCTCATGAAAGTACTAGTTGTATTAGTAAGTCTAAAAGGAATAACTAACTATGTATACAAACCATATTTAGTTTTATTCATTTTTCTCTTTCATTCTTATTTGATGATATTCACTTCTCAAATCAATCTTAGAAAACATTTAAGACTTATGCAATTCATCTAACATCTCATCAAGTCTAGGAATTGGGTGTCTATATTTTACCATAATATTATTGATAGCCCGATAATCACACATTCTCCAAGTCCTATCCTTTTTGGGTACCAATAACACTAGAATTGCACATGGACTCATGATTGCTCTTATATACCCTTTTGCCATCAATTCTTTCGCATGCCTTTAAAGTTCATTTATCTCATCGAGATTACTTCTATAGGTTAACCAATTAGGTAGAGATGTTTCAAGTACAATATCAATTTGATGCTCAATTCCCTTAATAGGTGACAACCCACTAGGAATCTCATCAAGAAAGATGTCCTTAAAATCTTGTAATAAAAAAAACATAAACATTAAAAAGACAATGATCAAGGTCATTAGTATTAAAACATGCCTCCAAATACACATGTAAAATCGTAGGCATGTTAGAAAAATAAGCATTCTTAATCTCACTTCTCTTTGCATAAAAATTAACATGTTTCTTTATTTTTTCTACACTCTCTTCTTTTCTCACCCTTTATTTCTTCTTTATTTTCTCAGCTGAATCTTGCTAATTCTTATTTTGGCCAAATCTCTAGCTCCTTAATTGTGATTGGCTGAAAAGTGACCAACACTTTCCTTAATTCCTTCCAAAGTCCATACCTAAAATTTGATGTTTCTTGGTAGGAACAAGAGTAGAGAGATCTTAAAATCATCTCTTTTACTCCAACATTATTATATTACCTTACTTAAAAGCTAGAAACTCTTGTTCCTTACTCCTTCTATGCTATATGGAGTAATATCAAATGTCAAACTCTATATGGAAATCCATCCATGACAACACTTCCCCTGGTTTTCTTGCCCTCACAGTTTCCCACCATGTACGAGCGCTATCAAAAAGTAACTAGGTGACATAATTCACCCGTACATCCTTTGGCATTGGAATCTAGGTAAGTGCTTCCTCCACTTTTCTAAGAATACCCAACCACTTTTGCATCATCCTCCCTCAATATTGGGACATACCTTATCTCCCTCATATTCTTTACCCAATATACTAGGGTAAAGGAGCTAACTTCACCTGTCACTTTTATTGCTCCTGTCAACCCTAACACACAACAACTCTCACAATCTGCTCCAAGCAAAAAACATCCTAGTGGAATATAGGTGCTCTTGGTAGCACCATCGATAAGGGTATACTAAACTACCCCATCCAATCAAATGCCTTAGACTGTTGTATCCCTAAGGCTAATGGTGGAGAGACATCTCTAGGCATAGTGACTCTCTTTGTACTGACTGCACTGGTACATCTGGTGAGTGAGTAAATATCTCTTAGATGATCTACCATTTGATCCCCTCCACTAACACTAGATCGTACCATCTTGAAACAAGCATTGATTCCTCATCAACTCAAACAATTAGATCGTACCATCCTGAAAATTTTTAATTGGTTGTCATGATATCCGGGTGTGACATCTGCCATGTTAAATCATGTTTGTTCTCTTTATAATATCCATTGATCATTTGAATAAGATTTGAAACTCTTTTCAAATTTCATTCCACCTTAACCAAGGATTTCTCAGCAATACTATTTGAGAACAAATGAAATATTTTTTTTCTAATTCACCTAGGGTGATGAATCCTCTCTTAATCACTCAAGTACATTCATATAGTTCTTTTATACTCAATGTCTGTCATTTTGTTGCCTCGATTAAGATAACATGTAACATGATCAAAATATAACATTCTCTATAGAAGATAACTTAGTGATCTCAAGTTTAAGGATCACTTACACAACTGTCATGTGAACCTTTCAATAGACATAAGTGATCTCTCCATATAGAATTCTCATGTGAGTCAGTTCAATGTACATATCTTATGACAAACACGTACATATTAGTTTTAGGTATCCCTTATACCTTAGTTTATGAGAATTTTCTTTCATAAAAGAAATAACATAATATGTACTGGTATTTACAGCTTTAATGAATGTCTAGTATTTAATAGAGCATCGACTAGGAATGAATATTTTAAGAACAATGGTTTGATGCAATAGAAATCTCATAATTATAACAACTTTATAATTTCTTTTATGAAACATTCTTTTTCCATGGACTTTATCTTTACTCTAGATTCATTAATCTAATATTATATGAATATTAAAGATAAATTAAGCCTTTATTAATAATAAATGTGTATTTACATGAATATAATAATACTACGTGTAACCAACCGATTGACTATATGACATATTAAACTAACAATCTCTCACTTGTATTAAAGTCAATCGCTCATATATCTAATACCATATTGCTTCATGTAACAATAATGTTTCTGCATGGATATTGGCTTAGTAAGATGATCGTTTAGATTCTCTTCGGTGGGTACTCATTTTACCTTTACATCTTTCATTTAATTGATTTAACAAATCAAATGGAATTTCTTTAGTACTTATTTGGATTATTAATGAGACCTTGATTTTTTTGCTTATGCAATGGCTTCATTGTTATCACAATATTGGATAACTAGATCAACAATGCTAGGAACCAACCTTGTTCATTAATGAACTTCTTGATCCAAACAACCTCTTTATTTCCTCAAATATGGAGGTATACTTTTATTCAATTGTAGAATCAGTTGTACTTTTTTATTTGGAACTCTTCCAACTCATAGCATTACCATTTAAATTTAAACATTTATTGAATGATATTCACTATTTTCCCAATATTTCATTGAAAAAATATTAATTCAAATAATTTTAAACTTTTAGTTTATATTCTCTATTGATGGGTCCTATAGCCAAGTGTAGGATACTATTTTCATCATATCTATCTCAATTTATGTCTTAAAACACATGTCTTTAAAGGGCGCGTTCCGTGCAAAATAGATAAGAATCCAACCTTAAATTCCTTCACGCTAAGCTATTTTAGCATCTAATCTATATGCATGGATTGAGACAATCTAAGCAACCTTCTAGATCTATCTCTAGAGGAAAAAAAAAAGAAATTCTTAGACAATGAAAAGTTTACCGATTAAAGTAAAGATATGTCATTTCTTAAAAATAAAATGCCATCTACATGTAATATTAGAAAAACGACACCACTCTCACTAACATTTTGTAAACACAAGGTTTATCCATATTTTTATGAATGATTAAATCAAATCTGTTGATTATACTATCAAAATTAGATATTCATACTCCTTAAAACTTGCATTGTAAATTTATACATTACCTTTCATGTTAGTCTTTCTTTTAAAGACTCGCTTAGATCCGTTGGGTTTTATCCCTTCAGGTGGATCAACCAAGTCCCAAACTTTGTTAATATATGAAGTCCATAACTTCAAGTCATTTCTTGGAATAAATATAATATACTACTTCCAAATAATTGTAGGCTCATCAATTATAAGCAACATATCATTCACAACTTTTATAAGAGGTCCTTATCTCATTAATGCATGATATGTCCTACTAAATTTATAGAGATTTTGTGTTTCTTAAGGTTCAGGCTAAACATCCATTGTTTTACTCTTGAGAATATATTTCGTATGGATGTAGTGTTCTACGAGGTGTAAAGAATCTTATTTTTTTTAGATAATCCTTGAAATATTTGGTCAAATATTAACCACCTCGATCCAATCGAAGTTTCTTAATATTTATTCCAATCTATATTTCAATTTTATTGCAGTTTATATTGAACCTCGACATATTAAATTTAGGTACATACAAACCATTCATATAATTATCGGATCCATAAAAACATCATTATTATAAAAGAATAACATTTGTCCTCATTAATAAATTTAAATCCATATAATACTAAATAAAATGGAAATAATGTCTTAAATTATTGAAACAAAATAACAATTATAAAGTTCAAGTATCAGTTCATTAGACAAAACAAAATAACTAATTCCTACAGCTAATGCAGCAACCCTTACTTCATTACTGAGTTGTAGGTCCACTTTGCTTTCAACTAATCTTCTACTTATTTTTAGTTCCTACAGGCAATTGCAAACTACATTCAATATCCAATACCCAAGAACTACAATGAAAATTAGTAAGATAGTTTCCAATTATAACCATACCTGAAGTATAAGCTTCATTAAGCTTTTCTGCCTTCACGGTTGCAAGGTATTCCTTGCAATTCCTCCTCCAATGTCCTTCCTTACCATAATGATGACAAATGTCCTTGTCTTTCTTGATGCCTCCAGTAGGTTTATTTGCTTTAAAGACAACACATTTATTCTTCTTATCCTTCTTCTTCGACATTCTAGAAGATTGAACTAGAAGGACTGGGCCTTTTTTCCTTCTTAAGGGCCCTGTGTTAAGATGAGCACACACGGTAGGAGCACAAGGTATGTGTTCTTTTTGTTACCTTTTTTTTTTATCTAAAAGGAGATTTACGTAAATAAATGGTATATAAATAAGGTAAATATGCAAATATATATGTTCAAAATTGAAAATAAGTTGGTTGTGTTGACAAGGACTATTAAATGTAAATTAGTCATTGGCAGGGACTATTTTATAAGAATAAGTTGGCAACCACGGCGAGGGCTATTATATGAAAATAAGTTGGTCACAATAACGGGAGCTATTACATGAAAATAAAGCGGTCGCAATGGTGGAGACGAAGGAAATCGAAAGCTAGGGTTTAGAAAGAAAAAGGAAGGAAACTTGAATTTTTTTTGCACCCATTTCTTGAATCTTTATCCAAGTAAGTTGAAGAACATGTTTAAAATGATTAATTATTATAATTTTGTGTTTTGATGAAAAAATTAAATTGCTATGATTATGTGAATTTGGGGATTCATGGTGTTAATTATTGAAATGATGCAATTTATGATTGAACTATATTAGAAAGCATGAATTATTAATGGGTAAGTGTTGAATTTAGAAATGGAAGAAACAAACTCTTCCCCCCCTTTTTGTTATTGGTCTCGGCAAAAGAAGAAGATTTGGGAGATTGAAGAATTTAATACAATTGTTTAGGAATTATGGGACTTAATGTGCTTATAAATGTTAATAAATGAAATTGTAAAGGATTTTACAAAAAATGAAAAAGAGAAAAAATTTCACCCGGATTTCGGCCATGACATGTAAAAAGAAGAAGAAAAAAGAATTTCAACTTGGATTTTGTTAATATAAGAGAGTGATTTTAGACAAATCAGATGGATTGTTGGAGAATTAGAAATTTAATTTTGAGGAAGGGTTAAAAAGAAGAATTTACTCTTCTTAATTTAAAATAAAATGAGATTTTTGTCATTTAGTTATGAATAATAAATGACATGTTGATTTTTGTGTTGGTGCAGAAAAAGTCGCAGGACCTAACCAACAACAAAGGACCATTTCACGCCCACAAACACCAAGTAGGTGTTAAACACCTATAATAAATTAATCGTTTAATTTAGTATTTTATAAGAACTTTCCTTTGATTGTAATTTTAGTTTAGAAATTGCAAAATAAAAAGAATGGAAAATAATGCTTTGTTAAATAGAAATAATGTCATGTTAAATAAATGAGCGTGTTGAAAGATTATTTCCTCGTTAATGGAAATAATACCCTGTTAAATGGACGCGTTGAAAGATTAGTTCCTGGTTAATGGAAATAATTCCTTATTAAATAAATAAGCATACCGAAAGATTATTTCCTGGCTAATAGAAATAATATCTTATTAAATAAATGAACATTCCGAAAGATTATTTCCTGGTTAATGGAAATAGTGTCATGTTGAAATGGACACATTGGTTGAACTATTTTCTTTCTTTTCTTACATGAAATTCAGAAATAATGTATTAATAATTGGACGACTTGAGAAAGTTATGTCCTTGTTAATGAAGAAGATATCTAGTTAAAGATTGACAAAAATGAAATTTAATTTAAATTAATGTATTGACGATAAGTACTTCGTTTAATGAGCTAGTGCGTATATTATCGTGTATGCTTCAAATAGTCCTTATTTTAATTGTACATTATTAATAAGTGTAAATTTTCTCATGTTATATAAATATATTGTTTGGTACCTCGCACCCTTTTGTCGAGTATGTAATTAAGGACAGCACCCTTACTTTAACAAGTAATATAATTTTGTTGTATTTATATTTGAATGTGTTTGTGTCCTAAAAAATTAATGTTTATTGTGAATGAATTAATTTTAAATTTGGTATATGAAATCATACAATGTTAATTATTAAAAAAAAAAAAAAACCCTACAGGGGGCATGGAAATTGATGTTTTTAGTAAAGGTGTGATGCTTAATTATATTAGGATAAGTTTGTACTTATTACTTACAAGTTTTGACTTTTTAGTCGATAACTTGATATTGAAAATACAAAGGAGACTACTGAAATTTTTAATAAATATTTACTTAAAGAAAGACCAATCAACTCTTTTAAATAACTATTTATTTGGGATGTTTTACCTCAATATATTTAGTCCAAGAGTGATGAAAAGGATTTTTTTGAAATGTTAATGTCACTAGTATTATCACATTTAATTGGAATGTTGCTTACCTTTATTCCGAAGTCTAGTAGATGCTGTGTAATCTAAAGAACTTGTGCACAACAATTTGCAGTAGCCACATATTCTACTTCTATCATTGATAGGGCTATTGAGTGTTGTTGTTTTTTTTTTACTCCAAGAAACTAGTGATTGTCCTAGAAATTTACATGCTCCAGATGTGATTTTCCTGCTTATTGAACTTCTAGGAAAGTCTGAGCCTATATATCCTATCAATTCAAAACTAGCAGATTATGGATACCACAGACAAAGTTTAGTAGTACCATTTAAGTATTTGAAAATCCTTTGAACGCACGCACTGTACATTGCATTAGGCTTGCTTATTGTTAAATACAACAAACACCTAATCATACCTTTATATAATTTTATATCAACAACCTTACCTTTTTCATCTTGATTTGGCTTTATGAAACTTGACATAAGTGTGTGTTGGCATCTTAAGTTCTCAAAGCCATATCATTTCAATAGATTCAGAGTATACTTTGTTTGATGAATAAAAATGCCATCTTTAGTTTGTTTTATGGTCAGACCAAGAAAATAGTTTAGTTCTCCTACAAAGCTCATTCCAAACTCCTTTGACATGCTGATAGCAAAGTTTCTACACAAAATTTCATTTGAGGCACCAAAAATTATGTCATCAACATAGATTTGATTTGTACGGGTATGAAATCTTGATCATACCAGGCTTTAGAAATTATGAAAAGAGTAGTGTAAGTTCTTCTTTTGGAAAACCACTTAGCCTTTCATACCAAGCTCTAGGAGCCTATTTTAAACCATTCACGGCTCTAGATAACTTGTAAACATGGTTTTTAAAATCAAATTTTCCAGAGCCTAGGGGTTGTTCAACAAACACTTCTTCATTTAGAAAACCATTCAAAAATATTGATTTAACATCCACTTGAAATAACTTTATGTTTTTTTATGTTGCAAAAACACATAACATTCTAATTGATTCTAACCTAGCTACTAGTGCAATAGAATCATCAAAATTTATTCCCTCCTCTTATCGTTAACTTTGAGCTACTAATATAACTTCATGTCTAATTATGATACCATTTTCATCATATTTGTTTTGAAAAATCCATTCAATGCCTATAACAAATTTATTTTCAAGTCTAGGTACAAGAGTCCAAACCTTATTTTCTTCAAATTACAATAGTTCTTCACGCATGGCTTCTATCCAGTTTTCATCAATAAGAGCTTTTTCAACTTTTTGGGCTCTGGTTGAGAAAGAAGGGCCATATTATTTACTTCATTCCTAATCACAACTTTTGTTTGAGTCCCTTGTTCAAAATCACTAATAATTTGTTGCTTAGGATGATTCTTGGAGAAGTTCCATTCCTTTGGAAGTTTAAAACTGGTGGGGGCTGCTTTCTAGTTTGGTGAAGTTTGTAGTTTCAGCTTCTTTATTGGTTTCCAGTGGTTCATCTTCAAGCAAATTACCTTAATCATTATCCATTTTTTTATGGATAAAATATGAGATTCGTCAAAGATTACATGTATTGACTCTTCTACAACTAATCCTCTTATTGTATATCCTTTATGCCTTGCTTATAGAAGAATATCTTGTATTCCTTCATCTGACTTGGATTCAAATTTGCTTAAGTTATCCTTGTCATTGTTTAGCATGGAGCATTTGCAGCAAAAGACATGAAAATATGCTACATTAGGTTTTTTACCTTTCTAGAGCTCATGTGGAGTTTTCTTGATATACCTATTATAGACTCTGTTCAGGACATCTATTTACAGCTTTTACCCAAAAATAAGAGAGTTCTGACCATTTATTGTAAACTCCTATTTTTCCTTTCCACAACTTCATTCTACTGAGGGGTTTTAGGGGCTGTAAAAGAGTGATGTATGCCTTGTTAATCATCGAAAGATGCATATTCATTATTTTCAAACTCTCCTCCATTATCTAATCTGATGCTCACAATAGACATGTTTTTCATTTTGAATTCTATTTGAAAATATGATAAATGCCTCACATGCATAGTTTTTAAGTGCCAAGAATAAAGTCCATGAAAACCTTAAATAATCATCTACTACTACTAATGCATACCTTTTTCCTCTTAAACTAGCAGTGTGTGTGGGTCCAAACAGGTCATGATGCAGCAATTTTAAAGTTCTAAATGTGGACACTGCATTCTTAATTTTGAAAGATACTTTGGTTTGTTTTCCATGTATACAAGCATCATATATTTTATTGTTAACAAAAGACAATTCTGGAATACCTTTAACTAGATTTAGTTTACTTATTTTCAATATAACATTCATGCTTGAATGTCTTAACCTCTTGTGCCATAGAAAAGCATTATTGCAAAATGCAGACAAACATGTTTCAGAAAATGAATCAACATCATCAAGATCAATTACATATACATTTTCATGCCTGTAACCAATAAATTAGACATTGTTATCTTTTATACACTAAATAAAATGGTATGAAGATTTAAAAATTACTTTGTACCCTTTGTCACATAACTTACTAATGCTTAGCAGATTATATTTTAGACCTTGGATTAATAGTATATGTTTCAATTGAAGATGATTTTCCTTTGCTAATTTTACTTATATCAATTACTTTTCCTTTGTTGATGTCACCGAAGGTTACTGAAACAGATTTTGTTTCAAGTGAGATAAACTTGTTTTTATCCCCGTTCATATGTCTGGAACAACCACTAACTAGATACTAGGTATTTGTCTTCTTTTCATGCTTTAGGCAATAGTGCAATTTCACAAATTTACTTACTTGATTTTGATACCCGAATTCTTTTAGGTCCAGCTTGGTTAGGCATAAACATAACAGTAGGTATACTTCCTTTTACCACCCATGTAACTTTGACCAGTCGATTCAAACTTTTATGATATGTATGGTTTTTAATAGGACAATTAGCATGTAATGTCCTTGTTGGTTGTAAAAATGGCAGGCAACTTTTTGTATGTCTATGCTCATACTTGTAATGAAAATAGGTTTAGTTTGAGATTGCTTATATGGGTCAT
>Ga0325401_1004557_pt1 | contig 13084 bp, 12 predicted proteins | sample PopdelMetagenome_FD_205666 | JGI IMG/M metagenome (GOLD analysis project Ga0325401, IMG submission 205666) | Populus deltoides microbial communities from Bellville, Georgia, United States - Xylem-PdKOR-R2 | ecosystem: Host-associated > Plants > Phyllosphere > Stem > Wood/Secondary xylem | place...
CTGCGCCGGCGCGCGGTCGACGCCGCCCTGGGCGCTGCGCTGGCCCGCGGCGAGGTCGCCGTCCTCATGGTCGACGTCGACCACTTCAAGCAGATCAACGACCGGCACGGGCACCTCGTCGGCGACCGGGCGCTGGTGCACCTGGCCGACGTCGTGCGCAGCCAGGTGCGGCACACCGACTGCGTGGTCGGCCGGCTCGGCGGCGACGAGCTGGTCATGGTGCTGCCCGGGTGCTCCCGCGAGGTGCTGCCCGCGCGCGCCGCGGACCTGGTGGCCGCCGTCCGCCGGTCCCCGCTGCCGCTGGCCGACGGCGGGCAGCTGTCGGTGAGCGTCAGCGTGGGTGCGGCGCACGCGCCGGGGGACGCGACCGACGCGATGGGCCTGTACGGGGCCGCCGACGCCGCGCTCTACGCGGCCAAGCGCGCCGGCCGCGACGGGTTCAGCGTCGCCCCGGCAGCGGTCGCCCCGCCGGTCGCCGCACCGAGCGCAGTGCCGACCCCAGCGTCCGTGCGCTGAGCCGGCCGTCGGCCAGGCCGAGCGCCACCACCTCGTCGAACACCCGCTGGTCGGCCGCCGCGGCGGCGAACGCGGCGTCCATCAGCCACGGTCGGCTGCTCAACCGCGACGCGACCGACGAGTGCTGCAGGTGGGTGCCCAGCCGGGCGGCCAGCGCGCGCCGCAGCACCCCGCCCGCCGCGGCGCCGTGCGCGGCCGCCGCGCCGGCCAGGGCCCCGGACAGCACGGCGTAGAAGATGCCCTCGCCGGTCATCGGGTTGATCAGCGACGCCGCGTCGCCGGCCAGCAGCACCCGGCCGTCGGGCTGGCGGGGCCGCCCGGTCGACAGCGGCAGCCGGTGGGCCCGCAGCTGCTCGGGTTCGACCCCGGGCAGCAGCCGGTGCAGCCCCGCGAGCAGCTCGGCCCGGGTGGCCCGGGAGCTGACCAGCTCGCCGTACCCGACGTTGGCCCGCCCGTCGCCGATCGGGAACGACCAGGCGTAGGCCGGCCAGCGCTGCTCGGTGGTGGTGATCACCTGCACGCCGAGGTCGCCGGCCCGGGCGTACCCGCGGATGGCGATGGCCAGCCGGTCGGGGCGGTTCGGGCCGATCCCCAGCGCCCGCCGGACGACCGACTCGGCGCCGTCCGCGGCCACCAGCACGCCGGCGGTCAGCACGCCGTCGACGTCCACGCCGTGCGGGCCGGGGGTGACCCGGCGGACGGTGTGCCGGCGGAAGGCCGCGCCGGCGGCCAGTGCCGCGTCGAGCACGCGGCCGTCGAGCACGGCCCGCGGGACGACGACGGCCGGCCGGTGCATGGCCCGCTCGACGGTGCGGCCGCCGGGGGAGGTCAGCCGCAGCCGAGGCACTGCGGGGAACCCGGCGGTGACGGCCGCGACGTCGGCGCCTAGCGCGGCCAGCACGTCGAGGGCCTCGGGGGCGACGCCGTCGCCGCACACCTTGTCCCGCGGGAAGTCCGCGCGGTCGAGCACCAGCACCGAGGCGCCGTGCCGGCGGGCGGCCAGCGCGGCGGCGGCACCGGCCGGGCCGCCGCCGACCACGACGACGTCCCAGCTGGTCGGCGCCGTGGTCAGCGTCGGGCCCACTTGCGCTCGGGGTGCTGGTAGCCGGCGACGAACTCCAGCAGCGCGTCGGCGGTGTGCACCACGCCGAGGGCGTCGAGCCGGCGGCCGTCGAGGTAGCCGTCGTCGACCATGCGCCGCAGCTGGAGCACCAGGGGCTGCCAGAAGTCGTCGACGTCGAGCAGGGCGGTGGGCTTGGCGTGCAGGCCGAGCATGCCCCAGGTCCAGGCCTCGAAGAGCTCCTCGAGGGTGCCGGCCGCACCGGGCAGGGCGACGAAGGCGTCGGCGAGGTCGGCCATGGCGGCCTTGCGCTCGTGCATGGTCTGCACGACCCGCAGGTCGGTCAGGCCGGGGTGGGCCAGTTCGTCGTCGACCAGGTGCTGCGGGATGACCCCGACGACCTCGCCGCCGGCGGCCAGCGCGGCGTCGGCCACCACGCCCATCAGCCCCGCGCGGCCCCCGCCGTAGACGATGCCGACGCCGGCGCGGGCGAGGGACTCGGCGAACGTGGCTGCGGCGTGCTGGTGCGAGGGCGGGCCCGCCTGCGACCCGGTGAAGACGGCGATGCGCATGGGGAGAGGTTGCCACCCGCCCCGCACCCGGTGCGCGTGGATCAACCTCGTTGATCCAACGGCTTCCTCCTGGACGGATGGTCGTGAGGGAGGAAGACCGTTGATCAAGGACGTTGATCCACGCGCACCGCGGGAGCCGGGAGGAGGCGTCAGCTGGCGGGCTTGCCGTAGGCGCGGGTGACCCACTCGGCGATGCAGACCGGCTTGTCGCCGCCCTCGCGCTCGATGACGACGGCGATGGTGTTCTGCACCCCGCCGGCCACCTGCTCGACGTCCTTGAGGGTGGTGGTCGCCCGCACGCGCGAGCCGACCGGCACCGGGGCCGGGAAGCGCACCTTGTTGAGGCCGTAGTTCACGCCCATCACCGCGTCGGTGATCGTGTAGGTGGCGGTGGCCAGCGGCACGGCCAGCGACAGGGTCATGAACCCGTGGGCGATCGGGCCGCCGAAGGGGCTCTCGGCCTTCGCGCGCTCGACGTCGACGTGGATCCACTGGTGGTCACCGGTGGCGTCGGCGAAGGTGTTGACCGCCTCCTGCGTGATGTCGTACCAGTCACTGGTGCCCAGCTCCTGACCCTTCAGGTCGGGCAGGTCGGCGATCGTGGTGGTGGTGGTCATGCATCGCTCCTCGGTGCGTAGGTGCTTCTCAGGTCGGGCTTGCGGATCTTGCCGGTGGCGGTCTTGGGCAGCTCGCTCACGAACTGCACCTGCTTGGGCACCTTGAACCCCGCGAGCCGCTCGCGCAGCGCGGCGCGGAGCGCCTCGGGGTCGGGGGAGCTGCCCGGGGTCGGGACGACGACGGCCAGCCCGACCTCGCCCCAGTGCGCATCGGGGACGCCGATGACGGCGACCTCCTGCACCTCGGGCAGCTCGAGCATCGTCGACTCGACCTCGGCCGGGTACACGTTCTCCCCGCCCGAGATGATCATGTCCTTGTAGCGGTCGCGGATGGTCAGGTAGCCCTCGTCGTCCACCGACCCGGCGTCACCGGAGTGGTACCAGCCGTCGACGATCGCGGTCGCGGTGGCGTCGGGGGCGTCCCAGTAGCCGGCCATGACGTTGGGGCCGCTGAGCAGCACCTCGCCGACCTCGCCCGGGGCGCAGTCGGTGCCGTCGGGCCGCACGACCTTCACGTCGACGAAGAACTGCTGCTTGCCCGCCGACCCGACCTTGGCCACCGCGTCGGCGCTGTCGAGCACCGTGCCGGCCGGGGCGGTCTCGGTCATGCCGTAGGCCTGCTGCACGGTGATGCCGCGGTCGAGCCAGGTGCGCAGCAGCGGCAGGGGCAGGGGCGCCCCGGCGGCCGCCACCGTGCGCAGCGCCGAGAGGTCGAGCGTGCCGAACCCGGGCTGGCGGCTCATCGCGTCCATCATCGTGGCGACCGCGAAGAACGAGGTCACCCGCTGCTCGCTGATCACCTGCAGGGTGCCGGCCGGGTCGAACCCGCGCACCAGCACCACGCAGCCCCCGCGCAGCAGCGTGGGGTTGACCGAGCCGTTGAGCCCGCCGATGTGGAACAGCGGGGCCAGGCCCAGCGTGCGCTCGTCGCCGGTGAAGTCGAACCCCAGCACCTGGTTCAGGCAGGCCCACGTCATGTTGCCGTGGGTGAGCGTGGCGCCCTTGGGCCGGCCGGTGGTGCCCGAGGTGTACATGACCAGGCAGACGTCGTCGTGCGTGACCACCTCGTCGCGGCGGGCCGGTTCGGCTGCGGCGACCAGCGCCGGCCAGTCGAGCGAGTCGGCACCGCCCTCGAGCGGGGCCTCGGCCGCGGCCCAGTGCGCCACCCCGGGGAGCTCCTCGGCCAGCGCGTCGGCCGTCGTCCCGTGCTCCCGACCGTGGACGACGACGCTCGCGCCCGAGTGCTCGAGCACGTAGCGCGCCTCGGCGGGCGAGAGCCGGGCGTTGACCGGCACCCACACCGCGCCGAGCTGCCCGCACGCGTAGAGCAGGTGCAGCGCGGTGGGGTGGTTGGCGCCCAGCCACGCCACCCGGTCGCCCCGCCGCACCCCGAGGTCGTGCAGCGCCGACGCCGTGCGCCGGACGGCGAGGGCGAGGTCGCGGTAGGTCGACGTCGCGCCCTCGAACCAGAGCGCGGGCTCGTCGGGGGAGATGACCAGCCGGCGCTCGGGCCAGCTGCCCAGGCCCTGGTCCCTCACCGGAGACCCAGCGCCCGGATCGCGTTCTCCTTGAAGATCAGCGGCTTGACCTCGGGCTTGATGTCGAGGGTCTCGAAGTCGGCCATCCAGCGCTCGGGCTTGAGCAGCGGGTAGTCCGAGCCGAACAGCACCTTGCGCTTGAGCAGGCCGTTGGCCGCCTTGACCAGCTGCGGCGGGAAGTACTTCGGCGACCAGCCCGACAGGTCGATGTAGACGTTGGCCTTGTGGGTGGCCACCGAGATCGCCTGGTCCTGCCACGGCACCGAGGGGTGGGCCATGATGATCGTCAGGTCGGGGAAGTCGGCCGCGACGTCGTCGAGCAGCATCGGGTCGGAGTAGCGCAGCTTGATGCCGCGCCCGCCGGGCAGGCCCGCGCCGATGCCGGTCTGCCCGGTGTGGAACAGCGCCGGCACGCCGAGGCTCTGCAGCTCCTCGTACAGCGGGTAGACCGCCCGGTCGTTGGGCTCGAACGCCTGGATCGACGGGTGGAACTTGAACCCGCGGACGTCGTGCTGCTCCACGAGCTTGCGGGCCAGCGCGATGCCCTTGGCCCCGCGGGCCGGGTCGACCGAGCCGAACGGGATGAGGACGTCGGGGTGCTGCGCGGCGAGGTCGGCGATCTCCTCGTTGGACAGCGCCGGGTGCCCGGTGGCGTGCTCGATGTCGACGGTGAAGACGACCGCGGCCATGTTCTTGGCCCGGTAGTCCGCCGCGATGTCCGGGACCGTCGGGTCGTAGGGGTCGCCCTTGAAGTACTTCGACGCGGCCTCGTTCAGCTCGTCGTCCAGCGCCTTGTGGCCGTGGGTGTCGGCGTGCACGTGGGTGTGCACGTCGATGGCGACCAGGTTCTCGAGGTCCAGCTGCAGGGCCATGTCAGCTCTCCGGCTCGAACTGCTGGCCGACGGTCTGCTTCGAGGCATCGAACGTCGTGGGCCAGATGTCGGCGATGGCCTCCGCGGACCAACCGGTGCCGTCGGCGAACTCGACGACGGTCTCCGTCGGGTGGGTCCACAGCGCGAGGCGGTCACCACCGATGCCGATGGCCTGGCCGGTGATGCCGGCGGCCTCGTCGGAGGCCAGGAAGGCGACCAGGCCGGCGACGTCGGCCGCCGAGCCGAAACCCAGCTGCTTGCGGGCGTAGGGCGGCAGCGGGTCGCCGTTCTGCAGGGCTTCGACGTACGGCTTGAGGAAGGGCACGGTCTCGGTCATCGCGGTGGCGGCCACCGGGACGACGGCGTTCACGGTGATGCCGGCCCGGGCCAGCTCCATCGCCCAGGTGCGCACCATGCCGACGATGCCGGCCTTGGCCGCGGCGTAGTTGGTCTGGCCGAAGTTGCCGACCTGGCCGGTGGGGGAGCCGATGGCGATGATCCGGCCGCCGTCGCCCTGCTCGCGCATGCGGACCGCCGCCGCACGGGTGCAGGTGAAGGTGCCGCGCAGGTGGGTGGTGATGACGGCGTCGAACTGCTCGTCGGTCATCTTCCAGACGGTGGTGTCGCGCAGGATGCCGGCGTTGTTGACCAGCACGTCGAGCCGGCCGAAGTCCGACACCGCCCGGTCGACCAGGGCCTGGGCGGCCTCGCTGGTGCCGACGGGCACGACCTCGGCGACGGCGGTGCCGCCGGCGGTGGTGATGGACTCGACGGCGGCCTGGGCGACCTCGGCGTCCACGTCGTTGACGACGACGGCGGCGCCGCGGCGGGCCAGCTCCTGGGCGTAGGCCAGGCCGAGGCCTCGGCCCGATCCGGTGACGACGGCGACCTTGCCGGTCAACTCCACGCGAACTCCTCGGTGCTGGGGGGTGGTGCCCGGACCGTAGGGCGATATCGTGGAGGTTGTCAACGATGGAGGTGTTCATGGGTCACCCGCTGACCGACGACCTGGGCTTCCTGCTCTCGCGGGCCAGCGGCGCCGTCGTCCGGGCCACCAACGCCGCGCTCGCCGCCCACGGGCTGCGGGTGCGGCAGTACTCGGTGCTCGTGCTGGCCTGCGACGCCGCCGAGGGGGTCACCCAGCGCGAGCTGGCCGACGTCCTGGGCCTGGACCCCTCGCAGGTCGTGCTGCTGGTCGACGAGCTGACCGGCCGCGGGCTGGTCGAGCGGCGCCCCTCGGAGGCCGACCGGCGCACCCGGCTCGTGCTGGCCACCGACGCCGGGCGCGAGGTGCGCGCGACCGCCGAGCGCGACGCCGCGGCCGCCGTCGAGGGTCCGCTGGGCCTGCTGGCCGAGGCCGAGCGCGACCGGCTGCGCGACGTCCTGACCCGCATCTGGACCGCCGCCGGCTGACCCCCACCGCCCGCGCCCGCCACCCGCCCGCTGTCCGCCCGCTGGCCGCCGCAGCCTGGCGCGGGGCGGGCGGGCAGGTCAGGCGACGCGGCCGGTGGCGCGCAGGGAGCGTTCGAGCGCGGCCCGGGCGGCGGGGGCCAGGGCCTCGAAGGTGCGCCGGTAGAGCGCTGCGCTGGCCGGCGCCGGCCAGTCGGGGCCCAGGTGCTCGGCGGGCAGGCCGGGGTCGGTCTGCAGCAGGTGCAGCCAGTCGGTGCCCAGCAGCGTGAGCTGGGCCAGCGACCCGGCGACCCGGGGGGCGCGGCTCCAGGTGGCGGTGAACCACTCGTGCGCGGCCCGGACGACGGGCACGTCCCACGCCCGGTGCACCAGCGCGCCGACGTCGGTGCCCGGCAACGGGCGGGCGGAGAAGGCGTCGGCGAGCCCGCCCGCCTCCCCCAGGGGGCCGAGCACGTCGGCGACGTCCACCGTGCCCGGCGCCAGCCACAGGCCGTCGCGCACGCCGCCGAAGCCGGCCCAGGTCAGCCGGGTGCGCACCTGGTGGCGCAGGTCGCGGCGGCTCTCGGGCACCGAGTAGCTCAGCAGCGTCCACTCCCCGTCGGGGTGCCCGAACGGGTCGGGGGAGCTGACCCGCGCGTCGGCCCGCCGCAGCACGGCCTCGATGCGCGGGGTCAGGGCGTACTCCGCGGTGCGGCCCACCTGGCCGCGGGCCAGCAGGTCGCGCTGGACCATCCGCTGCAGCGTGGCCCGGCCGGCGGCCTCGCCGACGCCGAGGTCGGCGAGCAGGTCTAGCAGCGTGGACGACGGCAGCGGGGGCAGGCCGGCGTCGAGCACGAGCGCGCCGAGGAAGTTCAGCAGCAGCTCCTGCGGGCGGTGCGCGGGCCCGGCGGGGTCGTCGCCCGTGCCGGTGCCCGGGGTTGCCGGGGTGCTCATGTGCCTCCTCGTCCTCGCAGATCACAGCACACGCGCAGCTGGCACCGAAAAGCTAGACAGGTTGTTGACGCACGTCCAGAACATCTCTAGCTTTCCCGTGACCCGGAACACTGTCCCCCGATCACCGAGGACCCCGATGTCCGCACCGCTGCTGTCCGTCGAGCACCTCGACGTCGTCTACGACGGCACGATCACCGCGCTGTCCGACGTGTCGCTGACCGTCGAGCCGGGCCAGGTCGTCGCCGTGCTGGGGTCCAACGGGGCGGGCAAGACCTCGCTGCTGCGCGCGGTCTCGCGCTCGTTGCAGCCCTACGGCGGCGCCGTCACCGGGGGGACCGTCACCTTCGCCGGGCGCGACCTGGCCGGCACCGACGCCGCCGACGTCGTCCGGCGGGGGCTGGTGCAGGTGCCCGAGGGACGCCGCATCTTCCGCGACCTCACCGTGGCCGAGAACCTGCGCGCCGGCGGGTTCACCGTCCGGGACAAGAAGGCCCGCGCCGAGGCCCGCGACCGGGTGTTCGACCTGTTCCCGATCCTGGCCGAGCGGCGCGACCAGCCCGGCGGCCTGCTCTCGGGTGGCCAGCAGCAGATGCTGGCCATGGGCCGCGCGCTCATGGTCAGCCCGCAGCTGCTCCTGCTCGACGAGCCCAGCCTGGGGCTGGCGCCGCTGCTGGTCGACCAGATCGGCGAGATCATCACCGAGATCAACCGGCAGGGCACCGCGGTGCTGCTCATCGAGCAGAACGCGGTCATGGGCCTGCGGGTCGCGCACGCGGCGTCGGTGCTGGAGATCGGCCGGGTCACCGCCTCGGGGACGGCGGCCGAGCTGGCCGCCAGCGACGACGTGCAGGAGCGGTACCTGGGCGTCGCCGTCCCGGTCGTGGCCACCGAGGTGGTCGAGGCCGAGCCCGAGATCCCGACCGCCGAGCCGCCCCGGCGGCTGCGGGTCGAGGGGCTGACCGTGCGCTTCGGCGGCATCGCCGCCCTGAGGGAGGTCTCGTTCACCGTCGAGCCGGGCACGGTGCACGCCCTCATCGGGCCCAACGGCGCCGGGAAGTCGACGCTGGTCAACGTGCTCGGCGGGGCCTACCGGGCCACGGAGGGCGCGGTGCACTACGGCGACGACGAGCTCACCGCGCTGCGGGCGGACGAGGTGGCCGGGCTCGGCGTGGCCCGCACCTTCCAGAACATCTCGCTGGCCCTCGAGGACACCGTCGAGGACAACCTGCTGGTCGGCCGGCACCGGCTGATGCGTCGCGGCCTGGTGCCCGGCGCCCTGCGGCTGCCCGGCGCCCGCCGCGAGGAGCGCGAGCACCGCGCGACCGTCGGTGGCATCGCCGAGCTGCTCGGGATCGCGCACCTGCTGCGCACCCCGGTGCACACGCTGGCCTACGGCGACCGCAAGCGGGTCGAGATGGGCCGGGCGCTGGCCGCGCGGCCCTCGCTGCTGCTGCTCGACGAGCCGGTCGCCGGCATGACCCACGGGGAGTCGCAGGAGATGGCCGAGACCATCCGCCAGGTGCGCCGCGACCTCGGGCTGTCGATCGTGCTGGTCGAGCACGACATGCCCTTCGTCATGGGGCTGGCCGAGCAGGTCACCGTCCTGGACTTCGGCAAGAAGATCGCCGAGGGGACGCCGGCGCAGGTGCAGCGCGACCCCGAGGTGCTCCGCGCCTACCTGGGAGCTTCGGCAGCAGGGGACGCAGCGGCATGAGCTACCTCCTCGAGCAGGTGCTCAACGGGCTGTCCTACGGCCTGGTGCTCAGCCTCATCGCGGCCGGGTTCGCCATCGTGTTCACCTCCACCGGCGTGCTGAACTTCGCGCACGGCTCGGTGCTGCTGCTGGGCGCCTACCTGGTCGCCGTGCTGCACGACAGCATCGGGTTCTGGCCCGCGGTGCTGGTCGGCATGCTCGGCTCGGCGCTGGCCGGGGTGCTGATCAACGCCGTCCTGGTGCGCAACCTGGCCGACAAGAAGCCCGACACCGCCGCGATCCTCATGCTCGGCGTCGACATCGTGCTGCTCACGGAGCTGACCCGGCGGATCGGCAACCAGGTGCTCACCCTCGGGGCGCCGTGGGGCGCCTCGGTCGTGCGGCTGGGGGACGTCTCGCTGCCCACCGGCCGCGTGCTGGCCGCCGGCGTGACCATCGTGGCCTTCGCCGGCCTCTGGTACCTCTTCTCCCGCACCGACCTCGGCGTGGGCATGCGGGCCGCGGCCGCCGACGGCCCCACCGCCTCGCTCATGGGCATCCGGCTCTCCCGCACCGCGGCCACCGGGTGGGCGCTGGCCGGGGTGCTGGCCGCCGTCGCCGGCATCTTCCTCACCTCATTCCCCGCCCCCGGGGTGGCCCCGACGGTGGCGCTGAGCGCCTTCGCCGCGATCCCGGCCTGGGTGCTGGGCGGGTTCGACTCCGTGCCCGGCGCGGTGATCGGCGGCCTGGTCATCGGGCTCACCAGCGCGCTGGTCACCGGGTACGAGGCCGAGCTCGAGCCGTTCCTGGGCCGCGGCTTCGGCGAGGTCGCGCCCTACGTCGTGATGATCGTCGTCCTGCTCGTGCGGCCCTCGGGCCTGCTGGGCAGCAAGGAGGCCGTGCGTGTCTGAGCTCCCGCGCCGGATCGCCGGGCTGGTGCTGCTGCTGGTGGCCCTCGCCCTGCCGTTCGTGCTCACCGACTTCTGGCTGCAGACCGGCCTGTTCGTCATGGCCACCGCCATCGGCGCCGTCGGGCTCACCCTGCTGGTCGGCGTGGCCGGCCAGCTCTCGCTGGGCCACGCGGCCTTCGCCGCGATCGGGGCCTACGTCTTCGCCTTCACCACCGGCGAGTCGACCACCAGCGTCGAGGGCCTGGGCCTGCCGCCGGTGCTCGGCCTGCTGCTCGCGGCCCTGGTCAGCGCCGGGGTCGGCGCGGCGTTCTCGCCGGTCGCCGGGCGGTTGCGGGGCATCTACCTGGGGTTGGCGACGCTGGGGCTGGTGTTCGTCGTCCGGCACCTGCTGGTGGTCCTCGACCAGTACACCGGCGGGTTCGTCGGCCGCTCGGTCGAGCCCTTCGCGGTCGGCGGGTTCAGCTTCAGCAACCGCGACCCCGACTACCTGGCGGTCGCGGGCGTCGAGTTCGAGGGCCTGCACCGGCTCTGGTACCTCTTCCTGCTGCTGGTCGTCGTGGCCGTCTGGCTGGCGTCGAACCTGCGGGCCGGGCGCACCGGCCGCGCCTGGGCCAACGTGCGCGACTCCGAGACCGCTGCGGCCGCCATGGGCATCGGGGTGGCCGGCGTGAAGCGCTCGGCGTTCGTCGTCTCCTCCGGCTACGCCGGGGTGGCCGGCGCGATGCTGGCCCTGGCCTACGGCCGCGTCGCCCCCGACGTGTTCAGCCTGACCGCCTCGGTCGACTACCTCGTGATGATCGTGCTGGGCGGCCTGGGCTCCGTCGCCGGCGCCGTCGTCGGCGCGGTCTTCGTCACCTCGCTGCCGCTGGTGCTGGCCCAGTACAGCTCGTCGTTGCCGTTCCTGGCCTCGCCCGGGTCCGGTGGCCTGGACCCCTCCACCGCCTCCCGCATCGTCTACGGGCTGGCGATCATCGCCGTCCTGGTGTTCCTGCGCGGCGGCCTCGCGGGCGGTGCCCGCCGGCTGCGCCACCGGCTGTCGCCGACCCCCAGCACCCCCACCCAGCCTGCCGTCGACCGCCCGGTCGCCGGTGACCCATCACGGTCGAAGGAGACCACCCGATGAACCACCGCGTCCGCGCCGTCGTCCTCGCCGCTGCCGCCGCCCTCGCGCTGGCGGCCTGCAGCACCACCGCGCCCACGGCCTCCGGGGGAGGGGGCGAGGGTGACGTCGAGACCGGCAACGGCGTCACCGACAGCGCCATCACCATCGGCATGCTGACCGACCTCTCCGGCCCGTTCGCCGCCGGTGCGGCGGTGCAGGTCACCGAGACCAAGGCCTACTGGGACCAGGTCAACGCCGACGGCGGCATCTGCGACCGGGACGTCACCGTCGACGTGCAGGACCACGGCTACGACCCGCAGAAGGCGGTCACCCTCTACCGCTCGATCGCCCCCGACGTCGTCGCGCTGCAGCAGGTGCTCGGCGGCCCGACCAGCGCCGCGGTGCTGCCGCTGGCCGAGCAGGACGGCGTCTACGTCGGCGGCGTGGGCTGGGCCGGGTCGGCGCTGGCCTACGAGAACAACCAGCTCCCGGGGGCCTCCAACGCCATCCAGGCCGCCAACGCCGTGGACTACATGGTCGACGAGCTCGACGTCCCCGAGGGCTCCTCGATCGGCGTCGTCTACTTCACCGGCGACTACGGCAACGACGCCCTCGCCGGCGCCGAGCACGCCGCCGAGGAGCGCGGTCTGTCGATCGTGGCCCAGGAGATCACCCCGGCCACCACCGACCTCTCCGCCCAGGCCTCTGCCCTGGCCCAGGCCGACGTCGCCGGCGTGGTGCTGGCCGCCGCCCCGACCCAGTTCGCCTCCCTGGCCGGTGTGCTGGCCTCGCAGGGCGCCGACGTCCCGATCATCGGCATGAACCCGACGTTCAACCCCTCGCTGCTCACCACCCCGGCCGCCCCCGCGCTGCTGGCCAACGCCTACTCGATGACCAGCGTGTCGCCCTACGCCAACGCCGACTCCGCCGGTGTGCAGGCGGCCAACGACCTCTACGCCACGGCGGCCCCGGACGGCGCCGTCGGCTGGGAGGTGCCGCTGGCCTACGTGCAGGCCGAGCTGCTCAAGCAGGCCCTCGAGGGCGCCTGCGAGGCCGGTGACCTGACGCCCGAGGGCGTCGTGGCGGCCTTCCGCGACGGCGGCGAGGTCGACACCGAGGGCGTGCTGCCCGACGGCCTGGACTACTCCCAGGTCGGGCAGTCGCCCACCACCACGGTGTTCGTCTCCAAGGTGAGCAGCGACGCCGAGGCCGGTCTCGAGCTGCTCGACCAGGTCAGCGGCCCGAGCGCCGAGTCCTTCTCCTACGGGGGCTGACGGGCGTGCCCGCGCTCGGCACCAGCGAGCTGCGGGCACCGGCCACCGGCCCGGCGGGGGGCGTCCTGGGCGACGTCCTCCGCCGGGCGGTGGAGCTGGGGCCCGACGACGTGCTGCTGTCGACCCCGGCGACCGGGGAACGGTGGACGGCGGCGCAGCTGCTCGCCGACGCCACGTCGCTGGCCGCCGGCCTGCTCGCCGCCGCCGGACCCGGGGCGCGGGTGGCCACCTGCCTGGCCAACGGCCCGGCCCCGGTGCTGGTGCAGCTCGGGGTCGCCCTGGCCGGCCAGGTGCTGGTGCCGGTGAACCCGCGCTCGCGCCCGGCCGAGGTCGAGCACGCGCTGGCGCTGTCCGGGGCGTCCCTGGCGGTCGCCGACCCGGGGACGGCGATGACCGGCGTGCCCGTGGTGGGGGACTGGCGCGCGCTGCTGGCCGACCCCGTCCCGTTGCCCGACGTCGCCCCCGATGCCCTGGCCCAGGTGCAGTTCACCTCGGGCACGACCGGCCGGGCCAAGGGCGTGCGGATCACCCATGCCGGCATGGTGGCCACCGGGGCCGCCTTCGCCGGCCGGCTGGGGCCGACGGC
>Ga0325401_1004560_pt1 | contig 13080 bp, 6 predicted proteins | sample PopdelMetagenome_FD_205666 | JGI IMG/M metagenome (GOLD analysis project Ga0325401, IMG submission 205666) | Populus deltoides microbial communities from Bellville, Georgia, United States - Xylem-PdKOR-R2 | ecosystem: Host-associated > Plants > Phyllosphere > Stem > Wood/Secondary xylem | place...
AGAACATAAATGTTGTTGGCAGATTTCTGTTTATGGTTTGTAGTTTATTGATGATCTGGATGGATTGAGTTCAATTGTGATGCCATTACTGGGCCGAAGGTCATGGTATAACCTAGAAAAAAGGTTGATTTGGACTCTTGATATGTTGCGACTAATATATGTGCACTTGATTGCGTGCCTCCAAATAAAATTTGCAGTGTATGTCATTTTTTTTTTTTTTTGTCATTAAGTGTTGAATGCAAGTGCTGTTGGTAGATTTCAGGTTATTTTGATTAGGCATTTGCTTAAGTGGTTCTTTTTGTTGCTGAAATCAGAGAGCCAAAATTGGTTATACAGAGTCCGAAAGGAGCAACGAAAAGAACGTTGGATTAATAAAACATTTACCAAGCCACATCAAGAAATCTTATCAGAATTTGTCTTAACTTTGTATGACACCGGTGAACTGAAACTGTAGTTTGAAGTATTTGTCTATGTAGGGAAAAAATGTATTAGATTTCAGTAAGTGTGTGGCATGCTAGGTTTTCTTCTTTTTCAGCCAGGAATCAGGATCATTAAATATTTTTTTTGGAATAACTTTGACAAAAAGACATTTAAAGTGCCAGTTTTTTAAAATTGGATAGTATATTCTATCTTCATTTTTTGTACATGTATGTTAGTGGGAAATATTTATTGAATATTTCCCATAAATAGACCTTTTATACTCGCATTAATGTGGGGTTCATGAATTGCTTTTAAAAGTGATAGTTGCTTAAATTTGAGGATATCTATTGTGCCTGGGTGTCTCTACGTGTGTTCCTAAGCTCACACCGTAAACTTCACATAAAATAGCCTGCTCTTGTTGGAAATTCCTTCAAATTAAGGTATAGCTTATGCCAACACCTCTGGGCTACTGGTTGTGCATCCTTTCCTGGATTTCAAATATTTTTACAGCCTTCGTTTCTGTCTCTTTAAGTGTTTGGTATTGCACAAAACTTGGGAGTTGTTTTCTATCAGGTTTGTGGGTTCAGTATCTTCCGAGGGAGGTGAAAGTGTTGTGGAGATGTATGATTTTTTTGGCAATGATTTGGCGTGTGGTGCGAGAGGAACTCTAGAATATTTCAGGACAGGCATCTGCCATTTCTTTCTGGCCTCTTAATGGTTCTTAAGCCACAGCTGGTCTTAGAGATACATGTCTTGAGCAGATGTGCAAAGCAATTGAAAAGCTTTGTTGCTCAAACTTTATAATTTCTCAAGACTCGACTTCGTGTCCTCCCTTTCTCAACACAGTTCATCTTTTACCATCCCCAATCCAAATAAGTAAAGGTCGAGGATCTGTTTCTCATGAGGGAGATCATGCTTTTGCATGGTTTGTATGTATCACCTGCCAAATCAGTGGATTAAGTTTGATAGTGATAACATTGATAGGCTGAAGTCTGCTAAGGGTGGGGAAGACAGAGATGGTAGATCGGTGCAGACTTGTCTGGGGGGGAAGAACAAAATGTGTAGGGACAGGATTAATTTGTATTGCAAATGGTAGCTGCAAAGCAACTGCTAGTAATGTGCAATAAATTTGGATAATCATGTACAAGAATTTGCAGGAGTGGTTCGAGACTTGTTTCTTCTTCCTCGGATTCTCAGCAGCTAACAAATGCTAAATCACCGCATATAGCACATCGACATTGGGCTTGCATTGAGAGTCGAACTAAAAAAACAAAATATATATACATTTATCTAATTTGTTCTGTGCTTTCATTGAGAGTCGAACTCAAGACCTCCCGCTTACTAAACGGGTGCTCTAACCAACTGAGCTATGAAAGCTTCTGTTGCGTGCTCCATGGTGTTTCATGAATAACAATAATAATAACAACAGGGTACTCCCATCTCCAGCCTTGCTTTTGAAGGGAAGGAAACGACTTTGCACGTCAATTTGATGAAATATTATGACGTCATAGTATATTGTGATATTATTTTGTTAATACTATTGTAGGAATTTATTTTTTTTCCGCTTCTAATTAGAGGATAAATCCATCCGCTATTTATGAAAAAAGAAAAGAAAAGAAAAATGTATTTCTCTCATCTAAAATATGTAAAAACACTCATGAGGTGTTCAATGTTATTAACCATACAAGTTTTCGAATAGGAATAGGAAAATGCTAGAAAGCACTTTTTTGCTCATTTATCGTTGAATGATGGTATTAGCATTCCATATTATAATTTCTGCAGCAAAAGTGTAGTTATTCTCAGCTCCACCTCTGATGTGCATCTCTGAATTTATAGTGCTCTTGCATCTTCTCATGATTTCTAGCATTTTCAAGTTGTAACTTATCAAAGTGCTTCTCTCTTTTTTTTCCTTTTCTTTTAAGTTGGTTATTTGGGTGTAAGGAAAAATAGAGGAAGGTGTGTTGAATTCAAAAGTTAGGATAAGTTTACCTGTATAAATATATGAAATCATTGATTCTCAGTTCGGGACATATTCAAGTTGCTTGATTCGGCTCTGTGTAAGTTCTGATGCTTTACTTCGCTATTCTTGAACCTTTGCCATTCCTGTCCTGCTAGCTTATTAAATATATTCTTGCATAACTATGGCTTGCCATCTCTTTCTTCGCACTCGATCTATGCTCTAATTGAGTTTCTCTAGGAAAGATCATGGTGATATATAGCAGACATATGATATGATGGTAGGCATGTGATGAGATGAGTATCTTCTTCTTCTTCTTCTTCTTCTTTCATAGAATGTATGTGAGAATCGATTGATATTAATAAAAGTAAACATATTCATTAGTTTTCTTTTTCTTGATCACATATTTCTTTTTCAATTATCTCTGGTTACTGATTCTTATTTCTTGGACTAGGACAGCTGGGTCCTGTTTTATACTATCTATGCCTGCAGGCTGTTAGACAAGATATCTTCATAGAAGCATTTCTTAAAAGCTTCCATATGAGCCACCTGCAAACATGTTGCAAGAATCACTGACCCATCTTCATTAGGACTTGGCAGAAGCAATGAGTCCCCATCAAAATCATGAGTTCCTGGTCCCATATAAATCTCCTTTCCCCACCCAAAATCAAGGCCATAAATAGGCAGGGTTAACCAGCTAACAACCGCAATATTTGGGTTCCCATAAAAGGGCCCTTCAGCACCTCCCAGTGCGTGGATGTCTTGAAACCTGGTCAAGTCTGGTTGATTCTTCAAGAAATCAATTGCAGATATCACATACTCATTTGTCACCGTTTCAATTGCTTCCCTTATTTTACTTGCAGCATATCCCAAAGGTTTTGACAAGAGCTCGCCGGCTTGACTAACTGCAATGACATCAAGAGAAGCATTGCCAAAGTAACCATCAGGCAAAGGTGGCTGCATACGTCCACGTGAATCAACACAGACACCTAAAGCAGTTGGTTGCTCAGGTTTGTGTCGACGAGCTTTACAAGCAGACCTCCAAACATGTCCAGTCAAGGTCTCATATCTAGTATAACCACGGCCACTATCTATACTTCTTCCCTCGTTAGCCATATTCTTTAATTTCTCAACCTGAATTTTGGTCAGCCTCAACATGGCTATAGTTGTCTTCTTTTTCCTCTCTTCAGCATTACTCAACTCCCCCAACAGTAGCGGTGGAAGACCGAACTCCGCATGATCAAACTGTGGCCGAGCCACAGGGGGATCCCCAGCTCGCAAGACCTTGCGGTCAAGAAAAGGAAGCGTGCCTAATGGCTCTCCACGGCTGATTCTTGCCCACTCAGACATAAATTGAAGTGCACTTTTCCCATCAACAACAGCATGGGATATTCTCAAACCTAGGCTAATACCACCACATTGGAAAATGGTGAGTTGCACTAGCAATAGAGGCAGTTCATGTAATGGAATAGTGTAGTCAACATTTGGGATTAGGTATTGGTACTCTGTAGATGGTAAGTCGCCAAGATCTTCAAGCTTGGATTCAGATTCAGCCTCAGTGAGTGTAACACCCATGGCATTGCACTCAAGCTCGAGGCGCCCACGACCTATCCAGTGTAAACGGCCGGCTAGTAGATAAAATGGCACCAAGGCATGGCTCAACGAGTCTTTTAGGTTATTGATAATAGCATTGGATTGCGTAGGCCATTTCGGTGATGATTTGTAGAAGTAGATAGTGGGAACATGAGTTATTGTTCCTATTTGATCCCATTCAGAAAGGGAAACGCGGCCAGTCCATGTTGGTTTGGCTGATTTCACTACATGACAGCTCTTGATGGTCACCACCATTTTTTGACAATACAAGATTCGACAGAAAAATTGAAGAGTGTGATCGAGTTGCTAAAGAAACGCCATAATCAGCTGTATTTAAAGGCCATGCTTCTTTAAGAGAGTAAGAATTGAAGACATGTAGAAGATAGTTGTTGAAATGATTTTTTCGTGAGTCTAGTAGTTCCCTGGAAAGGTCAGATCATAAGGAGAGTCCATTAGCACCCTTGAGAAATAAAAGGAAAAGAAAGGTTTTTTTCCCTATCAATCCACATAATAAATGTTTTCAGTTCCTGAAGAACACATGACATTTTGCCGAGTTCTTCAGGTTTTCAAGCGCATGGGAGGAAAGGCAGGACTTGTGCCTGAATGACTCGTGAAGGAGGGTCCGTTGGTCAAGGAAGAGGGAGTGATCAACAAAGGCAAGTTATGCATTACATCAGCTTTTACAATCGACAGAAATCTTGTAGGATTATGTAGATGCAATATTATGTATTAATATATTATTAGACTATATATTTTATTCAAACATTTTTAAAAATGCAACTTCCTCGCTGATCTAGCTAATTATACATGTAGAGATTTTTTTATGTTAATTTTAAATTTTAAATTTAAAAAGTTAGGAAATAAGAGGATCGCTTTCACACCTTAGCGACCAAAAATAATTGTATTAAAGTAGTATTTAGTATGCTGAACAATATTAATTAAATTAGGTTGAATCAAATTGGGTTGACCTAGATTGGACTGCATAAAATTATTTTATTTTGTGTTTAATGTATATTGAACTAGATTGAATAATTATTGTATTTTAAATTTAATAGACATTAAATTTGATAGAATAACTTGTTATAATAACAATAATATCCATATTCTAATGTTTTGAATATAGATTATAATATATATTTTAATCCAAAACTTTACTGGGGAGTGAACCGGGCAGTGGACCAGTGGTGGTGGGTGTAGACATGCTTCACGCGTCGGCGCTGAACCTGTGAAAACAGTAGCAAACGACTTGGTTTATGGGAGGAAAGAGGTGGTTTCTGGCTCATTTCGGGGATGAACAGAGTATGGTTTCTGGCTGGGATGTGGGGCTGTTTATTTCAGGTTTGAGAGTTGTAACAGGAAAGAAAGATAGGGTTCGGTCAGACGAGGAAGAAGGGAGATGTGCGGCGGTGATTGCGTGTAGATTGTTTGGATTGTTTCGCGTCATTAACAAGGAATGAGACTATACTTTGAGTGCTCTTGATTATTAGAATTTGTTTGTTTGTGAAGTAGTTTTGGTAGTTATAATTTTAAAAAAATAATTTAAAAAAATATAATTAATTATATAAAAAAAAATATATATAAAATATTTAATGGAAATGTAGTTTCAATTATTTTTTAAAGTGTTTTTATATTAAAATAATATTTTTTTATTTTTTAAAAAATATTTTTGATATCATCACTTCAAAATAATTTAAAAACACCAAAATATATCAATTTAAAACAAAAAAAAAATAAAACAAAATTAATTTTTTTCAAAAATACTTTTGAAACGCAAAAACAAACAAGGTTTTACAAAACTCAATTAAAAAAATATACAAAAACTTCATTTTAAATTTAATTTTTTAATTTTTTAATAGACCCTGCAATAAAAAAATATAATTTTGTTTGTTACCAAATACTTTGCTGTGTTTATTTCACCGCAAGCACAAAAGCAGGCAAGTAAAAAACAAACGCAGCCGTTTACCTCTTCTGGAATTTATACCGCCAGGAAAAGGGAAGGTTTCGAGAGGATGAAAAGCTTAGCGGAGTTGAGGAAGTCCCATAAAAATGTATTCATGAACCTATTCAACTCAGCTCATCCTGACTAAGATCATATGAGCTGAGAAGATGGGAAATCGTATACTTTACATCAACTGGAGTGGCAATAATTGCTTTTACAAGATCATTAAAATTTCCATGCTCTGAAGAGCAGACACAAAAATCAAACAGGGATCCAATAATGTCACAAAGTATAGCTGACAGGATTCCAGCTGAAGAGTTCACTGCTCTTCATCCGAAGGTTGCATGATGAAATATCCATACAACATTAACCTAGTCTTGCTTCTCTTCTTAGTACCTGGCAAAAAGGGAAGAGAAATGGGAAAAAGGCCACGACAAAATATCACAGGAATGGCTCACACTCCACATGAAAGAGCAGATTTTTTAGGCCGTGAACAACAAGCTCAACGACACGTCACCCTTGCAAACAGCAGCCAAAAACATTATGCTAAATCACACAAATACTTAGCAAGATAATGAAGAAAAGTAATTTCATGGGAATGAATTGAATATTCAGGGCCCTTTTCAGAACACGTGGAAATTATCTTCTGGACAAGAATATGTAATAAAATGAGTGGCATTACTAGGTAACTCCTTATCAGACATGAATTTGGCAGTGGCTGCAACAGACATCTAAGTTTTGAAGGGGAAAAGGATCAAATTTTTATTTCTGGCAAGAAGCCTATAAGCATCCAACTTAGCTCGGAAGGCACATGCAGACAGATAAACCATAGTGGTCTTCACAAGGACAATAAAGATGGGCACAGAGATGTCGGCAAACAGAAAATGCATGGGTAGAGTGACCAGTAAATGCAATGTCCCTATATCAGTACTTTTCCTTATATAAATTGAACAAAAAGGACAATTCTACAGAACTCCTAATGCATACCCTTGCATTAGTAGTATGCAAATGTCAATCCAATTTCATGACAGGTTATCTGCAATCTTCGGTCCAGTTCTACAGAACTCCTAATATACTTGCAGCAGTAACGTGCAAATGTCAATCCAATTTCATGACAGGTTATATGCAGATGGTTTAACTGAAATGGCTTGTCGCCAGGTGAGCATGTTGAGAAGTGAGAACCAAAGTTGAAGGAATTATCATATAACATGACAAAGATTCAAGACAGCTGGGATGACAGAGCATGCAAGAACTGGAATAGAATAGGCAGTATTTAATAGAAAAATCAATCTTCATTTGATCCATTTGCAAAAAGTGAAAGGGAAAGAAACAAAAAATCCTTACCTCCTCACCAAATTTTATCAAAATGGTTGTCCTAGGTCGATGCTGGCCCTCCATAGGCACAAAATGAGCTGTTACTACTGCTGGAAAACCTGCACCATCCAAAACACCCTACAAAGAGGAAAAGGAGGGGGAAAAGTAATTAGAGATTCCAACCACCGAAAGGTCAGTTTACTGGTATGAATTAAATTTAGCACTTACCCTTACTATTCCAGCAACAAATGCCCCGCAGTTAAATGTCCCCATATCCTTCGGAATTGAAATGAATCTACAGCACAAAGACAGTTCAGCACCTAGATCATTACTTAAAAAAACAAACCCAGCTACATTTGACAGCAATTGTCATATTATGAACTAAAAAAGGCCAAGGAGATAATTATGACCTATTGACAAGGAGCTCCTTCTCACTGATCATGTATTCATCTTCATGTTCAGTGCCTTTTTCAAGGGAATCGGCTACCTAACATAATAGCAGGAAAGGGGCTGGTGAGATCCAACTTTGAGTTTTACATTAACCTTTACTTGCTCCATGCATTTCAAACATATATATAAACAGGAAAGAAAAAATGGTACACAAATAAATGTTGTTCGAGAAGACAAAATGGGCAAAACATGCTGAATTGCAGGTTCAAAATGGAAATGAAATAAAAAAGAATACACCTAGTATGACTTTCCATTTTCACATAAAATGACTTTCCATTCTCACTGATCATGTATTCATCTTCATGTTCAGTGCATTTCTCAAGGGAATCGACTACCTAACATATTAGCAGGAAAGGAGATGGTAAGATCCAACTATGAGTTTTACATGAACCCTTACTTACTCCATGCACTTCAAACCAATACACAAACAGGAAAGAAATAAGGTACACGAATAAATATTGTTTGAGAAAACAAAATGGGTAAAACATGCTGAATTGCATGTTAGGAATGGAAATGAAATAAAAAAGAATACACCTAGTATGACTTTCCATTTTCGCATAAAATGTAGTTTAAGAAGTTACTGAACTTTCAAACACTGCAAATAAACTTACCTTTCCAAATAACACTTTCCACACTGTGCTGTGTACAAAAGACAAAATACCCAACAATCGTGTTTCCCTTCTGTTGCCCTGTGGCATTAAAAGAAGCATTGTTATAGCACTTGTAGAACCAAAATGCAATGCAAAATAAATGTTAATGAAGCAAACCTATTGGCCTTCTTTAGAGCCAAGACAAATCATATTTGTCAAACCATAGTTGGCGCAAGTTTACTCAACATAGAAAATAATCCTCCTGGGGAAAAATTGCCAGAGTTCTAGACAACTTATATCACACCCCTTGTATGATGACAAGCTAATTGCTACAAGGGTGAGAGAGTGAAGGGAAAAGCAAAATGAGGTTCTTGGAGAAATGCAAATAAACCACAGTGAAAGCCCATACCACGCCTTTGACTCGATGTATGAAAGTACCTTCATGGCATTTTACTGAATATAAACATGTATTACAAGCCTCAAAGTTTGGCAAGTCAAAGATTCCACAGTCAAAAATTACAGGTTGATGACATTAGGATAGCTAACAATGCAATTTCCTGGATTGATACATGATCTAGATATAACATGTTAAAAGTTGTTTCATAAGTATATCCATTCTGCATAAACAAAGCATCAATTCTGTGGGCGGCATAAAATTATGAGTATCCAGACAGCAAAACGCACAGCCATTAAAGGCATCAGATGTGGAATGGAGAATAAAATAATAGAAAGCTACTCTAATTTCAGCGATCTAGGCACATTTTCCTGCACTGAAAAAGAGATTGGACTGAGACTTCTCTGCCAGCAATTCTAGCATAGGAACATTGATTGGGTACTTCATTATTCACAACTAGCCCATAAGTTAAAACTGAAAGTTATCTCACATGCTTCACACACCTATTTCAAAAACCCAATCATATGCAATCATGCACAGAAACTTTGATCAGATATACAGATGGACAATGCCTATATTCCTGCTGCCTCTGAATGATAACTGCCACATGACATATGGGACGGGGGGAAGAAAACTCAGCATACAAATGATATTAATATATAATCCCCATGCTACTTACTGCCAACGAAAGAACTAAAAAGCTTCTGAAGAAACTTATCTACTCCTGGTTCGCGAGTATGATCATTCCATAGAGAACGGGCAAAAACAAAATTGCATCAATCTAGACATAACCAATAAATTTTAGAAGTGACAGGAATTCCAAGGAGAAATCTTAACAATGCATCACCTTATCCCTATGGCAAAGAAGTTCCAGAACTCGAGCCCCAACAGCATAGCCTGCATCCTCTAGCCTGCTCCATATTTCCCACAAAGATCATTATTACAAATGACAACACCCGAATACTTGATAACAAAAATTAAAAAAAAAAAAGTAGACCATGTACAGTCACATCACAATTGTATCGCTTGAATTTCTTGATCTATCCTGCCAAGAATAACACTAAAATTTATCGCTTTAAATATCCAATATAGATTCTTCCTTGCTAATGTCTCTAAAATTTATCATCAAAATGATCCAAATGAACAAGTGCAAATCAAGAAATATAGCGAAAACGGCAGAGCTCACCTTCGCTCTAATTCAGCAATGTTATCAACCTGTGTTTGATTATACTGAACAAGCTCCGAAAACAAAAATGCAAACGCACTCGAACTCACCTGCAAAACCAGAACCCTAAAGATCAAAACTTCAAAGCTAAGCCAGTGGATTGAGTTAGTGAGAGATCGAACAACTACAAGGTTACCTCTTGTTTGCCCTTGCTGAGGGGTTTATCGAGGACATTAGAGTATTGCTTGATCTTGCCTACTCCGATCATGTTTTTTAGGGTTTAATTTCCTTTCTATGGATCTTCTTTTGGATCGAATCCGGGAAAAATTATTATGATCTGTTTGGAAGGAAATCACAGGAAAATGAAGGAGCGATAGACTATGCTGCTAGAACTGGTAGTGGTCTATTGAAGCTCTGTGTTGCCGTTTTGGTTAACTTTTGAACTGTACTGAACTAGAGAAGTGGACGACTGGTATTTTATGGATCTGGGCTGACACGTTTGGGCTTGTTAGACTATTTGGATGGACCGATTGTATACATTTAAACTAGTCCTTCAAGAGGCTTCACGTTATAAATTTTTTAAAAAAAAATATTAGTTATGCAGGTTGTTTTGTTTTAATGTGTTTTTTTATATATAAAAAAAATTTAAACCGTAAATTGAAAAGCTTATGCAAGTATATAATAAAATAAATTGATAATTATTTATATAAATAAACAAAAAAAATCATTGATGAAAACCAAAAGAAAAATTAAAAAAAAATAAGAGATGAATGAAAATTAAGATATTCAATTAAAAAAATGAGATATCCATGCAGTTATATTTACTGAACTTGTTTATTTAACTCAATACAAGATAAATTCATACCCTAAAAAACTCGTAACCAGAAGATAAATACAAATAAAACTAATTGAATAAACTCACGGCCTAAAAAAAATATTATCCATAGCCCAACACGTCAACAATATTATTTAAAAATGAATTTTTTTTATTTTGAGAAATAAAGTTCATTTGTATAAAACCAAAAAAAACATAGATGAATTAAAATAATATCTTAAAAATCAAGTACAAGCAAAACAGTTCTCAAAAAACTTATATTATAAAAATGGCATGCAAAACCTGTGATCTAGGTCATAAAACCGTAATAAACTCATAGAAAATAAATTGAAGATAATCACAAAACCAATATTTTAAAAAATTAATTCAGAACGGTAAGATCACAAGAACCCGAATCCCCGACAAATCAAATGTCAAAAGATGAAATTAGAAAAAAAATTCAATTATACAAAAGGATTTTAAAAAAATTAAGGTTGAAAAAAAAAATTAGAGGGCAGATAAAAAATTTCAGTTGGATGGTTAAATTGAATTGAAAAATAGCTTTAACAAAAGAAAATAAATCAAAAAAATGAGAGTTAAATTGAAAAATAAAATAAAACAAAAAAAAAACTTTGATTGAGGAATGAGATGAAAATTAAAAAAAAAATCAACAAAAAGGCCAAGGAAAAAAATTAAAATTTTAAAAATAAGAACCAAAATGAAAAACAAAATATTTGAGAAATTATAACTGCATGACCAAATATAAAAGGAATAAGAAGAAAATAAGAAATTAAAAGAATGAGAACTAAAATTAAAATTAAAATAAATAACAAATTATAATTAGAGGACTAAGTTGAAAAACAAAAAACTTCTTTAAAAGGAATCATAATAAAATAAGAAATTAAAATAACGAGGACTTAAACTATAAAAAGAATAAGAACAAAATTATAAGTTAAAACAATAAGGACTGAAACTAAAAATAAAACATATGAGTAGGTGTGATTGAAAGACTAAATTGAAAAAACAACTTCTATAAAAGAAATAAGAAATGAAAAGAATGAGGAATGAAATTGACTAACAAAAAACAAAGAAGATAGTGATGTACTTTAACTGTCAGGAAAAAGAAAAGAAGGAGGGAAACAAAAACGACTATCAGTGATAATCTGACCACCATCCTCCTCCACGCGCCACTCCGTGAAATAAGACATGGCTTCACATATAGGAAGACGACAGAAGTCCAAATTTGGCCACCAAGTGGGGTCGCACGCGCTACCTAAATGGCACAAACGACACTCACGTGTGTGCCCACAGTTTTTCGATTTAAATATTCAAAAGTCAATGTGAAAATACCAAAACACCCTCATGACTCTGTTAATTACACAAATACCCGTGTGAAATTACAAAAATATCATTAAATGCAAAGGGTTTTTTTTTGTCTCATCCAAGGTTAAATTCGCATTTACGTCGAACATGGACAGTAAAAAACTGGAAAAGCCCCTTACCCGGCAAGCCATGAATTTTTTTAATCTTGAGGACAAAGAAATATTTTGATTGTTAAGAAATTTATGAAAAGTAAAGAAAATCTTTGGCAACAGTTCTAAATTTTATTGACTCCAGAGATAAAAGAGTATATTTACCGTGTGACAAAAAAAAATAAATGCATATACCCTCAAGCAAAGCTTCATAAATAAAACAGCGAAGAATAAAATGGTAATTGCATTGTAATCAACATGGAAAGTACTATTCTACCCTCAAACAAAGCTTTATACTTAAAAGGATGAAGGGTAAAATAATAATTTTATTATAACCCAATACATATTTCATTATGGACCAGACTACATTAAAAAAGGCACGGGATTTAGTTTTTTAGTTAATTTGGTAGATAGTAATCAGCAGATTGAATAAATTACATCAAGTTGCAACATCATATAGGTTTGACTTTGTTTTTCGATGCAGTTATCTTTTTAATTTGTCTATTTAGAAAGTGTATGAGTTTTTACTGAAAAATATTTCACATACAGAATGTTTTATATGTCATTTTTTTTTATGTGTGTGTATTATAAATATTGTTGTGAGAAATATGATTTTAGTGAAATAATCATAGTTATTAAACCCGGGTTAGGGGTTGATTTAGCCAAGGGATCGGGTCTCAGGTCACACAAGTTGACCTGGGTCAACTCGAAAAAATTAATTTTTTTTTGAGGTTTTAATATCTCATATTGAAAAGTTAATAAACAATTCATGTAGATGTAAACTATATATAGTTATTTCATATAGAAAAGTCAATAAATAATCTATGTGGATTTAGACTATATATTAGTTATCTCAGAAAAATTAAAAAATATTTCATATGAATATAGTCTGTATATTATCTATCTCACATCGAAAAATTAAGAAACAATACTTATAGGTAATGGCTATATGTATATATGTATATATATATA
>Ga0325401_1004561_pt1 | contig 13080 bp, 10 predicted proteins | sample PopdelMetagenome_FD_205666 | JGI IMG/M metagenome (GOLD analysis project Ga0325401, IMG submission 205666) | Populus deltoides microbial communities from Bellville, Georgia, United States - Xylem-PdKOR-R2 | ecosystem: Host-associated > Plants > Phyllosphere > Stem > Wood/Secondary xylem | place...
ATTTTACATCTTATGCAAAGTGCTTTGTTTTAATTAAACAGTCGTACAACACCATTTTATGTCTCCTATTATTTACTTAATGTAAATTAAGAATAATGGCACACCTTATCCCGAAGTTACGGAGTCAATTTGCCGAGTTCCTTAATGATTGTTAGCTCAAACGCCTTTGTATTCTCTACTTGCTTACTTGTGGTAGTTTCTAGGTACGGTTGATAACACATATCTGTTTCCAGAACATCTAGTGCTTTTTGTCTACATCATATATAATGATACATATAATCATACATGAACAAACTAAATGTTGTAATACATATAAAGATTTTCCCATCGTTTCATCTTTTAAGACCGTTAATAAACTTAGGGGCCGTTACTTTACAATTAATACCATAAGCTTAAGGCGAGGGGTTATCCCTTTATCGTTACTCATGTCAGCATTCTCACTTGGGATTTATCCTACCGCAGTTAAGGTATACCGACCCTTAACCGCGAACTCCTTTTGCTTGCCTTTCCACCCTTACCCGTCCGAAGACGTCTAGACAAAAAGAGCTTTTTTCTAGACATTAAAAACGCCTAGTTATAATTATACCCAACGTTCTGCTACCCCACAAACGGAAATATCCATTTATGTACAAGGTATAGGTATATTGTTTAGATCCGTTGAATTTTTGACGCTTTTAACTTATAGAGTCGGTTAATACCAACTTAAACCAGTGCTCTGTTACGAGATCTTCAAAAAATGGCCGCTTCTAAGCCTATTTCCTGGTTGTATTCGAAAAATACTTTCTTTTTTTTCACTTAACAATAATTTTGGAACCTTCCACTCTTGTTCTGGGCTGTTTCCCTTTAGACATACAACCTTATCGTACTATGTCCGAGAGTTTAAAATTTATCACCGTCCTTCTGAGAGCAAATCCTCACTGATAAAATCTTCACGATCCCCCAATGTATACAAATATAACTTGTCTGAGATCACAATTCTATACCTACGATGATATGATTTAAACCACCTACTTATATAGGTTTCGCAGAAAACCAGCTATCCTAGTCAGTTTTGTCTTTCACTAACTTACCACAATTCATCGGATATCTTTACAACGATAACCCGTTCGAACTTTTATAATTCTGATCATGGTAAGATCACTAGGCTTCGGGTCTAATATTAGGTACTTAATCATTATTTAATAATTGGTTTATCTAGGCGTAAGCTCGCACCTAATATTAACTTGCTGACCCATTATGCAAAAGGTACGCTCTTATCTTGAATTTCATTTTGACTTGAGCTGCTTATAAAACTACTATTTCAAATATTTCCCTCACGGTACTATTTTTCTATCACTTATGCGTTATATTTAGCTTTAGAGAAAGGTTTCCCTTAATTCAAACAGAGTTAATTTTCCATTTTACTTTTAAAGCTATTCTCTTTATAAAAGAAAATCTCATTTGATTTTTATTCCTGAAGCTAGTAAGATATTTCAATTCACTTCGTTTAAAACTGGATTTATCCTAGAGTTTATAGGTTTTACCCTAAATAACGTCTCTCTAACACATAGCTATATATCCATAATAGTTTCTTTATATACTATAAATCATATCTCTTCTAGACATGATTAAATTTCACATTACATATCAAATACATTACTAATACAAACATAAAATGTTTATCGGGTTATTATGATTCGAACATAACACATCCTCAACCCAAATGAGGCGCCTAACCAACCTGGCTCTAACCCGTTAATTATATAATAACATTATTTCAGAGAATATCCGATTCGAACGGATGTGGTTTTTACACCAAATAAGTTTCAAGCTTACCGCTATAGACCACTCAGCCAATTCTCTTCATTTATAAAACACATTTAAATAAAAAACACTTGTTATTGATTCCTCGATGACTTGAACATCGAACATACTCTTATCAAAAGTACACTTTACCTATTAAGTTAAGGAATCTACTAACACAAGAGCACTCAGACTTGAACTGAGAATTTGAAGTTTGAAGCTTCCTATTTTGCCAATTAAACTATACTCTTATAAAGAAAAAAACAGTTAACACTATTGTTATTGTACGGAAAAGAGATGATTTGAACATCCAGGTGTTAAAACACAATATTTAGCAAATATCTTGCCCTACCTATGGCGACTTTTCCTTTATAATGTGTTATATGACATATTACAGACGAGCTATATCGGCTACGATCCGATATCTACTTCCTCGACAAGGAAGCCCTTTGCCAATTAAGTTAATAGCTCTTATTATATAAAAAATATATATACGGCCAACCGAATTCGAATCGGTACATATCGTTTGGAAGACGAATGGTCTACCGTTAACCTATAGCCGTAAGAACTTACATTAGAGTATATGGGTGTTATCTATTGCATTACTAATATAAACATTAAACGTAATAAGTATAAAAACGCCCAACAAATATACGCCCTTTTACGTGCGTAACAGCAATCAAACTTTCCTAAAAAAAATTCACCTGTTATTTTTATGGATACAAAAAAGATGGTTTCTGTTATTGTACATGATACTAAAATAAAACTTCACAGAGGGTTATATTTTCACTAACTATTTTCTGTTAATAACCGAAATTTTCATTTCAAACAAATCTGCATATAAAGTACTAAACCTTACTATAATTGATAATTATCGTACAATGTGTATCACTTGTAAACTGGTATGCTTTTTTTATCTCTTTGTATTTTAATGGAAAAAAATTATAATTAATGTAATTCCAATGTATCTTTAATGTAAGAACAAGATAATACTACAAACACTTGAGCTTGAATAAATGCAATTCCTAGTTCTAACCCAGAAAATGCTATTATGAAAGCAAGAGGGAACAGTCCTAATAATAAAAATACGAAACCGGATGTCATTATATTATAAGTGAATCCGCTTAAAATATTTAAAAGCATGTGCCCTGATAATACGTTTGCAGCTAATCTTAAACCTAGTGATACATTTCTAGCTAAGTATGAAATAAATTCTATCAACACTAATAAAGGTAGTAGGCCTAGAGGACAACCTGCAGGCACAAATAGAGAAAAGAACTCTAATCCGTGTTTACTTAGTCCTAAGATTGTTGCACCAAGAACTACAGTAAAACTTAAAGAAAAAGTTAAAATAAAATGACTAGTAGAAGCAAAGCTATACGGTATCATTCCTATTAAATTGTTAACTAGAATAAATACGAATAGTACGTAAATAAAAGGGAAATAGATTTGACCTCTTTTTTCATTTATTTGATTAACAACTATGCTATGAACCGTTGCGTAAATAGTTTCTTGACACACAGATCAAGAATTTGATACTATTCTGTCATTGTTCGTAGCAATCATACTTAACGCAAACACTAAGTAGCCTCCTATAGTTAAATATAATCCTATATTAGTTAAAGATAATGATAAATTACCTAGTATAGGGGCATCCAGACTTATAAGGTTTCTTATTTCAAACTGGTCTAAAGGACTCAATATATTTAATTCTGTCATTTCAAAAATAATATTATATTATATTTATTAATATGGGAAAATGAAAAACAATTGCATTAATTATTTTTCTATTTATTTTTTCCCAGTGATGTAGGATCGCTTTGACTTTTGGGTAAAGGAGCATTTTCTAAATAAGGTTTTTCCTCAAACTCTGTTTGAGGAATTTTGCTAGATTGAGTTGCTCCTGAAGGAGGATTCAATTTTTCATTAATATCCGACGCCTCTTGTAATTTATTCATATCTATTACTTTGTTTTCGTCTTTGTTATTTCCAGTGGATTCCCCAGCTACTTGTTCAGAGCTAGACTCTAAATCCATAAAATTATCTGGCTGATCCCCATTTTTACCTTCAGAAAACAAATTAATATCATAGAGGTATTCTTTTGTGACTATGTCACTTATCGAAGGATCGCCCATGAAATGAAAGTCGTTACAGTGTTCAAATAAAAACGCTATTACCGGTGCAATAAGAACTAGAAGATCAAAACCTCACACAAAACATATTAGAACAAGCATAGTTCAAAATAAAATATTTAATAGTTTTGACATGTTCATTATAATTTGCTTATAAATGTACGGGTTGAAAACAAACGGATAAATCTAGGTAATATGTATTTTGAAAACACATATACTAGTAAAACAATAATTGCGAAAGCAAATAATACTTGATTAACAAAATAAAAAGGAACTAATTGAGGCATATTATAAAAAAAATAGATAAATTGTCGCTGAAATAACTGCAACATAACTTAATTAAAAGTAAAAGCTTTAATGGGCAAAGTTTAGCAAGTGCATGACTTAAGATTATTTATATCAATTAAATGTTTGCTGCAGGAGGAACTCCTAGCGCAGTATTTAGAAAATACATTTGAGCTGTACAAAAAATAATAAGATAAAGGTCATATGCAAAGTTTGGACCAAAAATACTTTGTTTCAAATACCCTATATCTCGATGATCTTGTAGATTACAAGAGACATTATTTAAGTAAAACCGTAAAATATTTAATTGGGCGTCCAGGCTGGGGGCATTTATTGTATCAAGCGTATCAATACCTCAATTGGATGAATATATGTACATATTTTCCGTTAAATCTGTTAACGCTATCATACTTTGATGAATGTTTGAGTATTGTTCAAGATTGTAAGAAGCATTTATTAAAATCATGAGACCTTGATTTATTTCACCAATTAACCCTAAAAACGCTTCGTAATGGTTTGAATTATAAGATATATGTAGCAATTCCGATTTATATAATATACTGTTTACCACAGTTATCATATCCTCAATATTAATTTCCAATTCTATCATGGTTTTGTTTTCACGTCTGATACACTAACTACATTGAATCATTCGCCTGGACTATTATTTATGTCACTTGTTTGTCTACTTTCAATGGTAAGGGCGTTTTTACCTAGCTCAAAGGCAAAACCCAGTGTTAAAACTAGAAAAAATATAAGCATTATAATCAAACCAAATATACCATTAACATACGCACTTACGATATAAGGGTATACTAAAAGAATTTCTAAGTCAAAAAGTAAAAATAACAATGCAAAAATGAAAAAAGATATACTGAATTCACTTCTATTTTGACCTAAAAATGAGTGAAAACCACATTCAAAAGCACTGTCTTTTTCTTCATAAGGGTTATGAGGAGCGAAAATTAAATTTACTCCTAACAATATAACAGCTAAAATAGGTATGAATATTAGAAAAAAAGTTTGACTTGTCATTTATCCTTTGAACAATATAACACTTAGTATACTAACTACATTAAATCATTCACCTGGAGTATAAATAAATAGCACTAGTAGTAGTGTTATGACGGAAATACTTCCACTTAGTGCACTATTAATTGTAATATTTTCTGGTTTAAATTTGATTAAGCTAATTTGGTTTTGTTGATGGTTTTCAACAGAACCAAAAGGAACGATATGACCTGTTAATTGTAAGTTTTGAACAGAGGGGTTTATTTTATAATTTTCTTTGAAAAAGAAAATTTGTTTTACCAAGTTTAAGTAGTATGCGGCTCCGATAACACTTGTAAGAATAGCCACGAGAGACATAAATACATAACCGCTGTCTAATGCAGCACTCAATATCATTTGTTTTGCAAAGAATCCCACTATAGGCGGAACACCTACAAATGAAAACAGAGTTATAGCAAGACTTATAGATATATAGGGATTGATGTAAAAATATCCTTTAATTTGATTAATTAGTTGTACAGGAGAATTATTTCTGTCTATTAAATTTTCTTGTAGTTCTTTTTCTTTGTACACATATAGGTAAAAAGTAAATCCAATACTAACTAGGATAATGAAAGCATTTAAGTTAGTTAAAGAGTACTGTAATATATAAAAAATATATGACTGAATGGATTCTGCGCTGTTAATAGACAGTGCCAGCAGGATGAATCCCACATGGCTAATTGTACTATAAGCAAACAGTCTTTTGATTCTAAATTGTGTAAGACCTAATACCGATCCTATTATTAAAGAAAACAAGCTACTTAACAGTAGTATGTTTTTTCAAGAAAAATCTAAAATATAATATTCTGTGTAATATACCAATTCTAGAAAAAATGCAAATATAGATATTTTTGCGATTATCGCAACATAGGTAGTAACTATTGTAGGTATACCATCGTACACGTCAGGAGATCAAAAGTGGAATGGTGCTGCACTCACTTTAAACAGGAATCCTACTGACATTATTATCAATGATAGATGTAAATAGTATGGTTGGTATCAATACATAACAGCAGGTACATCTGATATTTCGCTAATGCTAGCTATTATATAAATATTGTCTAAGCTAGTAGTACCAGAGTTTGCATATATTAATGCCGAACCTAGTAATATAAAACAAGAAGACAGTCCTCCTAGCAAGAAATAAGTAAGACCGCTTGCAGTAGCGGATTCTGAATCTCTATGAAGAGTAGATAATATATACAGACCATAACTTTGCAGTTCTATGGACAGAAATACAGATATCAAGTCTCCAGTGCTTATTAAAAACACAGCTCCACACAGTATAAATACAATGATTAATGCGTATTCTATTATACGAAACTGTTCTCCGGTTTTATTAGAGATAACAGTTTTGTTATATAAAAATTTAGAAGTAAATAAACTACGCAAAGAAGAATGTCCTTCAACATAAACTTTTCTAGGGTAAAACCCAGTTAACGTTAATATAACAGCACTTACTAGAAAAAGAAATATGTTAAATGTCTGTGTAAAAGTTGTTACATTAAACAATCCTCCGTAGATACCTATTCCTGTTTCTAAGGGTTGGATATGTAAGCTGTTTAGAGCCAAGTAACTGGATGAAATTAAAGCAGCAATTACTACTCTTGAAAATAATATAGATTTATCTTGTCTTGCAGTAACAGCGTTTGAAAGCAGTAAGAATATTAATAATGAGATTAACATTTTTTTTTTTTATTGCCTTGTGTATATAATCCTCTAGTTCATTTATTAGAGATGTTACCTCTCGGTTGAGATAGTATACTTCACGAACAAAATCGTCCGCTATACCCGGAATGTTTGCATTGGCTGGATTCTCCAGGTATCTCCTATAAATACTTACATGATCCATGATATCTATTAAGATGTTAAGCCTAGCTTCTAAGCCGTGTAAAGCCTCTATTGCTAATACTATATCATCAGTAGATCAGCTTAGATAACTAACATAACCTACTGCACCAACTATAACAACTATAGCAGGTATCACAAGGGTTTGCGCAGATACAAGGGTAGCAATAACTTGCGCCGCAGGGACCGCGTATAAGTGTCGCGAGCTAGTTACTACTTACACAATATTTACATTTTCTCACATTTTTAGGACTGGTGTTGCCTTGAACATAGAGAAAAATCCAATATTGTTTTTTGTTACGGCTCTACCAGTGTGTAACTCTATTAGACTGTTTTCTAATAAACTTACTAAAGGAACTATAATTAAGAAGTGAGCAAAATATAAAACTGTACTGATTTGCCCTAATTCTATAAAAGGAGATTCAACGTGTTTAGCTCCAAGTTGCATTAATATTAAGAAGTTTGCCACAAAAATGTAGAAAGCTATTTTACTTAAAGGTCTAAACTGTATACCTCTGCTTCTACCTAAATCTGTGAAAGGCATAACCAGTAATATCAATATAGCAGAAAACATAGCGATAACCCCTAATAATTTATTAGGTATTGATCTTAATATAGCATAGAACGGTAATAAGTATCATTCAGGAACTATTGCAGGAGGAGTTTGCATAGGGTTAGCCATTACATAATTTTCACTGTCTCCTAGTACATTAGGCATGAAGAACACAAATACAGATAAAACAATAATAAATAAAAAGATTGTGATTAAATCTTTAAATATAAAATAAGGGGCAAAAGGTAATCTGTCGTAGTTACCCGACACTCCTAAAGGATTACCAGACCCTGCACTGTCATGTAATGCTATTAAGTGCATTAGCGCTAATGCAGCTAGTACAAAAGGTAGAACAAAATGTAATGCAAAAAATCTGTTCAGTGTTGCGTTATTTACCGAGAAACCTCCTCAGATAAATTCCACAATGTCTTGTCCTACTCATGGTATTGCACTCATAAGGTTAGTTATAACTGTTGCACCTCATAATGACATTTGACCATAAGGAAGAACATATCCTAAAAAGGCTGTTGCCATCATTAAAATAAAGATTACTGTACCTATTGTTCATACTAATGTTCTAGGTGCTTTGTATGATCCGTAGTATAATCCTCTTCCTATGTGTAGGTATACTAAGAAAAAGAAAGCTGAAGCAGTATTAGAATGTAAGTAACGGATTAATCATCCATTGTTAACATCTCTCATGATATGTTCCACTGAATTGAATGCTTCTAACACGCTAGGGTTATAGTGCATTGCAAGTGTTACACCTGTTATAATTTGTATGATTAAACATATGGCAAGTAAAGAACCGAAGTTTCATGCGTAACTCAAGTTCGATGGTTGTGGTGAGTCCACTAAGTATCCGTTAGCTAGACTTAATAAAGGGTGACTTTTTCAAATTCTCATTTTTGTTATTGTAACTTTAAAGCATATTTTATTTAGAAAAAAATTGTAAAAATTTTAATAGAAAACCGTAATCCTGTTATACTATTAGCTGAGGAATGTATTATTTATGTTATATTTGTGCAATATATTAATGAAGATACAGAATAGTGTAAACCATCTAAAATAGGAGCAGGGTATATACCAAATACCACAGTAAACACCACTAAAATAAATAATATGTAGAATTCTCGTTTACTTAAATCAGGTATATTAAATTTGAAAAATTTAGAGAACGAACCTGCAAAAGCTATTCTGTTAAACATGTACATTGTATAGGCCGCACTGAAAACAATAGAAGAACTTGCAAATATACCCAGTAAAGGTAGTCTTTCAAAAGTTCCGTATAAACACATAAATTCTCCAATAAAATTAAGAGATAAAGGTGTACCAGCATTACCTAAACAAAGTATAAAAAACAGTATTGAGAATAAAGGCATTACTTGCGTAATCCCTCTATAAAAAGTAATTAATCTAGTAGATGATCTGTCATAAAGCACTCCTCCTGCACATATAAATAGACCAGAAGAAACAAAACCGTGTGCTAACCCTAAAACTATTCCACCTTCAATACCTTGTATAGAGTTACTAAACACTCCTAACAAGTAAACTGCTGCGTGTGAAACAGAACTGTAGGCTATAAGTTCTTTAACATCTATTGTTCTTAATGTACTAAAACTAGCATATATTATAGTGATAACCCCTATTACATATACCAGAGGGGTGAAGAACATATACGCTTGAGGTAAAAGTGGAAGAATTAATCTTAATATTCCATATAAGCTTAATTTTAACACTATACCCGCTAGTATAATACTTCCACCTAATGGAGATTCAACGTGAGCTTTCAATAATCAAGTATTCAAGAATATTGTAGGAGTTTTAACCGCAAAAGCTATAAATATCCCACAGAACAAGAATATTTGAGTGTAAAAATTAAAATTTGTTTTGTATAGAGCATCAAAATCAGTAGTACCCATTATTGAAGACATTGTTAGTATTGACAATAATAAAAATAAAGAACCTAACAATGTGTACAAGAATAAATAAAAACTAGCTCTTACTCTGTTACTTGAACCGAAAATACCTATTAACAAAAATAGAGGTGGTAGTATACTTTCAAAGAAAATATAAAATAGTAGTATGTCAAGAACAAGGAACACGGCAAGTAAAAGCGTTTCTAATAATAGAATTATTATTAGGTAAGATTTAACGTTTTCTGATATAGAATTTCAGTTTGATAATAATGAGATAGGCATTATTATAGTTGTTAACAGTACAAAGTAAATAGATATACCATCTACTCCTAAATAAAAATCAAAACTATTAATTTTATGGTATTCTTGTACAAATTGAAATTGATTTGTGCTAAAATTAAACAGTACAAAAACAATTAAAGAAATAAAAAGATTAAAGGTTGACGTTGTTAGTGCAATAACTTTACTTTGTTTTAAAGCCAAACCTGACGTATTGTTGTCAGGCATAGCAGAGATCATAAATATACCCATTAAAGGTATTAATAATAATGACATAAGTAACATACTAAATAAAATGAAAAAAAACGAATGAACATTCCTCTTGCCGTGTTAAATACGGTACAAATTGACGTGCATGGTTACAAGTACAATTTTTATATTGTTACTCTACGTATAAGTATGTAGAACTAAAGCGAATACAGATGTGTATATTATACTATTGTTTAATTGTTATAACTATTGCACCTACCATAGCTAATAAAAGTATTATTGACGTTAATATTAATCATACAGGGTAACTAGTATAAATGATATTACCAATACTTGTAATATGAGATGATTCTGCTAAAGCACCGTCTCACATTTGAGAAGTTACAAAAGATAAATCATTATGTAAAAGGGGCATATTTCCAGTAGGGTAGGACATATTTGATGTTGAACCAGTTTGTTTAGAAGAAAAACTGTCAAGTATGTTGTAAGCAAATATGTTGTTTCCTATAGTTAGATTAGAAGGTAATAGTTTGTAAAGAGTAACATTAAACAGTATACCTATAATAACGGCTAGCGGTATACTGTTATTAGTGTCAGTTACAAGTTCGGATATTCTTACATTAATTAGCATTAATATGAATAAGAATAATATAGACACTGCTCCTACGTACACTAATAAATATGACAGCCCTATAAAATTAATTCCTAACATCATTAAATAACCCGATATATTAAGGAATAATCCTATTAAAAACAATACCGATACAATAGGGTTTTTGCTTACAATCACAGAAACTCCGCATAATATGGACGTTGCCTCAATAATGCTTAGTAAGTTATAGTTCAACCCATTAGTGAAAGTTTCGTTTAAAACAAATAAGTTTAACATTGTATAATAATTTTTCGTATTTCTCATTTGATCATCAATTAAAGTAGATAATTATATAACTGTATCACAAAGAAGAGAGAATGTAAATGACTAAGTATCACAATAGCGTCGACTGCATATTTTATATTTATTACTTTGTTTGCTTTAAAACAAGTAAACGTTACTAGGTATAATGTCAAAACTATAAATAATACAAGGAACTAGTACTATAAAAGCTATAACAATAGGTAGTAATATAGTTCAAGAGAATGACATTAATTGATCAAAACGTATTCTAGGAAAAGAAGCTCTTACTCATATGAAAACAAAAACCATTACACAAGATTTGAATCCTATAGTTAGCCCATATATCATACCCTCTATCAACGGATACGAAGTAACTGTAAATAACAACTCTGGTATACTTGCAGGATTAGGGGTAAACATGAAAACATCGTCTAAGATATAGAAAATCTGTAGTATGTAACTGTAATCTAACAAGTAACCACCAAGGAAAAGTATACTGTTAAGTATACAAATAAGAACGATACTTGCGTATTCAGCTAAGAAAAAGAAAACAAATATAACTGCAGCGTGTTCAGTCATGAACCCACTAACTAATTCTGATTCAGCTTCGGCTAAGTCAAAAGGAGCTCTATTGGTTTCTGCAACAGAACCTATGAAAAATATGATGAATACAGGCAATAATGGTAGTGCAAATCATATTGATCTTTGTGACTCTATAGTAACAGTTAAATTTAAACTACCTGTTAGTAATATAACAAGTAGTATTGCAGAACTCAATATTAATTCATAACTTATAAGCTGCGCGGTACTTCTTAATGAACCTAAAAATGCGTATTTAGAATTGGCAGATCATCCTGCTAACAGTATACCATAAGTGGCAAGAGAGGAAACGGCTAACATATACAGTATACCCAGATTAAAGTCTCATATAGCCATTCCAGGTCCATACGGGATAACCGCGTAACCCAGTAATGAAAAGATTAGAGTGATAATTGGACCAAGGAAAAATAATATAAGGTTAGCCTGAGTAGGTGAAACGTATTCTTTTATAATAAGTTTCAAAGCATCTGCAAACGCTTGAAGTAAACCATAATATCCTACAACATTTGGTCCCAATCTTCTTTGCATGCTAGCCATAGTTTTTCTTTCTGCTACTGTCACAAAAGCAACAGTAAGTAAAACCGGAACAGTAACTAATAGTACTTCTAAGATAGATATAATTATGGTGTTGTATAACATAAAAAAAGAATAAATAATAAAGTTATAATTATCCCCAACTATTTAATATAATAGCATAAAATAAACATTTAAAATTAAGTTAAAGCATATTTATTATTAATTGTTTTTACTACATTGCCGTATAATTTGTACTTTTGCAAAAATTACAGACTTATAATGTTTATTGTTCTTGGAGTCAAGATAATCAAATATAATATTTCTAATCTTATATGGAACAGATAAAAAAAAGATTATTTGTAGATATATTGTTAATTTACTTAAATAAGGCTAAAGTGATTTGAACACTTATCTGAGCTATCATGAGCAGCTTGCTCTACCAATTAAGCTATAGCCTTTTATTTCCCCTCCAAGACTTGAACTTGGACACAGAATTTAGGAAAAACTTGCTCTACCATTAAGCCAAGGGGATGTATATTAAATATAGGGACACACAGGAATTGAACCTAAAATTTTCGATCTGCAATCAAAACGTAAAACCTTTTACATATGTCCCTTACACAATTATTATAATAACTAGCATAAACGCGCATGGGACTCGAACCCACACCTCCCGTGTCCGTAGCACAGTACTCTACCAATTAAGTTAACACGCTCTTATTATATTGATTTAAAAAGCATTTTTACTTTGTGAAGCCCTTAATATGAATTGAACATATATCAAAATATTAACAGTATTCCGCTCTACCGTTGAGCTATAAAGGCTTAATGTTACAAAATTTTTGTAGGAAGAAAAGGAATCGAACCTTCGACAGCCTTAGCTATTGAGTTTACAGCTCAACCCATCATACCAACAAATGGAACCTTCCTTTTTTTATTTTTGGTGGTGTGTTGTTAATGTTTATTAATCCCGTGCAATTTCCACTACACGAACCGTATTTCGACTTA